>Ga0256842_1000013_pt1 | contig 160073 bp, 169 predicted proteins | sample 4559240metaG_FD_185973 | JGI IMG/M metagenome (GOLD analysis project Ga0256842, IMG submission 185973) | Hydrothermal vent microbial communities from Guaymas Basin, Mexico - 4559-240 | ecosystem: Environmental > Aquatic > Marine > Hydrothermal vents | place: Mexico: Guaymas Basin | collected... | reverse complement strand
AATTGGATCTACGCTGGTTTAACCAGCTATCTTTATGTTCTCCGTTCTTTACTTGATACTCTTTTAATTGATAAAACTAAAACAATCCTTGAAAAGCCCCAAAAGTCTTCTATAATAAAATCCATTCTTAAATACCAAATAAAAAATGGAAATATATATCATTTCTGGACAAAAGGGCTGTGAAAAAGTAAATGAACTTAATGGTATAGCTATTATTGTAGATGCTTTAAGAGCAAGTGCTACCTTGGCTGTTTTATTGGAAAAAGGGATAAAAGAAATTTTTGTGGTAAGTGAAGTTAATGAAGCATGGCAATTAAAAAAGAAAATCCCTGAAGCTTTACTTATAGGGGAAAGAAATAATTTTAAAATAGAAGGTTTTGATTTTAGCAATAGCCCTTTTGAAATTTGGAAAATTGAAAATTTAAAAAATAAAAAGGCAATTTTTACCTCTACCTCTGGAGCAAGAAGGATTGTATCCTGTAAAAAGGCTACTAAAATTTTAATTGGAACTACAATAAATGCTTCTGCTATAGCCAGAATTGTTAAAAATTATGTTTCTAAATATCAAAAACCTGTAGTAATTATTCCTGCTGGAGTTTATGGTAAAGAAAATTTTTTATCTGTGGAAGATCTAATAGGAGCATGGGAAATAGCCAAAAGATTAGAATTACCTTTAAAGGAATATCCTGAAATTTTAATTTCTGGTTTTTTTAAGAAAAGTGTAGAAGAAATATTCTTAACAAGCAAACACGGTTTAGAATTAATTAAAGCTGGTTTAGAAAAAGATGTAAAATTTTGTTCTAAAATAGACATAACTAAAAAAGTCCCAGAAGTAATAGAATTTTTAAATAAAGCTGCTAAATTAAAAGAAGCTTGAATTTTTTATACATTTAAAAACATGTTTAATTCAAAAACATATCGCTTAGAAAAGCTCTATCAGGAACTAAAAAACTGTCAGAAATGTCCATTGGCTTTAACAAGAACGCAGGTAGTCTGTGGAGAGGGAAATATTAATTCCAATGTATTCCTTATTGGTCTTGCTCCTGGGAAAGATGAAGATAAAAAAGGAAGAATGTTCGTGGGCAGAGCTGGAAAGGTTTTAGATGAGCTTTTAAAGAAAGCCTCTTTGCATAGAAGTTATTTTTACATGAGTAATCTCATAAAGTGTATGCTTCCTAATAATAGACCTCCCAAAAAAGATGAAATAGAAGCCTGCACCTCCTATCTTGATAAAGAAATAGAAATAATTAATCCTGATATTTTGGTTCCTTTAGGATTTTTTGCTACTAAATATATATTTTCAAAATATGGAATCTCTTGTAAAATTGAAATGAACAGCATCTGCGGCAAAATATTTTTTGCAGAAAATAAAAAAATTATGCCACTTCACCATCCAGCCTCTCTTCTTTATACACCTAATTTAAAATCAATTATGGAAAGAACTTATATTAAACTCAAAAATTTCTTATAATGAGTTTCTTATAAGCTTGCATTTTATATAAAATCTTTTAATATAAATTTTCAATGAATATTAAAGAAAAATGGAAAAAAATTGAAGAAGCCAGAAAAATTTTGAAACTTCCTCTTAAAACAACCAGAAAAGAAATTATTACTCATTATAAGGCTTTAGTAAAGGATTTGCATCCTGATCGTGGAGGAGATGAAGAGTTAATGAAAAAACTTAATGAAGCTTATGAGATTTTAATGGATTATTGTGATAATTATTTTATAATTTTAGCTCCTAATGAAAATATATCAGATCCTGAAGATTGGTGGTTTGCTCATTTTGGAGAAGATCCTATTTGGGGAAAAGGAGGATAATATTATATGCTCATAGTTCAGAAATACGGTGGAACCTCAGTTGCTAATTTAGAGCGTATCAAAAAGGTAGCAGAGAAGATTATTAACTATAAAAAACAGGGACATGATTTGGTAGTTGTTGTTTCTGCTATGGCAGGCGAGACAGATAGATTAATCAATCTTGCTAAACAGATTACTGAAGAACCCCCTTTAAGAGAACTGGATTTACTTGTTTCAACAGGAGAACAGGTTAGTTCTTCTCTTCTTGCTATTACTCTTCACTCCTTAGGGTTTCCTGCTAAAGCTCTTTTAGGCTACCAGATTCCTATTTACACTACTAATCTTTTTACCAAAGCAAAGATAAAGGATATAAAAGTTAATAAAATAAAAAATGAACTTTACAAAGGAAATATTGTAGTAGTAGCGGGTTTTCAAGGAGTTACGGATAAAGGAGACATTACAACCCTTGGTAGAGGCGGTTCAGATACTACAGCAGTTGCTTTAGCTGCTGCTTTAAAAGCAGATCTTTGTGAAATCTATACAGATGTGGAAGGTGTTTATACAGCTGATCCAAGAATTGTCAGCAAAGCAAGAAAGCTTAAAAAGATATCCTATGAAGAAATGCTGGAAATGGCAAGCAGTGGAGCTAAAGTTTTAGAAATGAGATCTGTGGAACTGGCTATGATCTATAAGGTTCCTTTAGTGGTAAGGTCCTCTTTTTCAGATGCAGAAGGTACTCTTATAACCGAGGAGGATGAAGAAATGGAAAAAGTGGTGGTTTCAGGAATAACTTACAATAGAAATGAAGCCAGAATAAGTATCTATGGAGTTCCTGATAGACCTGGAATAGCTGCAAGTATTTTTGGGCCTATTGGAGAGAAAGGAATAATTGTAGATATGATTATCCAAACCACTCATCCTGATGGAAAAGCTGATATTACTTTCACAGTTCCTCGTACAGATTATAAACAGGCTGTGAAGATTATAAAAGAGGTTGCTAAAAAACTAAAAGCTGAAAGAGTGGAAGGAGATGAGCATATTGCAAAGGTTTCTATAATTGGCGCAGGAATGAGAACCCATTCTGGAGTTGCTACAAAAATGTTTGAAACTTTGGCTAAACATGGTATAAATATTATGATGATTTCTACTTCTGAAATTAAAATATCCTGTGTTATAGATGAAAAATATACAGAATTGGCAGTAAGAGCTTTGCATGAAGTTTTTAATTTGGAAGAAGAAATTCCTATAAAAGAAGAAATTATAAAAAGGTAAGCTAAAAAATGAAAAAAATAGAAATTTATGATACCACTCTAAGAGATGGGAGTCAGGCAGAAGAAGTTAGCTTTTCCTTGGGGGATAAAATCAGAATTGCGTTAAAACTTGATGAATTCAAAATAGATTATATAGAGGGTGGCTGGCCTGGATCAAATCCCAAAGATTTGCAGTTTTTTAAGGAAATAAAAGATTATCATTTAAAACACGCCAAAATTGCAGCTTTTGGAAGCACCCATCATCCACGGAAAACTCCTGAAACAGATGAAATTTTCAAACAACTTCTGGCAGTAAAAGTTCCTGTAGTCACCATTTTTGGAAAAAGTTGGACTATTCATGTAAAAGAAGCTTTAAAAATTTCCTTGGAAGAGAATTTAAATCTAATAGAAAATTCCATAAAATATTTAAGACCTCATGTAGAAAAACTTTTCTATGATGCTGAGCATTTTTTTGATGGATTTAAAGAGGATCCTGATTATGCTATAGCAACTATTAAAAAAGCTAAAGAAGCTGGAGCAGATTGTATCATTCTTTGTGATACAAACGGAGGAACATTACCTTATGAACTTGCAGAGATTATAAAAGAAGTTAAAAACAAATTGGGAAAAGATTTTCCTTTGGGAATTCATGCCCATAATGATTCTGAGTGTGCAGTAGCTAATAGCTTAGAGGCTGTTAGACTTGGAGCTGTTCAGGTTCAGGGAACTATAAATGGTATAGGAGAAAGATGTGGAAATGCTAATCTTTGTTCTGTTATCCCAAATTTGGTTTTAAAGATGGGTTATACCTGTAGTTCTGCTGAAGTTCTTTATAAATTAACCGAAGTTTCTAAGTATGTATTTGAAATAGCCAATTTATCTCATCCTCCGAGACTTCCTTTTGTAGGTCGTTCTGCTTTTGCTCATAAAGGCGGAGTTCATGTATCTGCTGTATTAAAAACTCCAAGAACCTATGAGCACATAGATCCTGCTTTAGTAGGTAATACCAGAAGAGTGCTTGTTTCTGAACTTTCTGGTAAAAGCAATGTTCTTTATAAAATAAAGGAATTTGGCATTAATTTGGAGTTTGAAAGTCCTCTTTTGAATAAAATTGTAGAAGAGATCAAAAAATTAGAGGCGATGGGTTATGAATTTGAAGCAGCAGAGGCTTCTTTGGAACTTCTTATTTATAAACTTATGGGAGAACCCAAGCAGTATTTTGAACTTTTAAGCTATAAGGTTTTTGATCTAAAAGTAACTAAGGATGTGCCTCAGTCTGAAGCTACTGTATTGGTAAGGGTTCCACCTGGAGTGGGAGAGGTTGAACATACTGCAGCACTTGGAAATGGACCTGTTAATGCTCTTGATAATGCATTGAGAAAGGCTTTAGAGAGATTTTATCCCCAAATAAGAGAAATGGAACTGGAAGATTATAAAGTGCGAGTCCTTCCAGGACTTCCTGGTACTTCTTCAAAAGTAAGAGTTTTTATTTTATCTAAAAGTAAAGATAAAAAATGGGGAACTGTTGGAGTCTCAACAGATATTTTAGAAGCAAGCTGTCAGGCTCTTGTAGATTCTTACACCTACAAATTATTCTTGGATAAAAGGAAACATTAATTTAAATGCCTATAAAGATCTCTTTTGTAGGTAAAGGTGGAACTGGTAAAACTACATTATCTGCCCTTTTGGTAAATTATTTTATAGATCAAAAACAAACTCCCATATTAGTAGTTGATGCAGATCCTAATTTTAATTTAAATGAACTTCTTGGAGTTGAAATAGAAACTACTTTAAGTGAAATAAGAGAAGAACTATTAAAAGGTGATACTCCAGAATTTATGTCTCGTTATGACTATGTAGAAATGAGAGTAAATGAAGCCCTTATTGAAACAAAAGACTTTGATCTGTTAGTAATGGGATATCCAGAAACCTCTGGTTGTTATTGCCCTGTGCATGCTTTTTTGTCTAATTCTTTAGAAAAACTTATGAATAACTATCCTTATGTTATAATAGATAATGAAGCAGGAATGGAGCATATCTCTCGACTTAATTTAAGAGAAATGGAACATCTTATTATTGTCTCTGATGCCAATCCAAGAGGCATACTTACAGGAGGAAGAATAGCGGAATTGGTAAGAGCTTTAAAAATTCAAGTCTCTAATTTATGGCTAATTGTTAACCAAAGCCCTGAAATTATCTCTGAAGATTTAAAATCTTACACCGAAGAAATAACTAAGAAATATAACATTAAACTTTTAGGATTTTTACCTGAAGATCCCAATATCTTAAATTATGAATTGAAGCACATACCTGTTTTTGAATGGCAAACTCTTTTAAAAACCAAAGCTTATGAACTTTTTAATCTTCTTTGGGAGTAGAGGCTATGGAAAAAACTACTTTAAAAATTTATAACACTCTTTCCAAAAAAATAGAAACCTTTATTCCTTTAAACCCACCTAAGGTAACCATGTATGTTTGTGGAATCACAGCTTATGATTCTCCTCATTTAGGTCATGCCAGATCAGCTGTGGTTTTTGATGTTCTTTATAGATTTTTACAGTATTTAGGCTACGAAGTTACTTATGTCAGGAATATTACAGATATAGATGATAAAATTATCAATCGTTCCAATCAAGAAGGAATTTTCTGGAAAGATTTGGTAGAAAAGTATATAAAAGAGTATGAAGAAGCTTTAGAGGCTTTAAATGTTTTAAAACCAACTTATGAACCAAGGGCTTCTGAGCATATTTCTGAAATAATTGATCTTATTCAAAAGCTTATAGATAAAGGTTTAGCCTATGAAAGTGATGGAGATGTTTATTTTGAGGTGCAAAAGTTCCCTTCTTATGGAAAACTTTCTGGAAGAAAAATAGATGAACTTATCACAGGCGTGAGAATTGAGGTTTCTGAAAAAAAGAGGAATCCTTTAGACTTTGCTCTTTGGAAATCAGCTAAACCAGGGGAGCCTTTTTGGGAAAGTCCCTGGGGAAAGGGACGCCCTGGCTGGCATATAGAATGCTCTGCTATGGCTCTTAAATATCTTGGAGAAACCATTGATATTCACGGTGGAGGACTTGATCTTATCTTTCCTCATCATGAAAATGAAATAGCTCAAAGTGAAGGAGCAAATGATAAACCCTTTGTGAGATACTTTATTCATCACGGACTTATTACTGTAAATGGAGAAAAAATGTCTAAAAGTCTTGGTAATTTTGTAACCATGGAATACCTTTTGAATAAGTTTCATCCAGAAGTAATAAGAGCCTTCTTACTCTCTACTAATTATAGAAGTCCTTTAGATTATTCTGAAACTAATATTAAAAATATGGAAAAAGCTATATATCATTTTTATGAAACCCTGTATTGGCTTAAAAAGGTGCAACCTCTTAGAGAAGGTCTGCTATCAGATAAAGCAAGAAAACTTGAAAGAGTCTGGCAGGAATTTGAAAAGAAATTTTTAGAAGCACTCTCTGATGATTTAAATACTGCTTTAGCTCTGGGCCAACTATTTACCCTTGAAAACGAAGTTTATAATTTTATCAGCAGAAATCCTGCTATAACTACAGAAGAATCAGTATTATTGGAAAAAATAGAAAAGAGTATAAAACAAACAGCAGGAAAAATTTTAGGAATAGGAATAAGTGATCCTTCAGACTTTTGGCAAAAAGAAAGAGATAAAAAATTAAAGTCCGTAGGTAAAACTGTGGAGGAAATAGAAAAACTTGTTAAAGAAAGGGAAAAAGCAAGAAAAGAAAAAAATTTTGCTCTGGCAGATCAAATCAGAGATAATTTACAAAATCTTGGTATAATTTTAAAAGATACCAGAACGGAAACATTCTGGTATGTGGAGTAAACCATGATATGGTTTGATTATGTAGCTTTAGCTATATTAGCTTATTTTATAATAAGAGGATTCTTAGGGGGCTTTGTTAGAACAGTTTTTTCTTTTATAGGAATGATTATAGCATTTTTATATTCTGGATGGCTTTCTATTAAAATAAGTCCTTATGTAGGAAATTTAACCACTAATAATCCTAAAGTCTTACCTATTTTGAGTTTTATCATAGCTTTTATCCTGATTTATCTCAGCTTTGTTCTTTTGGGTTTTATAATTAGAATTATCTTGGGAACAATGCAACTTACTATAGCAGATTATATCTTAGGAGCTATACTGGGATTTATTAAAGGTGCTCTTTTTATCACCCTTTTTTATCTTGTTTTGGTAATACCCTATCCTAAAGCACAAGAATATTTAAACAAAGCTTTAACTTATCCTATAGTAAAACACACCTGGAAAATCTCCTCACAGTTTTTACCCCAAACTTGGCGAAGTTTCCTTAAAAAAAGAAATATTAAAATTGATTAGCTTTTACATTTTACCTTTAGTAGAAAGAATGTCTATATTTACGGGTTTTAAAGCCCTTTTAAAGGCATAAGCAAGAGCTTTAAAAATACTTTCTGCTATATGATGAGCATTTTTTCCATAAAAGTTTCTTACATGTAAGGTGAATTTTCCATTAATAGAAAAAGCTTTCAAAAATTCTTCTATGAGTTCTGTATCAAAATTTCCTATTTTTTCTGTAGGAAATTTTACATCATAATAAAAATAAGGTCTTTTTGCAAGATCAATTACTACCTGGCTCAGGGCTTCTTCCATAGGGATAGTTGCCTCTCCATAACGGGAAATTCCTTTTCTTTCCTCAAGTGCTTCATCTAAAGCCTCTCCTAAGGTAATACCTATATCCTCCACAGTATGATGAAAATCCACTTTTAGATCTCCTTTTGCTTCTATCTGAAGCTTTACACCTGAATGATATGCAAAAAGCTCAAGCATATGATCTAAAAAACCAATTTCAGTATTTATAACATTTTTTTCTAAGTCTTTTCCACTTAGATCTATTTTCAAACTGATTTCTGTTTCCAAAGTAGTTCTTTTTTTATATACCAATTTCATTTCAACCTCCCTATTCTTCATTTACCAATCTAAAAGCCTCTAAAGCAAGGATCCCTGCTTCTGTAATAGAATTTGTTCCTACCAATCCAGCTATTCTGAGGACTTTTAATTCTTTATTAAAAGTTTCTGGATCAAGTCCAGCTACTTTGTAAGCAGTAGCCCAGTTCTTGGGTAAAACTCTCACCTTTTTCTCCTTAGTATAAAGAGAGCCTATTTCCTGCAAAGCCAAAAGAATACGCATTCCAAGGGGCGTTAAAGGATTACTCATTCCTAAAGGAGCTCCTGCTATAGCACGTTTAATAAGTTTTCCTGCTTCTGTAAGAACTATAGCATGATTAGGTAATATATTTATAAAACCACGTGCTTCTAATTTATCTAAAGCATATTCTATTTCTTCATGCCAAACCTCATCAAAATTAGCATAAATATCTTCCACAAAAAAGCGCTTTTCAGGAATAGCTTGAAGAACCATCTTTTCAAATTTTGTAATATGTGGAAGCCTTTTCACATTATAAGCTAATTTAGAATAAAGTTCTCCAGAAGTACTAATCTCTCCATTACCAACTAAATGCGCTTCTACTGCTTTTTCATGCCATTCATAATTAGGTGCTGTAAATTCGCTATAATTCATATTTATAGCTTTAACAGCTGTAGCATGGATTTCTCTAACTCCCTTTTGCTTGATATCCTCTAAAACCTCTTTGCCATATTCTGTAAGTATATAAACTTCTTTGTTTTTTTCAAAACTGCTTTTTACTAAATTAAAAGCCTCTAAAGTATAAAGAGAAGTTCTGATTACATCTCCTAATTTTTCATACCATTTTCCACCAGCCTCATAAAAGCTTTTAAATAATTCTTCTGTAGTTTTAACTTCAGCAAATTTAGCCTTAATCTCTTCTTTTTTCTGATATCCAAGATCTTGATATAAACGACGTCCATAAAAACTATGTAAATGTTTATATTCTTTTAAAGGCTTTTCATATAAAAATTTTGCTATTTCATCTGGAGTGGGTAAAATTTCGGGATTGCTTTTATTTTTTTCCCATAAAATATCTACAATTTTTAATATCTCCTCATCAATTTGCTCAAGATTAAAGGTTTTTACAGGCTTTATACCTTTCCCTTCTTTCCAGATCCAGTAAACTTCAGTTAAATATTCTCCTGCTGGTAAAAATTCACCTTTATCATTAATATAGCCTAAACTCATTAAAGTTTCCTTTTCTGCATCTGTAAGAACTGAGATATCCTCAGCATCCCATAGTTTTATCAAAGAATCCAGAATATCTTCAGAAATGATGGTGTTAAATGCTGGAATAGCATATTGGGTAACTTTTTTAATAGCTCTTCCAAGAGGAGTTAAAGTAAAAATATCTGATTTCGGAACTGAAAAGGCTATAAGTCTCATAGCTTCTAACTTGAGAAGCTCTCTACCTCTTACAGGAAGAATAGAAGCTGGTCCAGGACCTGCTGGCATATCTTTAAGATATTTAAATGTATCAGCAGTAATAAGAAGTCTAGGATGCATATTTCTAAAAATCTCTAAAACCCTTCTTCCATATTCATTAACTGTATCATTTTTTAGAAATCCTCTTTTTTCCAGAAATTCTTTAATGTAAGGTCCTGGAAGTCCATCATTAACCTCAGCGTTTTGAAGCATAGTAATTACTTCAGAACCAATCCAACGAAAACCCTCTTCCCAATTAGCAGGATGTTCCAAAAGCTGTTTTTTTATCATCTCTTTAATAATACTCACTAAATATTTACTCCAATAAGTTAGAGAATAAGTAGAGGGCTTTTCTAACCTAATCAATCCCTGTAATTCCAATTCAATATAAGGATCTTCTTCTGGAGTGGGTATAGTTAAAGTTGTTACTCCGGTATGAGCTGCTTCATCCAGATTTAACAAAGCAAGAACATGCTCTTTTCTTATAATCATATTTCCCCTCCTGCTTTCATTTAAACAAATATAAATTCTTTTTGTTAAAAATTAAGTCTCATCTTTATAACTTCAAGACTATTTTATTACATTTTTATACTTTCACTTTTACAATTTTTGAGTTTAAATTATATTTATGATGAATTATTTAATTAATGGACTGTTTATTTTTATTGCAAAAATTTGTGATGTAAGTCTTGGAACTATAAGAATTGTCCTTTTAGCAAGAGGGCTTCGACTTCAGGCAAGTATTATAGGTTTCTTTGAGGTATTAATCTGGGTTATTGTTGTATCTCATATTATAAACCATTTAGATCATCCTTTTTATTATGTAACTTTTGCAGCCGGCTTCGCCTTTGGTAATTATATAGGTTTATATTTAGAGAATAAAATAGCTATGGGGAATGTTTTAATAAGAGTAATGACAAGATCAGAGCCTGAAAAATTACTAAAGCTTTTAAGAGAAAAAGGATTTATTGTTACTTCAGTTAATGCTGAAGGAAGAGATGGTCCTATAAAGATACTCTTTTCGGTTGTAAAAAGAAAACAAATTCCTAAATTTTTAACCTTAGTTCAAAAAAATTGCCCTCAAGCCTTTTATACTATAGAAGATATAAGAGATGTTAAAAGATACGGCGGAGAAACTCCACCTCCTAAAGCTGATTTTTTAGGTTTATTTAGAAGGTTCATCTGGATAAAAAGAAGATAATTATAATTCCAACTTTCCTTTGGGATAGCTGTCTATGATTTTTATCTCTGGGTATTCAATTTTCTTTAAGACCAATCCCTGTGGAGGAGCTGGAGGAGGAGCTACTTTTCTATCTCTTGCTTCCATAATTTTCTGAAAATCTTTTACTGTGAGATTCCCTCTCCCTACCTCAACTAAAGCTCCTACAATATTTCTAACCATGTAACGCATAAATCCCCTTCCTGTAATCTCAAAAACAAGTACATGCTTCCTTCCAGGAACTCTTTTTATGTTGGCATCATAGATAGTCCTTACTGTAGTTTTTATATCTGTCCCCGATTTTCTAAAACTGGCAAAATCCTTTTCTCCAATAATTAACGGTAAACACTCTTTCATAGCTTCTATATCAAGTTTCTCAGGAACCCACCAAGAATAAAGTCTTACCAAAGGATTTCTTACAGGATAGTTATAAATATAATAAACATAGTTTTTTTTAAGAGCATGCCTCTGAGAATGAAATTTGAAATCCACCTCCTCCACTTTCCAAATAACTATATCCTGTGGAAGCATGGCATTTACTGCTTTATAAATCACCTCAACAGGTCTATCAGAGGTTGTTAAAAAATGAGCTACTTGATACAAAGCATGAACCCCTGCATCTGTTCTTCCTGCTGCCTTGAGTTTTACTTTATGTCCAAGAAGCTTAGATAAGACTTCCTGAATAACACCCTGTACAGTCGGACCTTTTGGCTGAACCTGCCACCCTAAATAATTTGTTCCATCATAGGCTATAAATATACGAATATTTCTGATGTTTACTTCATTCATAAACTAAAAACCTTCTTTATTTCCTCTATAAAACTATCAAAATCATTAAGACGATCTTTGAAAACTTTAAAAACAATCTTATCACTTACAGTATCATAATATTGCTCTATTTTTTAAAGCTTATTTCTTACTAAAGTTTTATCTATCATTTTAGTCTACATATTTAGAATATCCCGTAATATCTAAATATTCTTGATAATCATCTATAGGATTTTCTCTAAATTTGCTATATACTAAAAAATCTTTTATAAAAAGTTCTTTTCTATTTTTCATCACTTGATGTCTTAAAAGCGGACTTGCCTCATTTAAAACTACAATTTCTACTTCCCTTTTTATCAAATCACTAAGTTTTTGCATAAGAGATAAAAGCTCATATCCTGAAACAGGGTTCTTTACATAAATAGCTACATCTATGTCACTATCTTTTCTAAGTTTTCCAGTTGCTGCAGAACCAAACACTAATGCAAACACTATATTAGGATCTTTTTCTAAAAAATCTTTTATTTTCCTGAAAATATTTTCCAAATTTCCTTGTGTTTGATGAGGCATATTAGAGAGTTATTTTACACAAAAAGAGGGAATTTGGGAAGTCCCATATCTTCTGGGAAACCAAACATAAGATTAAAATTTTGAATTGCCTGACCACTTGCTCCTTTTATTAAATTGTCTATAACAGAAGTAATTATACCCCAGCTTCTTTTTTTGTCCTCAAATATTCCTATTTTGCAAAGATTAGTACCTCTAACTTCTGAAATTCTCGAAACCTTCCCTAAGGGTACTATTTCTACAAAAGAACGATCTTTATAAAAATCTACTAAATAAGCATAAATTTTTTCTATATCAGCTTTAAATTTTACATAAATAGTTGAAAATATACCTCTATTAATAGGTAAAAGATGAGGTGTAAATACAATTTTAACAGATTTTCCAGAAAATAAACTGAGTTTTTCTTCTATTTCTGGATTATGTCTATGGGAAGCTATTTTATAAGCTTTGAAATCTTCATTTACCTCACAAAAACTATAATAATTATCTGACTTTCTTCCAGCTCCAGAAGTCCCGCTTTTGGAATCAACAATGATAGGTTCTTCTATAAGACCTTCTTTTAAAAGGGGAATTAAAGGTAAAAGAATAGAAGTTGGATAACACCCTGGATTAGCAATTAAATCTGCTTTTTTAATTTCTTCTTCAAAAATCTCAGGTAAGCCATAAACAGCTTTTCTACAAAGTTCAGAAAATTTATGTTTTATTTTATAAGTATTTTCATAGGTTTCTACATTTTTAAATCTGAAATCTGCTGAAAAATCAATAACTTTTATGCCTTTTTGTAAAAAAGCATGAGCCATTTCCTGTGCTTTACCAGAAGGGACACAAAGAAAAGCCACTTGAACTCTTTCTGCTATTCTTTCAACCACAGGTTCTTCAAAAACAAGATCAGCATATTTCCCACTCCAATTACAAAACTCTTTTAAAGTTTTTCCAGTTTGTTCACGAGATGTTATAACAGAAATTTCTAAATATGGATGTTTTTCAGATAATCTTAAAAGTTCTAATCCTGTATAGCCTGTAGCTCCAATGATAGCTGCTTTGACCATTTTTAAAAAAGACTTTGGCAGGGATAATCCCTGCCATTTTTATAAAAATATTTAAAACCTAACGTTTGGAGTATTGCTGACCTCTTCTGGCTCCCCTTAATCCATATTTCTTTCTTTCTTTCTTTCGAGGATCACGGGTAAGAAAACCTGCTTTTTTAAGAACAGGTCTTAAATCAGGAGAATAAGCCTCTAAAGCTTTAGCAATGCCATGTCTTATAGCTTCAGCCTGAGCTGACTTTCCTCCACCTTCTACAGTGCACTTCACATCAAATTTTCCTAATAAATTGGTAATTCTAAAAGGTGCAAAAATAACATCCTCAGCTACAATATGATCATAAAAATACTCTTTAAAATCTTTACCATTAACTATTACTTTCCCATCACCAGGATAAATCCAAACTCTGGCTATAGAAGTTTTTCTTTTTCCAGTAGCATAAAATCTATCCATATTCTTCTACCTCCTTATATTTCCAAAGGTTTGGGATTTTGAGCTATGTGAGGATGAGTTTCTCCAGCGTATATTTTAAGCTTTTTAAGAAGCCTCTTTCTCATTCTATTTCTTGGAAGCATTCTTTTAACTGCTAAATAAATAAGCTTTTCAGGATGTTTTTCTAAAAGCTGTCTGGCTGTTTCTAATTTTAATCCTCCCATATATCCAGAATGACGCCAATAAATCTTTTGATCAAGCTTTTTACCTGTCAGTTTTACTTTGTCAGCATTTATAATAACAAAAAAATCCCCCTGATCTACATGGGGAGTATAATCTGGACGATGTTTTCCCTGTAACATATAAGCTAATTTAGAGGCTAATCTCCCCAAAACTTTATCTTTGGCATCAATTATATACCATTCTCTTTTAACCTCTTCTTTTTTAACCCATGGAGTTTGGGTTGTAAAAATTGAAGGCATCTTTACATTCCTCCCTTTATAATATTTCTAAAAAATTCCTCCAAAAAGTATTTCCTAACTTTATGACAAATTTTAAATTTGTCAAGATATGAATAAGATCATATTCCCTTATTTTCAAACCACACCTTTTACATCAATAATAGGTTTGTTAATCTCACCCTCTATTATAAGTACAGGTCTGTTGTTTTTCATAAAAGTCATTATAAATTTTGAATTCTCCATTTTATTTCCTGCTAAGATATAACCTTTGCTTCTTATGGCTTTTTTAATTTCATTTTCTAAAATTGTTATATCTTTCTTTTTTATATTTCTATTCAAATGATAAGTCAAACGGGAAAGCATCATTGGTCCCATACTCATCTCTGAACCATCTATTAATTTGACTTCTCCAAAAATTGATATTAAAACAGGTCTTATTATATTATCCAATTTTTTACTTTTACTTCCTATTGTTAAAGTGTTAGTTTTGGAAGTAAACATATTTTTAGAACTTTTAGAAATCTCAGGAAGACGACTATAATTCATCACTACCAGAGTATATTTTTCTGAATTTTTGGACTTCAAAACTCCAATAGTTAAAAGAATTCTTTCTTTGCTTTTTTTATATGAAGCTGTATATCTTCTTGTAATTTCAAATTTAGGCATAGAAAGAGGGCCTTCAGATTCTGATTCTTTTTTATAACCACATTTTTCCATCTGAGAGGTAAAATAACTTTTGACATTTTTATAAATATCTCCCTTTTTATAATAAACAAGATTGATCACCAATCCTTTTCCTACCTGATCTTTTTTGTATGCTCCTCTTATCATATCATCATATCTTCCAATACAAGCCAGATCTTCTCCAGGAACCTCTTTTCCTGTAAATACTCCCCATGGAGTAACTAAGGAAATTTTTTCCTTTTTAGTTTCTTTAAATGCCTTTAACGCAAAAATTAAGCCAATTCCTATCAAAACTATTGCTAAAATTATGAACCACTTACCTTTGTGCATCATTTATTATCCTCCTGCAATTTTATTTAATGTGGTAAATTTTCTATTTTGGGGATATTAGTTTCTTTAACATTTTCTAAAGGTTGTAATACAAAAAGGAGTTGCCCCTCTTCTACCATTTGATTAAGTTTAACACATATTTCTACAATCTGGGCATCAAAAGGAGCAAGAACTGGATTTTCCATTTTCATAGATTCTAAATTAGCAATTTCTTCTCCTTTATGAACAATATCACCCACTTTAAGAGTTCCTCTTTGAGGATTACCTATTCTCCATACTGTTCCACTAATTGGAGCTCCTACTTCATTTGGTTGGGTAGCCTTTCTAACTTCCTCTTTTTTAGCTCTGGGGGTTTTCACTTCAAAAACCCTTGCTTTATTATTTACTTTTAAAACAACATGAACAACTCCGTCACTTTCTGTACCTATAGAAACAAGTTCAATACAATAAGGCTTTCCTTCATATTCAAATTCTACCTTATCTCCAGGTTTTTTTAACCCCTCTCTCCAAACCTTAGTAGGTAAAACTAAAGGAGCATCTCCATATTTTTCTCTAAACTTTATAAAATCTATGGCATCCTTGGGATGCATAAGATAAAGAATAAATTCTTCTTCTGAGGAAGGTCTTCCAAGCTCATTTTCTAATTGTTTTTTTAAAGCATTCAGATCTTCATCAGGGATAGATTCTAAAGGAGAAGTTTCTTTTCTCTCTTTAATTTTCTGCTCCCATTCGTCTCCAAAAGCGCTTTTATAAACCCAATCGTCAGGCCAACCTATAGGAAGTTTCCCATAATGACCTAATATTAAATTCTTAAAATCACCCGGAGCCTGTCTAAAAAGTTGTAAAAGCTCTTCCTGTTCTTCTGGTTCCATAGCAGATAGATCTTGATTTTTCTCCTCTACAAACTTCCTTAAAAGCTTTATAACATGCTTTACCCCTTCTTCTCCTTTTTCCTTAGCATATCTATTTACTATTCCGCTACAGGTAACCCACGTGATCTGCGAACCAGGAGTAACATCAAAATATTTTACTATTTGATTGTAAAGAGACATAACTTGCAAAATGTAAGGCATTAAATGTAAAAAACCTCCTTTTTCTGCTTGTTCAAAAGAACTTGGAAAGGCTCCTCCAGGCATTTTGTGTCTTGTTACCATGTGATCAAAGCCTTTAAAAGGAGATTCAGCCCATTCATAATCTCTTATCCATTCTCTAACCTTTTCAACTGCTTTTTCAGCAAGCTTTCTATCTAAATTAACAGGAATTCCATGTTCTCTAAATAAAGCCTCTACTCCTAAAATTGGAGAATGTCCATAAAATCTTACCAAAGTATCTTCCTCTACATCTATAATCTTTGCCCCTGCTTTAGCTGCAGCTAATAAAACAGGCATAGCAAGACCATCTGTAATATGCCTATGGTAATTTATTACCAAATCAGGATATTTTTGTTTAATAGCATCTATCAATTCTGTAACAGAGGTAACTGTTCCAACCCCTGCCATATCTTTAATACAAAGCACTATTTCATCTGTTCCTCCACAAAGATCTATTATCTCATCTACCACTTTTAAATAATATTTAGTATCAAACCAGGGAGCTACTGTATAAGAAATAGCTGGCTCAAAAAGTTTACCTTTTTTCATTACTACTTCTGCAACAGTTCTCATATTTCTAACATCGTTAAGAAAAGAAAAACATCTCCATACATCTATATCTACTTTTTCTACTACATACTCTATTATATTTTTAGGATAAGGACGGTATCCCCACATATTAGTTTCTCGAATAAGGGTTTGAAGAAGCACATTAGGCATAAGTTCTCTAAGAAGTTTTATTTCTTCAAAAGGGCTTTCTCTTCTATTCATTATTCCCACATGCCATCTCGCTCCACCATGACACTCAGCAGCAAAAAGTCCCATTTCGTTATAATAAGGTGCTAAAGTCTTTAAATCATACATTCTTAAACGATTTTTATAATCTGATTGCCCGGCATCTCTCATTCCAACTGAAACCAAACAAACTCCTGGAAGATCTCTTACCTTTTGAACAATTTCTTTTGGACTCATTCCAGGTTTAACAAATACATAGCTCATTTTATACCTCCTGATTCTTCTTTTTACATCCAGTTCTGAGGTCCTAAAGCTGAAATTTCAGCTACATATTGAGCTATTTTTAATACTTCATCATCTGCGGTTTTTTCTTTAAACATAGCTAATAATTCCTGAAAATGCTCCTCTATAAATCTGGTAGAAAAATTTCCTGCAATAAATTCTGGATGTCTTATAATACTCAAAAGAAGTGGTGCTATAGTTTTAACACCTTCTACTCTCAATCCTCTACTTAAAGCTCTATCCATAACTCTAATAGCTTCATTTCTATCTGCTCCCGCAGACATAACAAGCATTATTAAAGAATCGTAATAAGGTGGAACATCAGCTCCTTCATATACACCAGAAGCTACTCTTATCCCTGGACCTTGAGGTATTTCAAGTCTGGTAATAGTTCCAAAAGAAGGATTAAAAGTTTTAGGATCCTCTGCATTGATTCTAACTTCTATAGCATGTCTGTTGGGATAAATATCATCTTGATTAAAAGGAAGTTCTTTACCCTCAGCAATATCAAACATAAGACTTACTATATCAAGACCTGTTATAAGTTCAGTTACTCCATGTTCTACCTGGAGTCTGGTATTAACCTCTAAAAAGTAAAATCTTTTTGTTTGAGGATCTAATAAAAATTCTACTGTTCCTGCAGAGTAATAGCCAATTTCTCTCATTAATCTCACTGCAGTGAAACATATTTCCTGTCTCAAATCCTCATCTATACTTGGAGAAGGAGCTTCTTCTAATATTTTTTGGTTTCTTCTTTGAATAGTGCATTCTCTTTCATAAAGATGAACTATATGTCCATGCTTATCTGCACAAACCTGAACCTCTATATGTCTTCCTCCTCTTATATATTTTTCTACTAACAAAGTATCATCTCCAAAAGATTTTTTAGCCTCTGATTTTGCTTTTTCAAAAGCTATAGACAATTCTTCCTTGTTCTCTACCCTAACCATTCCTTTACCGCCACCACCTGCTGCTGCTTTAATCATTATAGGAAATTCTATTTCTTCTTCTTTCATCCATTCTAAAATATCATCTACACTTTTTACTTTTAATAAAGCTGGTATAGCAGGAACATTAGCTCTCTGAGCTATTTTTTTAGCTTTTATTTTATCTCCCATAAGCCTGATAACTCTTGGTGGAGGACCTATCCAGATGAGTCCAGCATCTTCAACCATTTCAGCAAAATTAGGATTTTCTGCTAAAAATCCCCATCCAGGATGGATAGCATCACATTTTTTCTCTAAAGCTGTATTTATAATTTTTTCCATATTTAAATATGAATCATGAGGAGGAGCCTCTCCTATATGCACAGCTTCATCTGCTAAGAATACATGATAAGCAAGCCTATCAGGAGTGCTATAAATAGCCACTGTTTTTATCCTCTTATCTCTACAGGTATTCATAACCCTTACAGCTGGCACCCCACGATTAGCAATAAGAACTTTTTTGATTTCTTTCATTACTTCCCTCCTAAAAAATTTTACACATTTTGATTATTATAACATAAAAAATTTCTTTTCAATTTTTTTTATTCTCAGAGAATTTAAGGTTATATTTATTATATTAGCTAAAAATATAGCTATTCTGCTATAAGAGAATTTAAAAGACCTTCATAGCTATGGGAACAAATTATAAAAAAACCAAAAAAGATTCTGTTTCTATGCCCAGTTTTTTAGCTACAAAACTTGCTGTCTGATAATTGTCTCCTGTTATCATAACAGTTTTTATTCCTAAGGTTTTTAACTTTTGAATAGCCTCATAAGAATCTTTTCTCAATGGATCCTCTATAGCTAAATAACATAAAATTTTTCCATTTTCTCTTATCTTCATAACTATTTTTTCATCTTTTAATAACCTTTCATAAATAATTTTTACCTTTCTGCAATAAATTGACACCTGCGAGCTGTTATAATTTGGAAAAGTTATAAATTAAAACTTTTTATAGAAGCTATAAATTCCTAAGATTCTATCTATAAAGATTGAGGCTGCGGAACGAACTGAAAGATGATTATAGGTATCAAGCCTTCCCCAGATAGGTTCTAAAAAATAATCGCACCTGTCAAGCACTTCCTCACAAAGACCCCAAGCAGTGCCTAAAACTAAAGCTAAGGGCTTTTCCCATAAAAGATTTCTTATCTCCTCACACCTTATATACTGCCTTTTAGGAGAAGCATCTGTTCCCAAAAGTAAAGGCTCCTCCCCTTCTATCTCTTTAACTTCAAAGATAGCCTCTTCTAAATTCTCAAAAATCTTTACCAGTTTGATAGCTTCTTTCCTTAAAGGATTATATTTAGCCCCTCCTCCTTCTAACCAATAATCTATAAGCTCATTCCCTATTTCTCTTTGATCTTCCAAGGGCTGAATAATATAAACTCCTTTTAGTCCATAAGTTCTTGCCAGCCTTGATAAATCATGGAGATCTATATTGGTAATAGCAGAAGCTATAACTTCTTTTCTTTTGTTATACACAGGATAATGTAGCAAAAATATATATAATCTCTGCCTGCTTAAAATTTCATTTAAAATTTTTCTATCCTCTTCAGATAAAACAATATCTTTAAATAAATATGGTTTTCTTTTAATAGTAGCTTTTAAAGACTGTTTTCTTCTATATTCTTCTATTTTTGCATGATTTCCGCTTAAAAGAATATCTGGAACCTTTAACCCCATGAAATCTCTGGGACGAGTATAACAAGGGTATTTCAAAAAACCTGCTGTAAAAGATTCTTTTTCCACAGAATCCTTTTTCCCTACCACTCCTGGAATAAGCCTTGCTACAGCTTCTATAATCACTAAACTTGCTACTTCTCCTCCAAAAACCACATAATCTCCTATAGAGATTTCTTCATCTATAAAATTAGCTCTTATTCTTTCATCTATTCCTTCATATCTACCACAAATTAAAGCAATATGTTTTTTCTGAGCTAATTTTTCTGCTTTTCTTTGATTAAAAACTTCTCCTTGAGGTGAGAGATAAATTATGCAGGCTTCTGGATCTTTATTTTTTATATATTTAATAGCTTTATAAAGAGGCTCTGGTTTAAAAACCATCCCCTCTCCACCACCAAAAGGCTCATCATCTACAACTTTGTGTTTGTCTTGTGTAAAATCTCTTAAATTGTAAATATTAATATTTAAAAATCCTTTTTTTATAGCCTTTCCTAAAAGACCTATTCTTAAAGGTGACTCAAAGTATTCTGGAAAAATGGTAATTATATCTATCTGCATTTTAAAAAATTTTTAGATTTTTTGACTTTCTACCAGATCTTTTATATCTTTAACAAGAATAATACCTGCTTGAAAATCTATTTCTTCCACATATTCTTCCACTAAGGGAATATAGAACTCTTCTTTATCCTTTTTCACTAAAATTAGATTATATTCACCCATAGGCATAATCTCTTTAACTTTTCCCCAATAATTTCCTTTTTTATCTTTTACCTCAAAATTTAAAATTTGATGATAATAGAATTCATCTTCTTCTAAGGAAGGTAAATCCTGTAAATCTACATATAGGATTTGATTTGTAAGAGTTTTAGCTTTTTCAAAGTCTATATTTTTAAATTTTATAAGTACAATCTCAAAACCAGGACCTTTACGGACACTTTCAACCTCTAAAAGATCAGTTTTATCCTTTGATAAATAGAACTTCTTAATCCGAAATAAAAGTTCAGAATTAAAAGTTAAGGGAGAGACCTTAACCTCTCCCTTAATTCCATGAGTAGTTAATATCTTTGCAATAGGAATCAGCACTATTCTATAATTTCTAATACCACCCTTTTACGCAATTTACTTCCTGCTGCTCCTAAAATAGTTCTTATAGCTTTAGCAGTTCTACCTTCTTTTCCTATAATTTTACCAAGGTCTTCTTTTGCTACTTTTAATTCAATTACAGAGGTTTGTTCTCCTTCAATTTCATTAATCTGAACTGCTTCAGGATTATCCACTAATACCTTGGCAATGTGCTCTACCAGATCTTTGAGTTTGCTCATTCTTACCCCCTTTAGCGAATTCGTATTTAAGCCTTTCTATCCACTTTAATTCCTATTTTACGAAGCAAAGCTCTTACAGTTTCTGTAGGTTCTGCTCCTCTTTCAAGCCATTTTTTAACTTTTTCTGGATCTACTTTAAATTCATAAGGTTCTTTTAATGGATCATAATAGCCTAAGATTTCCAAAAATTTTCCATCTCTCGGAGCCCTGGAGTCTGCAGCTACAACTCTGTAAAAAGGCCTCTTCCTTCTCCCAAATCTCATTAACCTTATCCTTACAGGCACTTTTCTCTACCTCCTCAATATAAGTTTTAACTTCCCTATTTTAACACCTCTTTTATTTTTAGCAATCCTTATTTACATACCAAACATTCTTCTAAGAAAATTTTGCATTCTTCCAGGTTTCCTCATCTGTTTAAGCAATTTTAACATTTCTTCATAACTTCTTAAAAGCTTATTTACATCCTGAACAGTTGTCCCACTTCCTCTGGCAATTCTTCTTTTTCTGCTGGCATTTATAATTTTAGGATTTCTTCTTTCTTCTTTAGTCATAGAGTTAATAATTGCTTCCATCTTTACTAATTCTTTTTCATCAAATTCCATTTCACTCAATTTTTTACCAATCCCTGGTAAAAATCCTAAAATATCCTTTACAGATCCCAATTTTTTCATCTGACGTAATTGTTCTCTTAAATCTTCTAAATCAAATTCTAATTTTTTTATCTTCTTTTCTAACTCTTTGGCTTTTCTTAAATCAAAAGCTTCTTGAGCTTTTTCTATAAGTGTAAGAATATCTCCCATTCCAAGAATTCTTCCAGCTAATCTTTCAGGATAAAAGACCTCCAAAGCATCAAGCTTTTCTCCAACTCCCAGAAATTTTATAGGACAACCTGTTACCTCTTTAATGGATATTGCAGCTCCACCTCTGGCATCACCTTCTACTTTAGTAAGAATTATGCCTGTAACCCCTACTCTTTCATTAAAGGTTTTAGCTACATTTACAGCGTCTTGTCCCATCATAGCATCAGCAACCAATAAAACTTCTGAAGGATTAAAAGTATTTTTAATCTCCACTAACTCTTCCATAAGAACTTCATCTATATGAAGTCTTCCTGCGGTATCTATTATAACTATGTCTCTTCCATTATTTTTAGCCATATCTATAGCATTTTTAACAATCTCTAAAGGTTTTTCTCCTTGTTTAGCTTCATAAAAAGGAACATTTACTTTTTGTGCTAAAATCTTAAGCTGTTCTATAGCTGCGGGGCGATAAATATCTGCTGAAACAAGCAAAGGATGATAACCTTTTTTCTTTAGAAATCTTGCAAGCTTTGCTGCAGTTGTGGTTTTACCAGAACCCTGAAGACCAGCAAGAAGAATTTTAACAGGCTTTTGCCCTCCTAAATCTAATCCTTTAGCTTCACCCCCCAAGGTTTTAACAAGCTCTTCATAAACTATTTTTACTATCTGCTGAAAAGGTGTAAGACTTTCTATTACCTCAGAAGAAAGAGCTCTTTCCTCCACTCTACTGATAAGATCTTTTACCACTTTATAATTAACATCAGCTTCCAAAAGTGCTAATTTTATCTCTCTGAGACCTTTTTTAATATCATCTGTGCTGAGTTTACCTTTTTCTTTAAACTTATTTAAAGCTTCTTCTAATCTTTCACTTAGATTATCAAACATATCTTTTTATCACCTCTTTTTGATCTTTGATTTTATGTTAAAATTTAATGTAAAAATTAGCACAGCTTTTAGTTTTTACAAGGTTTTTGCTAAATTGTAAAATTTTCTTTGAAATTGATTAAAAAGGCAATTCTAATTTTAGAAATCGCCGCTTTTTATAAAAAATCCAAATTGACTTTTACCAGGTTAGGATTATTCTAATATCTAAATATAGTGGTATTGTTTAAACAGGCAATACAAGATATTGTGGTGGGAGGTTAAAATATGGAACCTTTAGTTAGGAAAAGAAATGGAAAAGTGGTTCCCTTTTCAAGATTCAGAATTATAAATGCTGTTTATAAAGCCATGAAGGCTACTCATAAAGGTTCTAAGGAAGATGCTGAAAGAATTGCAGATGCAGTAGCAGTTTATCTCTACAGGCATTATTTCAAAAAAGGTGATATTCCTCATGTAGAAACTATTCAGGATATCATAGAAAAAACTCTAATGGAAAAAGGATTTTCTGAAGTTGCTAAGGCTTATATTCTTTATCGTGAAAAAAGAAGACAGGCAAGAGAAATAAGTAAGGCTCTTATTGATGGAATAAATCTTATTGAGGAATACTTAGGAAATGAAGACTGGAGAGTTAGAGAAAATTCTAATATGAGTTTTAGCTTGCAAGGACTTAATTTCCATGTCTCTTCTTCTATAATTGCCCGTTATTGGCTTGAAAAACTTTATCCAGAGGAAGTAGCACAGGCTCATAAAGATGGAGATTTTCATATACATGACCTTGGATTACTTTCTGCCTATTGTGTAGGATGGGATTTATATGATTTACTTCTTAGAGGATTTGGTGGAGTTTATGGAAAAGTGGAAAGCAAGCCTCCTAAGCATTTTAGAAGTGCTCTCGGTCAAATTGTGAATTTCTTTTATACATTGCAAGGAGAGAGTGCAGGTGCACAGGCTTTTTCAAATTTTGATACCCTGCTTGCTCCTTTTGTAGCCTACGATAAACTCTCTTATCAAGAGGTAAAGCAATGCATGCAGGAGTTTCTTTTTAATGTAAATGTGCCTACAAGAGTTGGTTTTCAAACACCGTTCACCAATTTGACCTTTGATCTTAAACCATCAAAGCTCTATGCTGAACAGGCAGTTATTATTGGAGGAAAACCGCAGGAAGCTGTTTATAAAGAATTTCATAAAGAAATGTCCATGATTAATAAAGCATTCTGTGAGCTCATGATGGAAGGAGATGCTAAAGGAAGAATTTTTACTTTTCCTATTCCAACTTATAATATAACCAAAGATTTTGATTGGGATAATCCTGATTATGAGCCTATCTGGGAAATGACCAGAAAATATGGAATTCCCTATTTTGCAAATTTTGTAAATAGTGATATGGATCCAGACGATGCTCGCTCAATGTGTTGCAGACTTAGACTTGATCAAAGAGAACTTAAAAGAAGAGGAGGAGGCTTATTTGGATCCAATCCTCTTACTGGTTCCATAGGTGTTGTAACTATTAATCTTCCTCGTATAGGATACCTTTCTACTTGTGAAGAAGAATTTTTTGAAAGACTTGAGCATCTTATGAATCTTGCCAAAATCTCTCTTGAGATTAAACGGAAAGTTATTGAAGATTTTACAGAAAAAGGACTATATCCTTATTCTAAAGTCTATTTGGAAACTATCAAACAATCTCAGGGACAATACTGGGCTAATCACTTTTCTACTATAGGTGTTATAGGTATGAATGAAATGTGCTTAAACTTTCTTGGTAAACCTATCTATGACCCTGGTGCTAAAGAATTTGCTATAAAAGTTTTGAAATTTATGAGAGAAAAAATAGCGGAATTTCAGGAAGAAACAGGAAATCTTTACAATCTTGAAGCAACCCCTGCTGAGGGAACAAGTTATAGACTTGCTAAAATTGACAAAAAGAAATTCCCAAGAATCAAAACTGCAGGAACTGAAAAAATTCCTTATTATACCAATTCCTGTCATCTTCCAGTTAATTATACTGATGACATTTTTGAAATCCTCACTCATCAGGATGACTTACAAATCCTGTTTACAGGAGGAACAGTAGTTCATCTTTTCGTAGGTGAAGAAATTACTGATACAAAGATAGTAAGAGAATTGGTTAAAGCTATTGTAGAAAGATTTAGATTGCCCTACTTTTCTATTACTCCTACTTTTTCTATTTGCCCTGTGCATGGATATATTCCTGGCCGCCATGATTTTTGCCCTTATCCTCATACTGAAGAGGATTTACAAAAATATGGTATAGAAATTGAGTTGCCAATTACTGTTATTTCTAAATTACCTGCTAAAGCTTATAAAGAAATAAATTAAAAGGGAGGAAAAATTATGAAAAAAAATGAAACCAAAAAGGTAAAAGTTGTACCTTGTGAAGTGTATTCCAGAGTGGTTGGATATTTCAGACCTGTACAAAATTGGAACTTAGGTAAGCAACAGGAATTTAATGAAAGAAAAACAGTAAAATTAGATAGTTTTATAAAGCTAAAAGCTGCCTCCCAAATGTAAATGTCTGAGAAGAAAAAACGAAAAAAAATTGGCAAAGGGGTTTGTGATTGGTGTGGTAAAGAACAACCTTTTTGTTTTATCTGCATCAATTGTGGCTTTACTATTTGTCAAAAATGTTTTATAGAAAATCAACACCTTTTTACCAGAAGTGGAGTTACCTGGGTTTGTATAAATTGCTGTTCCTGGCAGAGTTTATAATTCTTCTAAAAATTTTGTAATCTTTTCTCCGTATTTGTCTAAAAATATTTTAACTTCTTCTTCTGTAGGTGGTTCTATTTTTTCAGGATTATCTTTATCTATTTTTACCAGCATTATTCTTTGGATATTCTTTTTAAAAAAGGTTAAAGTAAAATGAAAATTCTGAAAGGAGGTATAATCAAACATTAATTCTAATTCATCAAAATCTTCTAAATTTTCAGGCAAATAAGCATATTTAAAATCGTATTTTTTAATTAAATCTTCAAGTCCTTTTTGGGTCTTTATTTTTAACTCTTTTCCTACAAATTTTTTTAAACTTTCCATAATTAAACCTCCTAAAAATTAAACTTGGCTAAAAGTGGAGCATGATCAGAAGGCTTTTTCCAGGCTCTGGGAGTCTTTTCTACCCAGATATCTTCCAGTTTATCAATCAAAGGTTCGGTAATAAGAATATGATCAAGTCTCATTCCCTGATTTTTTTGAAAAGCAAAAAATTGATAATCCCACCAAGTAAAAATCCCCTGTTTATCAGGATATTTTAATCTCAAAGCATCAAACAAACCAAATTCAAGAAGTGCTTTAAAAGCATTCCTTTCTCTTTCTGTACAACAAATTGTCTCCTTTAATATTTCAGGATCATAAACATCCATATCCTCTGGAGCTATATTAAAATCTCCCATAATGATTAAAGGTGTATCCTTAGAAAAATATAATTCTAAAAAATCTCTGAATTTCCATAAAAACTGAAGTTTATAAAAATAATAATCTGAATTTACAGAACCTCCATTAGGAATATAAACAGAAAAAATCCACAATTCTTTTAAAACTTCATTAGAAATTTTTATTCCTAAGATTCTTTCTTTAACATCTGGGAAAAAATCAGCATCTTCTAACCCTTCAAACCCTATTTTTGTCTCTTCTGCTTTTATTTTAGAAAGCAAAGCTATTCCATTTCTACCTTTTCCTCCATGATGATAAATCTCATATCCCAATTTTTTAAACAAAAGACCAGGGAAGTTCTCTGTTTTTACTTTAGTTTCTTGCAAAGCAAGAACATCTACAGAAAATTCTTGCAAAAATTTAGAAACATGGTCTTTTCTCATATTAATAGAATTAACATTCCAAGTTCCTATTAACATCTTGCCAGCCCTAATTCTCTTGCTTTTTGAGCTACTACCTCTGCAACCCTTTTTGCAACTTCTTTATTAAAAATGCTTGGTATAATATAATCTTCTCTTAGGTCCTCTTCTTTGACAATATCAGCTATAGCATGGGCTGCTGCGAAAAACATATCTTTGTGCACACCTTTAGCTTTTACTTCTAAAAGTCCTTTAAATATTCCTGGAAAAGCAAGCACATTGTTTATCTGGTTAGGATAATCTGATCTTCCAGTAGCCATAATTTTTACTAAAGGCAAAGCTAATTCCGGAGAAATTTCTGGATCTGGATTGGAAAGAGCAAACACTACTCTAACCTCTGACATCTTTTTAATATCCTCTGGTTTTAAAATATCAGGCGCAGAAACCCCTATAAAAACATCTGCTCCCTCTAAAGCATCTGAAAGAAAACCTTTAATTTTTTGTAAATTGGTTTTTTTAGCAATTTCCTCTTTATAAGGGTTCATATTAGATCTTCCTTCATAAAGAATTCCCTTGCTATCACAAACAAGGATATTCCTTATTCCATAATCACAAAGCATATTAGCAATAGCAATCCCTGCAGCCCCAGCTCCAGAAATTACTATTTTAAATTCCTTAATATCTTTCTTTAATAATCTTCCTACATTAATAAGTGCTGCTAAAACAACTATAGCTGTTCCATGTTGATCATCATGAAAAACCGGTATATCAAGTTCTTCTTTAAGTCTTTTTTCTATTTCAAAACAACGGGGAGCAGAAATATCTTCCAAATTGATTCCACCAAAAGGAACAGAAATATTTTTTACAATACTTACAAATTCATTTACATCTTTAGTTTTTATAGCAATAGGAAAAGCATCTACTTCACCAAATTCTTTAAAAAGCATGCACTTTCCTTCCATAACAGGCATAGCTGCTTCAGGACCTATATCTCCCAAACCTAAAACAGCAGATCCATCAGTAATAACTGCTACCATATTGCTTTTTATAGTAAGAGAATAGACATGGTCTCTATTTTTAAAAATGTCCATACAAACTCTGGCAACTCCAGGTGTATAAGCTCTTGAAAGTTCTTCACTATCTTTTATTGGAAATTTATTATATATTCGTATTTTACCTCCTTGATGAATATGAAAAGTTTTATCAATGATTTCTAAAATTTTTACACCCTCAAAATTTTTTAAAGCTTCTATAATTATCCTCTGATGTTCTTCATTCTGAATGTTTATAGTAATCTCCCTGATTGTTTTGTTTTTTTCTGCTTTTATGAAATTCATATTACGAATATCTCCTCCTAATTCACTAATAGCAGAAACTAAATTAGCAAGTATTTTTGGATGATTTTTAATTTTTAATTTTACAGATATAGCAAACCCAGGTCCAGATTTATATGTCATCAACACATCCCTTTTTTAATATTTTAATATGAATCTATTATATCATAAAATTAAAAAAAACTTTTTCATATCTTTTAATAATTAAAAATCTACTATTGATTTTTAAAAACTTAGCTTTAAATTTATTTGTAATATGACTTTTTGAAAAAGGAGGGACAAATATGAGTAGATTTTTTTTAAGTAGAATTTTAAGTGTACTTTTAATAATTTTATTTTCTGTGAGTATTCTTACAGGATGTGTTCCTCAAATGAGTGAAAAAACTCAAGAGGGGGCGGGGTTTGGTGCTATTGCTGGAGCAGCTTTGGGAGCCTTGATAGATAAAAATAATAGATGGAGAGGAGCTGTTATTGGAGCTGCTGCAGGAGCTTTAATAGTAGGGACAGCTGTACATATTTCTGAAAAAGCAGCTCAAGAGGCTGCTGCTACTAAAAAACCTGTTGAATACGTAAGTGAAGACGGTGTTCAGAAAGTTTACGCTAAACCCTTGAAATCCGAAGGAAAATGTGAATGGGTAACTGTTCAATATTATGAGTATGGAAGATTGGTAAAAGAAGAAAGAAAGCTTGTCTGCCCAAATTAAATCTGTAAAACCCTGCCCTTAAAAGGGCAGGGTTTTTTTGCTATTTTAATCTTTCTAAAGCTTCTCTTATTCTTAAACAAGCTTTCTCCAAATTTTCTTCTGAATTAGCAAAAGATATTCTTATAAAATTATCATCTCCAAAAGCTACTCCAGGAACAACTGCTACTTTGGCAAAATCTAAAAGATATTCTGCAAAATCTACTGAATTTTTTATTTCTTTTCCTTCTGAAGTTTTCTTACCATAATAATAAGAAACCTTAGCAAAAAGATAAAAAGCCCCTTGAGGTGGAATAAACTCTATACCTGGAATTTCTTTTAATAAACTTGTTAAAAATTTTGCTCTTTTAGCAAAAATTTGGCACATCTTTTCTACTTCCTCTTGAGAAGAAGTTAAAGCTATTTCTGCACTTTTTTGAGCAAAAGCGGTAGCATGAGAAGTGCTTTGCCCTTGAATATTAGCACAAATTTTAATAATATCCTTTGATCCAACTAACCAACCTATCCTCCATCCTGTCATAGCATAGGTTTTAGAAACCCCATTTACTATAAAAACTTTGTCCTTTAATTCTGGAGCTACAGATAAAATATTTTCAGGTGATTTAAAATCAAATCTTAATTTATCATAAATATCATCACTTAGAACCCACAAATTGTATTTTTTTACTAAACTTGCTATATCTTTTAAAAACTTATCAGAATAAATAAGTCCTGTAGGATTAGAAGGGCTATTTAAAATAATACCAACTGTTTTAGAAGTAATTATTTTTTCTATCTCAGAAATGGATGGTTCAAAATTATTTTCCATAGAAGATGAGATTATCTTAGGTATGCCGCCTGCAAGTTCTACCATGGCAGGATAAGAAACCCAATAAGGAGATAAGATTAATACCTCATCTCCTGTATCCACTAAAGCTAAAAGAAGATTAAAAATAGCTTGTTTAGCTCCTGTAGTTACTAAAACCTCTTCAGGTTTGTATTCAAAGCCATAATCTATTTTTAATCTTTGACAAATAGCTTCTCTTAAACTTAAAAGTCCAGGAGTAGCAATATATTTAGTAAAACCTTTATCTAAAGCTTTTTTACAGGCTTCTTTTATATAAGTAGGAGTATCAAAATCTGGTTCTCCTGCAGAGAGATTTATTACATCTACACCCTGAGCTTTTAAAGCTTTAGCTTTAGCATCTACTGCTAAGGTAGCTGATGGCTTAAGTGTTTTAGCTCTTTGAGAAAGTTTTAACATTTTTAAACCTCCAATATTAAATTTATCTCAATTTCCCTATTCCTTCACTTCTAAATTCTACTATTATTTTGGCCTTCTTGTTTACTGGTAAAGGTGAAGAAGCTTTTAAACATCTTTCTACTGCTTGATTAAATTCTGGAACTGAAGAATTTTTTAAAAAAGTATAATGCAAAATTTCTCCTTTTGATGAAACATCAATACTCACAATAACATAAAGATCTTTTTTGTTTCTTAAATAAATAGGAACTTCAAAATTGTTCTGCAATTTCGCTTTGACCAAAAGCAAATAATCCAAATTCAACCCTTCTTGTAAACTTCCTTTAGAACCTTTTTTTCTTAAGCCCTGCCCTTTAATTTTTTGTTTATTTATTTCTGAAATATTATTAGTTCCTGCTCCTTTTGTGATTTTTTCTATTCTTTGCAAGGCTAATAATTTTTCCTTAAGAACTTGAAGTTCCTGTTTAGATAATTGCACTTTTTGGGAGGTCTTTTTAGAACTTATTTTCTTTTCTAATTCTGCTATTTTCTTTTTTATCAGTCTTTCATTTATTTTGCTTTTGTTAACTTTTTTAACTAATTTCCCTGTTTTTTTAATTAATTTAGGTCTATTTTTTGATTTTGGCTTAGAAATAGATTTAGATTTCTTTGGAAGTTCTAATTTATTAGAAAGAGTTTGAAAATCAGGAGCAGAGAGATTTAAAGTTGGGGATAAACTTTTAGTTTGATAAGAAATCAATTTTACTTTTATCTTTTTTTCTTTATTGTATTTAAAATTTAAAGAAGAAAAAAAAATCAGAAGAAATAAAGAATTCAATAATACAGAAAAGAAATAAGATAATAGATCGTATTTATTCAGCATAAAATATCAGCTTTCTGGTTGAGTTAATAAATCTAACTCATCAAATCCTGCTTTTTTTAATTCAGAAAGTACTTTTGCTACTATTCCATAAGGACAATCTTTATCTGCCTCTATTTGAACTTCTTTTATTAAATTTTTTTTCTTTGCTTCTTCTGCCCAAAAACTTAAATCTTCAAGACTAATTTCTTCTCCATAAATTTTTATTTTTCCTTTTTTAGTGATAGTTATTTTTAATGGTTTCTTCTCCTTTTGAGTTATGGGGAAATCCTTAGTTTTAGGAAGATCTACTTCTATTCCAGATGTTAATAAAGGTGCGGTTATCATAAAAATAATAAGAATAACAAGAACTATATCTACCAGAGGGATAATGTTTATTTCCCCCTGTAAATCCTTACCAATTTTCATATTTTACCAATTAAGATTTTCTTCAGTTAAAATTTTGTCTTTTATATACAGCAAACCTTTTTCTAAAAGTTTTTCATCTGGAAGATCTGCTGTGTCTTCAGAAAGACCAGGAATTTCTTTGTTTTTTATATTGCTTCTAAATTCAGGAAGATTATAAGCTATTAAGAATATAAGTTCTAACATATCTCCTGTAAGAGGAGTATTAGCAAATTTTTGCCTTTTTAAAACTACTTCTCCCCAAAGATCATTATAATAAAGATAAAGTTCTAATTCTTGCTCTTTAAGATAATCTTTTATTTTTATAGGACGATTTTCATAATGTCCTTTACAATGAGTTTCTCTAATTATCTTAAAAATTTCTTTTTTTTCTCCTTTTTCATTTTTTGAAACAAAACGAGCCAAAGGATACAAACGGCAGGGAGCAGGCCTGTCCTTATATACTTTGCAACCCTCTTTTTCATCTAAAAAAGGACAGGCCAAAGAATAAGGAATCATATTTATTGAAATAACAGGAAGCTGAGTTACCTCTCCAATGTAGACCTCTCCATACTTTTCTATAAATTCCTCTACTCCTAAATCAAGAGCCTTCCTAAGCCTTAAAAATTCGTAAGGGGTTAAAACTAATTTAACATCATAACAGCATTTATTAAAGCAAACAATTCCTTTATAACAATGAAATTTTATTTCATCTTCCAATGTATAGTCCTTAGGATCAAAGACATAATTATACATTATCTATCATCTCTCCTTATAAAGAAATTTTGGGCTTTTCAGGTTCTACTAATTTAAATCTATCCTTAAGTTTTTCAAGAACCTTAGGTAAAGTAGTATATTCCATTTCTTCAGGTGGTAATCTATGAGGTTCAAAAATACCCTGTCTTCTCAGAATATCTGCTATTTTATTGCACTCTTCACGAGCCTTATCAAAGGCAGGATCATCAAAAAGATCAGAAGGTCCGATTAAATATCCATCAGCAATTTGATACCCTGCAGCTATTACACGGGGAGGACCGTCAAATCTGGTAGGTTTAGCATTTTTAAAAGGAACCGGCATAAGTGGACCAGTATGAGAGCCTCTCATCCATCCTTCTACTAACCAAGGACGGGCAAAGGGTTCTAAAATTTCTCCTACAGCAGGAAATCCGCTCTGAGCTCTTACAATAAGAACAGGATCATCTTTTCCTACATATCTACCTGCCATTAAAGATAATCTTTGTGTAGATGCAGCTGCAGCAATTTCTCTATCTTTCTTTCTATAAACATGCCTTATAACATATCTGCTGGTTGCACCTATAAAAACTAAAAGATCATAAAGTTCTTCTGGAGCTTTAAGTTGTATAGCCATTCCAGAATAGACATCCATTACATCAAAAATAAAGCCTTCATGCATAGAAGGATCTATAACTAAACCTGCTGTATTCATAGGATCTGCAAACATTTCAAAAAGAGGTAAATTCCAAGCACTGGGAGAGGTTTTATCAGCAAAAAATACCACTACTGGTTCACTTTTTCTTTCCTCAAATTCCATTTCAGCAACACCAGGCCCCATTCCTCTAACATTACCAGAAAAAGCATCTGCCAAAAGATCCTGTCCTGCCCCATACATTTTCAATTTCTTAGAAACCTCTGTTCCTTCTTTAAAAGCATTCCAAGCAAGTTCATGCACCTCTGAAGAATCTATTCCTTTAGTATGAGTCATTACCAAAGCTATATCATCTCCACAAACCAGAACAGAAAGATCTCTAATAATTCCTCTATCTTTTCCATCTTCTGCTACTTCTTTTACTTTATCTACAACTTCTTTATGAACAGAAGAATGGCCTACAAAACCGCCAATATCTGCTTTTATAACACTTAAGGTGAGTTTCATATCACACCTCCTTTACAAATTCTATTTTTAACCGAAAATATTAATTATAATATTATTTTTATAAAAAAATTATAGCATAACCCCCAAAAAAAGTAAACTAAATATGGCTGAAAAAGAGAAAAAAGCAGTAGCTTTAAAATATAGTCCTGAAGAAGGAATCCCTAAGGTTATTGCTAAAGGACAAGGATATTTGGCAGACTTGATCTTGAAAATAGCTAAAAATCATAATATCCCCATTAAAAAAGATTCTAAATTGGTAAAAGAATTATATAAATTAGAAATTGATAAACCCATTCCTCCTGAATTGTATAAAGCTGTAGCAGCAATCTTAGCCTGGGCTTTTAATTTAAATCAAAAATTAAAAGAAAAAATTTTAAAAAATTTTTCATCCTAAGGTCTTGCTAATTTTAAAAAAACGGATATAAAACACTAAAATAACTTTTTTATTGGAGGTTTTTTATGTTTAAAATTCCCGAAGATAGAGTTTATTCTGAACACCATCTTTGGGTCAAAAAGAAAAAAAGAAAGTTAGCAAGAATTGGACTGACAGAATATTTTAGTGTTAAAAATTTAGAAATTATAGAAATTGATTTGCCAGAAGAGGAAGAAGAATTTGAAAGAGATGAAGTATTTGGGAGTATTGAAACTATAGAAGAAGTTTTTGATCTCATTATGCCTGTTTCAGGGAAAATTGTTAAAGTAAACGAAAAAGTTTTAGAAGATTTGGATATTTTAAATGAAGATCCTTATGATGAAGGATGGTTAATAGAGGTACAACTTTACAATCCTTCAGAAGTTGAAGAACTTCTTCCACCAGAAGATTATGAAATGAAATATTTAGAAGATATAGAAGATATTCCACCTGAAAAATTTTTGGAGGAAGAAGAATAATGATAGCTTTGGTATTTCCAGGACAAGGATCACAATATATTGGAATGGGAAAAGAATTTTATGAAAATTTTGAATCTGTTAAAAATATTTTTGATTTAAGTGAAAATTTAAGTCAAATTCCTGTAAAAAAATTATGCTTTGAAGGCCCTTTAGAAGAACTAACTCAAACTCAAAATCTTCAAGTCTGTTTAACAGTTACTAATATTGCCTGCTATTTAGCATTTAAAGAGTTTTTGATAAACAAAAATATAAAACCTTTATTTGTAGCAGGGCATAGTCTTGGAGAATATAGTGCTCTTTATACTTCTGAAGTTTTATCTTTAAAAGACCTTTTAATAGCTGTAAAAGAACGGGGCAAATTAATGGATGAAGAAGGTAAAAAAAGCTCATCAGCTATGTATGCTATAATTGGAATGCCTTTAAGTGACCTTGAAAATTTAGTTAAAAAAACTTCTGAAATAGTAGTAATTTCTAATTATAATTCTCCAAAGCAGTTAGTAATAAGTGGAAAAACTCCTGCAGTAGATGAAGTGGCTCAGGAAGCTAAAGAAAAAGGGGCAAGAGTAGTGAAATTAAAAGTAAGTGCAGGTTTTCATAGTCCTTTAATGAAAAAAGCCCAGGAAAAATTTAGCCAAGTTTTAGAAAAATTAACCTGGAACGATTCTAAAATTCCTTTTGTAAGTAATGTAACAGGTAAAGCTGAAATTTCAGCCAATAGTATTAAAAATCTGATGAAAGAACAAATCACTTCTTCTGTGCGTTGGATTGATTGTGTAAACTATATGTATAATCAAGGAGTAAAAATTTTTATAGAATTGGGTCCTAAAAAAGTTCTATCAGGTCTTATTAGTCAAATTTTAAAAGGTAAAGATTTTAAATGTTTTAATGTGGAAAACTTGGAAACTTTAAAATTTCTTTCAGAAGCCTTGCCAAAATTTTAAGTTGTAATAAATTAGCATATTAGTTTTGGTTAAGGAGGGTTAAAAATTTTTGAGATAAAAATTTTAGAAGAACGTTGTAAATCTTGTGGTTTATGCGTTCATTTTTGTCCTAAAAAAGTTTTAGATATATCTTCAAAAAGAAATTCACATGGTTATAGGGTAGTGTATGCTAAAAATCCTGAAAAATGCACTATGTGTGGTATATGTTATTTAGTTTGTCCTGATGTAGTCTTTGTAAAAGAGGAAGGGTAATGAAAACAAAAAAAATTTTAGTTAAGGGTGTAGAAGCTATAGCACTTGGAGCCTTAGAGGCAGAATGTAAGTGTTATTTTGGATATCCTATTACTCCTCAAAATGATATTCCAGAATTTATGGCTCGGGAACTTCCTAAAAGAGGAGGAGTTTTTTTGCAGGCAGAAAGCGAACTTGCTGCTATTAATATGTTATTAGGTGCCTGTGCCACAGGAACAAGAGCTATGACCACTTCCTCAAGTCCTGGAATTTCTCTTATGTGTGAAGGGTTTTCTTATATTGCAGCTTTAGAATTGCCTGCAGTAATAGTAAATGTAATGAGAGGAGGTCCTGGTTTAGGAGGAATTGAAGCTTCTCAGGGAGATTATTTCCAAGCTGTAAAAGGTTCTGGACATGGAGATTTTCATTTTCTGGTTTTAGCGCCTTATAATGCTCAGGAAGCTTATGAATTAACTGCTAAAGCCTTTGAACTCGCTGAAAAATATCGTAATCCTGTTATGATACTTTCTGATGCTATCTTAGGGCAGATGAAAGAACCCTTGGTTTTAAAAAAATTAAAAATAAAAAAGTATCCCGAGGATGACTGGGCTCTTACCGGAGCTAAAAGAAGACCCAGTAGATTTTTAAGGAGTTTATTTCTAGATGCACAAGAATTAAAAGAAATGAATATCAAACTTATGAAAAAATATAAAGCTATGCAAAAAGACATAAAATTTGAAAGTGATATTAGTGAAGAGGATAATATTATTGTAGTAGCCTTTGGTTCTATAGCGCGTATTGCTAAGGAGGCAGTGAATAATCTAAGGGAAAAGGGATATTCAGTGGGATATTTCAGACCTATTACTCTTTTTCCTTTTCCAGAAAAACCTATTAAAAAAATTATAGAAAAAGCTAAAAAGCCTTTAAAATTTATGGTTCCAGAGTTAAACTGTGGACAAATGATAGAGGATGTAAGATTAGCTGTTGAAGGTAGAGCTCCTGTAATTTCTTTACCCTATCCTCCGAGTGTAATTCCATTTCCAGAAGAGATAGAAAAGGAGATAAAAAAATGCTTAAATTCTTTGAGTTCCCGAAAAGTTTAAAAAAAACTCGCTTTCATTATTGTCCAGGATGTCATCATAGTATAGCTCATAGATTACTTTGTGAAGTGATAGATGAACTTGGTATCCAAGACAAAAGTTTGGGTATTGCTTCTATAGGTTGTTCCTGTTTTTTATATTTTTATATAGATGTAGATATAGTAGAAGCTCCTCATGGTAGAGCCTGTGCTGCAGCAACAGGTGCTAAAAGAGCCAGGCCGGATTTGGTAGTCTTTACTTATCAAGGGGATGGAGATTTTGCTTCCATAGGTTTTAATGAGAGCTTTCATGCTGCTTTAAGAGGAGAAAAAATTACTGCTATTATGATAAATAATACTGTTTATGGAATGACAGGAGGACAAGCCTCACCCACCACTGTTCCAGGACAAAAAACTACTACTACTCCTGAAGGTAAAGATCCTCAATACTTAGGCTATCCTCCTAAAATCGCAGAAATTCTGGCAACCTTAGAGAGCGTTGCTTTTTCAGCCAGAGTAGCTTTAAACACTCCTAAAAGGATTATAGATGCCAGAAAAGCTATCAAAAATGCCTTTTTAGCTCAAATCAATAATTTGGGTTTTGGATATGTAGAAATTTTATCAGCCTGTCCTATTAATTGGAAAATGGATCCTGTTTCTGCTAATAAGCATATAGATAAATTAACTGAAATTTTTCCTTTAGGCATTTTTAAAGATAAAGTTAGTGAATCCTTAAAATCTAAAAAAGGAGATTAGCCTTGAAGTTAGAATTAATAATATCAGGTTTTGGAGGTCAAGGGGTCCTTTTTGCAGGAAACCTTATTGCTCAAGCAAGTATGATAGCTAATTATAGTGTTACATATTTGCCTGTTTATGGGCCTGAAATGAGAGGAGGAACCTGTAATTGCACAGTAATTATTTCAAAGGAAAGTATTGCCTCTCCTATAGTAGCTCATCCTTCTTTTTTAATTATCATGAATTATCCTTCTTTTATAAAATTTGTTCCTAAGCTTAAAAAGGCAGGTTCTGCTATTATAAACTCTGATTTTGTCAAACCTGAAAATATAGAAGATTTTGAAAAATTAGAAAAAAAATATAAATTTTATTTTATTCCTGTATCAAGTTTGGCAGAAAGTCTTAATACTCCTCTTTTGGCTAATCTCTGTGCAATAGGAGCTTTTTATCAAATTACTAAAGTTTTTAATAGAAAACAATTTGAAAAAGCTTTAAAAGAAATTTTAAGCAAAGGTAAAGCCCATCTTTTTGAACCAAACTTAAAGGCGTTTGAATTAGGCGCTCAATATATTAAAAAGAATTACAAAATTTAAATGAAAGTTGTTATTCAAAGGGTTAAAAAAGCCTCTGTCTGGGTTGAAGATAAATTAATTTCTCAAATTAATTGTGGTCTTCTTGTACTTGTCTGTTGTGAAAAAGAAGATAATGAAAAGACTTTAGATTGGATAGCAGATAAATTAGTAAAATTAAGAATTTTTTCTGATGAAAGTGGAAAGTTTAATTTAAGTGTCAGAGATATAAAAGGAGAGATATTACTTGTTTCCAATTTTACAGTGTGTGGGTATTTAAAAAAAGGAACAAGACCCACCTTTCACCTGGCAGAAGAACCAGAAAAAGCAAAAGAATTATTACAAACATTGGCAGAAAAGATAAAAGAAAAAGGCATTTCTGTAAAAGAAGGGATATTTGGAGCTCATATGGAAATCCATTTAGTAAATGATGGACCTGTAACTCTATATTTGGAATATCCAAAAAGAATTTAAATATTTATCTATTTTTTTCTTTATAATTTTATCAATTTTTAATATTAATACACTTATTTTTATATTTAATATTAAGTTTTTCAAATTTTTTAAATATTGAAAAATTTTAAAAAAATTATTAATATAATAATATGAGAAAGAAATTTTCAGGTATTACCCTTGTTGAAATTCTTTTAGTTATAGCTATTATAGCTATTTTGGCAAGTATAACTGTACCATCTCTGAAAAGATTTTACAGGATTTATAAATTTAATGAATATTCCTTTGAAACGGAAAATCTTATAAAATGGGCAAAAATTACAGCCATAGAACAAAGTTCTTATATTTGGATTTGTATAAAAAGAAATGGAAGTTTTACAGATACATGTTCTGGAGGAAATGATTGTAAGATAGAGGTATATAATGTAGGAACTTGTAGTGAAAGTTCCTGTTCTGATAAAACAGCTCTTAAATCCTTAGTAATTCAAGATAACTGGGTTACAATAACACGATCAACCCTTTTCCCTAATGGTTATTCCTGTTTAACTTTTGATCCCAGAGGTCTTGCAAAAACCAGTGGAAATATTTGTATTACTGATGGAAACAGGTATTACAAAATTACTTTACAATTAAATAGAGGAGCTATAACAGTTAATAGTGGTGATGGAGGTTGTTCTTAGATGAATATCCAGAAAAACAAATTTTATGGTTTTACTATAATTGAAGCTTTAATTGCTATATTAATAACTTCTTTTATAGCTATAAGTATTGCTGCTTTAATCACTTCATTTGGCCTAAAAACTGCAGATAGAATTTTGTTATCCTGTTTAGTAGAAGGGGCAGCTTCAGGTATAGAAGCCTGTAGAGGTGGGCAAACTATAAATCAAATTACTTGCGGAGGATTAACAGTAAATATAAGTATAACCGGTGATTGTCAACCAGCTCCTAATACCTGCTCAAATATTAACGCAACTGCTTCTGCTAAAGGAAAAAGTTTGAGTTTAACAGACAAAGTTTGTAATTTTCAATGAGGTATAAATTATGAGAAAAAAAGGATTTACTTTAGTTGAAATTTTGGTTGCTATAGTTTTAGCAAGTATAATACTTATAGCTGTAGTAGGTCTTTATATAGCTTCTGATAGATCCTTTAAAAAAACTAAACCCGTTTCAGATGTACTTGAGGAAATGAGGAGTGGCATTGCAACCTTAGATTTTGTTTTTTCCAGATGGGGAGCAGGTGTTCCTTGTTACAATAATATCTGCACTATAGGATCTACTATACCTGTTTGTAGTGGTTATCCTCCTACAGATCCTATGTGTATGATATGTAATGATGGAGATTTAGCTAATGGTTGTTCAGATATAGAATTTTATGCTAATCTTTATGGATTAGGTTTTGTAGTGAATGCAACAGGAAGTTCTGCAAATATAATAAGCTGTAGGTTAGACACAGATAATAATCAAAACTGTTATTATATCTGGCAGGGAGGAAAAGTGGTTAACTATAATTCTACTGTTGCACTTCCACCTGCTTATGGATTTAATGTTAATTTTGGATCCATTGATTGTATAAATTTTAGTGGTTCTCCTAATCTAACAATAAATAATCCTGTGATGTGCCAATGGGTAAATACTACCCTTGACTGCAATAATACTTATTCTCTTCAATCAGGTAATGTAATAACAAGAGTCCCTCATAGGGTTAGATTTTATGTAGATCAAGATACAGAGGGAAGTTATTGGCTTATGATGGATAAAACAGACATGGAAAGTGGGTGCAATAGTAATGAAAATGCTCTTAAAGTAGCAAGAATAAAAGATGCTAATTCTTTTAAAGTTTATGCTATTGGTAGATCTGTAAAAGTAGTGATAACCTTTGCTACACAAGGACCAAAAGAACAAACTTTTACTGTTGAAAGATACTTTGGGAGGTAAATAATGAAAAAAAACATATATAACAAGGGGTTTGCAATTATTAATGCTTTAGTTTTTTGTATAGTTCTTATTATTTTAGGAGCTGCAATAGTCTATATAACTCAAATAGGATATTTTTCTATAAGTGCAGAAGCAAGATATCAAATCGCTGAAAAAAATGCTAATAAAGGTTTATTAAAGGCTATAAGTGAAATTTATAATGGAACCAGAATATGTAATGGAACTGAAAATATTTCTTTTTCCACTGGAGGGGCACAGATTAGACTTGTTCCTGATGAAAATGATCAAAATTGTTTTATCTGGATTAAAGGCAATTTTAAAAACTCTAATGTTTTTAAAATTGCTGTTATTTCTCCTGTAAACTCCTATTGGGGAGCAGCTGTTTTTAGGAACTTGGATTCATTAAAGATAAAAAAAAAGGCAGATATTATAAGTTGTAATGAAACCTGTAAAACCCCTGCTTTAATTACTGGTAATAATGCCACCTCAAATTCTTATTTTACCACAGAATATTGTTCTGATGAAGATAGTTGTTCTGAAGGAAATAGTAATATAAGAGCATTAGTTGACGAACCTTATAAAATAAATCCTGAGCTTTTAGAATCTCCGTCTTATTTAACCAATACAGTGTTTAAAAATGCAAAAAATAGAAATGATATTTTTAATATTCTTTCTCAAAAATATGGGATCTCTTTTAGTAATGGAACACCAACAGGGATTACAGGTCAGAATATCTGGAATGGCACCAGTATTAATACCTGTACTGCTGAAGATACTACAATTACATGTACATATACTAATGGAACTGATATAACTATAAACTATAATCCTATTACAGGGAATTTTACTCTTGGTTCTGAGGAATACGAAGCTATAGATCTGGGAAATGCTTCATTAACAATAAACAGTTTTAATGGTGGAGTTGGAACTAAAATAGCTGCAGGAACAGTAGAATTCACAGGGAAAAGTGCTGTCTCCAATCTTACTTTAGTAGCAAGAGAAAAAATAAACATATACAATTACAAGGGAGCTACTACTTCTATAACAAATTCTAATTTTTTTGCCAAGGATTATGATATATTTAATTGCCATTTGGATTATGAAGGAGGAATTCTTTATAGTAGTGGTAGTGGTTATTTAAAGCTACGTTGTCGTAGCAATATAGGAACTTCTGATAATCCAACTCTTATTATTGCTGATAATCAATTGGACATTGACGGGAAATGTTGGACAGATATATATGGTTTAGTATATATAACCGAGGCTAATTCCGGTTTGGGACTTGATTTAGATACGGCAGGACATTTTGAAATTCATGGAGCTATTATAAGTAATTCTCTTTCTAATTCTCTAAGTATGAAATGTCATACTACAATAGAGTTTAGACCAGATATTCTCAGAAAACTCAGTTCTAGTTTAGGTTTTATAAAACCACCTATTTGCAATTTTTCCCAAAAATATCAATTAATAACTACTAAAATGAGAATTTATTAAATTTAAAAAAATATGAAAAAAAAATATTCAGGTATTACTATAGTTGAGCTTTTTTTAGTTATAGCTATTATGGTTATCATAGCAAGTATAGCTATACCTTCTTTACAAAGATTTTTTAAAATTAATAAATATTTTAATGATGTAATTAAAATTGAATATTCTATAAATAAAGCAAAAATAATGGCAATGGAAAGAACAACAAATATTGGAGTTTGTATTGAAAATAACGAGTTAAAACTTTATGATACAGGATATGAAAGAGGGAACAATCCCTGCACAGGAACTTTAATTTTTGTAGTTAAACCTGAAGATAAGCATACTCAAATTATAAGTAACGGAACAATTATCTTTGATCCAAGGGGCTTAAATATATTATCAGGAGGAAATATATGTATCCAAAACAGTAATTTAAATGTTTACTATAGAATTATAGTAGGACAAGGATATTTAAAAACTGAAAAAGGAGAAGGTACGTGTCTTTAAAAAATGTAAAGGGTTTTACTCTTATTGAAGCACTTATAAGTATTTTTATTGTGATTATTATAGTATTAAGCATAACTCACCTTATCACCTATGCTTTTTTTTCTACAAGAGATAGGTTCATTATGGAATGTTTAATAAATGCTAAAAGTTCTGCTATTGAAGCTTGTAGAGCAGGAATCAATTTAAATCAAATTCAATGTGGGGGATTAGTTATTAATATTGAAACAGATAAAAGTTGCAATAATATACCTATTCCATCAAATCCCTGGCAAGCCAATTGTGAAAATGTTACTTTTACTATAAGTTATAAAAATTTTCAACATACAAGTAAAGATCTTATCTGCAGATTTTGGGATGGTAAATAGATGTATAGAAAGGGCTTTACTTTAATAGAGTTATTGATTTCTATTTTGATAGGTATTCTCATAGTTGGAGCTATAACTTCTCTTTACATTGTCAGCCAAAGGCTTCAAAATCCTGCAAAATCTGCATCTGACATAATTGAAATTCAAAGAGCAGGAATGGCTCAATTGGAGTGGATTTTCAACAGATGGGGAACAGGAACGCCTTGTAATGATCCAACACATGCTAATATTTGTTCAAAAGTTAGAGCCTGTGATTTATACTCCCAAGGAAATTATACCTATCCTCCACCAAGCACTCTTTGTATAAGTATTCATCATAGAAATCCCTGTGATGAGGTAGTTTTTTATGCAAATCTTTATGGAATGGCTATTGTAAACGGAGTAACCTCAAAAAAAGCACATTTAGTAAGCTGTAGATTACAAACTGAAAATAACAACAATTGTTTTCACATAATAAGATATGGAAAATTTTTTAGAAATATGAACAATCAATCTCAAGTTCTTATTTTTGGTTTAAAAGATCTATCTTCTCAAAATGCAGAATGTATTGATTCTACCTATAGTGATCTTCAAAAATATAATGCTGAAATTAACAGAAATGCCACTATTTACAACGGATATATACAAAATCAACATGGTCAACCACAAAATTGGCTATTTTTAGAAAGTGGGGATGTCATTGTTAGGGTTCCAAAAAGAGTGCGTTTGTATTGCAAAGAAAAAGATGGTATAAAATGGCTTATGATGGATTTAACAGATATGGCTTCTCAATGCAATGCAACTAAATCTGAAATTCAAATATCTCCTGTAGTTCAATTTCATGTTTCTATAGTATATAACAATACAGAAATCAATGATACTGCAAATCCTATAAGCAAAATTGATCCTTCTTCTACAGATTACATAAATTTTCCTTATGCTTCAGTTAAGATGGATATAGTTTTTAGAAATTTTGAACCAGAGGGAAGCAAAAATTATAGAACATTAAGAATTATTAGGTATTTTGGGAGGTAATAATGGGAAAAAAATTGAAAACCAAAGCATATATATTGATAACAGTTATCATTTTTATGGCTGTCATTGCTCTTATAGGAGCAGGATTAGCTTTAATGACTCAATATGGGTATTTTTCAACAAGATCTGTAGCTAAATTTGATAAGTTACAAAAAGGTGCACAATATGGAATGATTGAAGCAGTAAGAAGGATTACTAATTCCGGAGGAATATGTGAAAATGCGAGTTTTAATATTAATAAAGATGGAATTAATATAAATGTAAAAACTGCAAGAAATGGTCTGGTATGTTATGTTAGATCCGAAGCTTCTGCGGGAAATTCCAAAGTTGTGGTTGTTGGAACAACACAAGGATTTTATGGAATAGGAACTTATACTGTAAAAGGTGAAGTTAATGCGAATATTCAGGGTGGTCTAATTTCTGGTTGTGATAATACCAATAATTGTTCCATTCCTGGATTTATTGCTTCTGGAAATGTTATTGTAAATACTTATGAAAAAACCTGTGATCAAAGTGGGAATATAGGAGTTTTTGGGAATCCACCTGTTAAAGAAAAAGTTCCTTTTTTTGATCTTGTACCTTTGAGCTTTAATGCTAATTGCTTTTACGAGCTTCTTAATATATTAGAAAAAGAAAGTAATAGCACTTCTTATCCTATGGGTTTAGGAAGTAATCCATTTTGGATGGAAAACGGTACTGCAAGACAGGATATAACATTTAACAAAGGTGGATTAAACAGTTGCCCTATTCCTCCTTTTGATGAGGCCAATACAGTTATGGGAAAGCTTACCATTATATTTCCACAACTTCCTAACATTCCTGCTTCTTGTCAAGCTACCTGCAATAATGACTGTAATTTAAATCTCAATACAATGGAACTAACTAATTGTCCTAATGCACCAGATTTAAGTAATTGTACTGCAGTTTTAATAAACTCTACAGGTAAAATTCATATTACAAGTAATGCTTCTGAAATAAAGTATATATATACTCAAAATAATAATGGAATTAAAATAACCGGAGCAAGAGATGCTATACTAATAAACTATGACAATAGTGTTGTAAATGCTACGAGTATTAGTCATGGGCCTTTTGTTATATATTCTAATGGAACTGTAATTTTAAATAGAGTATCTAATACAAGAATTGTGTCAAAAAGAAATATTTATGTTAATGTTGCACCTATAGAAAATTCTACTTTAATTACAGAAAAAGAAATAGTAAATAATGATAATAATTTAAAATTTAGAAATGTAAATATTTTTGCAAAAAGATTTCTTTTTGGTTCATCTGTTAAAGTAAATATAGAAGGAGGTTTATTGTATCTTTATACACTTGCTGATAAACCAAGGAGCAATAATGTAGTTCTTAATGGATGTTATCCCATTGGTTGGTGGCCTCAATATGACTGTGCTTGGATTGGTGAATTTTTAAAATCTGTAAATATCGGAACTCCTGAAAATCCTGTTCTCATCATTTTGGTGAACTCTGCTACCTGGATAGGTTTTACCAATACTGTTAATATCAATGGTATCCTTTTTGGAGAAGGAGTAACATATTTAAGATGGTATGGAGTGAATAAACAAGATTATAGAGGGATATTGATAAGAAATTTTCCCAATAATGAAACTCTCAATATAAATATAGGAGGTGATATTTCCTTACTTTTTGATTATGGAATTATAAATACTTTAAATCAAGAATTTTGGTTTGTAAAAAGATTTGAATGCATAAAAGATGATCCTATGCCAAGAATACAAATTATTCAAACTACTCATTCATCTTATTAAACTTTATTTAATAAAGCAAGGGGGTATAACCCCCTCATTAAAAATTATCTCTTAAGGTTTATCAATTCTTCAAGCATGCTATCAGAAACAGTGATAATTCTGGCATCTGCCTGGAATCCTCTTTGAAAGATTATCATCTTTACAAATTGTTCTCCTAAATCTACATTTGACTGCTCTATACTATTTGGAGCAATCGTTCCAAGCCCATTGGTTCCAGGTTTACCTGTAACAGGAGGACCAGAATGGGTTGTTTCTTTAAATAAATTACCTCCTACTCTTTGCAATTTTTCTGGAGCATTGAAATTAGCAAGTCCTACCATCCAAAGAGGAATTACTCTACCATTAGAATAAATACCTGTAATTCTTCCTTCATTATCCACATTTATACTTTCAAGAGCACCAGGGCCAAAACCATTTTGATCATAAAAAAGTGTAGCATTGGAAGTAGCATACTGAGTAGTTCTAACTGATTCTGAACGCCAAGTATCTTTATAATAATACCCAAAATTAAGCTCTATTTGCTGAACATCATTTTTGGCTTGACCTTGATCATTAGAATTTGGAGCTCTATCATCATAAGGAAAATCTATTCCAAGAAAATCTGCTATCATTAAAGGATATCCGTTAGAACCAAGAGCATTATATTTATCTTTTGGAGAAGCTAAGGGCACTCCATTCACATCAATAACTTGAACCAAATCTCCTGTATTAGGATCAATTCTGTAGGTATCGTAAAACTTTTTTACATTACCTTGATTATCAAATTCAAGTCTTCCATACATTAAAACCCCTTTTTTAGTCTGAGTAAAAGTCTTCCCAGAAACAATTTCTATTCTTGAGTCAGTAGCAGGATCATACCATTGCATAGGATTATCATCTCTTAAAAAATCTCTTTGATCTTCAGAGGGATTACAAGTTACCAGAAATTCCCATACATTATCTCGGGTAGTAGGATTGTAATAGACAGTAATTTCATGCGGTGTTCCAAGAGAATCATAAACAAAAAGTGTAGAACGATAAGTATAAGCTGTAGATTGAAGAGGGGTATCATTTGTCGCATTCCAAGAATTAAATAGAGTAGGCATATCTACCACTTCATAAAGAGAATAAGAGCTATCATCACTCCCATCTTCATATAATTCATAGCTATAATCATTACTTCCATCAGTATTTATTCTATTTGAATCCCAGTCCCAGTTGAGTTTCTCGGTAGTTCCATTAAGAAAAAAGTTTACCGGACCATTTTTGGAAATATCATAGTTAGTTCCTTTAGCAAGTAAAGTTCCATTAACTGGATCATCTTCTGGAGTATTAGCTGTAGCAGTCAGCGTTGTAGATGTTGGATTTTGAAAAACATAATAATCCCATGTAGACCCACTGGCAGATTGTTTTATAAATAAACGAATAGTTTGCTGATTTCCATTAGCATCTTTAATATCTATATCTTTCCAATACCAAGTATCTCCTGAGGCATAAGTAAAAGTATCTGCCCATGAAGTAACACTTGGGTCAACAGTTTCTATTCTTTTTGTACTCTTTTCTCCAATATTTAAACTTGTAGGATTGGCATTATCCTGAGTTACTGCACTCCAGTCAATTATTACCTGTTCTTGTGTAGTTGAAAGAGTTATAGTAGCTTGGGTAGAAGTAGTTCCTATTGTATTTTGGGATAAAACATTTGGATTTGTAATATCAGTAATATCTTCTATAGTATAAGTCCATGTTCCTTTTGCTGAATCATATCCAAGTGTGATTCGCAATTTAACATCCTGTCCATCTATATCTCTAATAACAAAATCGTAACTATCTGGATTAGTATCTGAGGTATTAATTGTTCCTCTGACATTAACGATTTTTGTTCTGGTTTCCTCTCTTGCATCTAAATTAGTAATCATATCTATTTTTGTAGTTTTTACTGGAGGAGAACTTCTATCAATTCTTATATCGGTTAAAGCTCCTGTAATATCATTAGTGGTTTCATCAATTTTCCATCCCTGTACTCTTAGACCCTGGGGATTTACTAAATATCCATCTTTATCAACTACAAATTGTCCATCTCTGGTATAATAAATTCCTCCAGTAGTTTGAGGATTTTTCACCATGAAAAATCCTGCTCCTGCAATAGCCATATCTGTTGGATTAGCAGTTGATTCAAAAGCTCCTTGAGTAAATTGCTGATAAAGTGCCTGTATTCCCGCTCCTCTACCGAGCTGTCCACTTCCTGCAGCGGTATTTATACTCTGAGCCATAATATCACTAAAAGATATTCTTGCTCCTTTGAAGGCAGTAGTATTGAGATTTGAAACATTATCACCAATAACACTCATTCCATGTCCTAAAGCTCTAAGACCACTTGTTCCTGTAAACAGGGCATCTGTTAACCCCATATAATCACCTCCCTTTATTTATTTTCGGTTTTTTATAATAAAAACTTAAATTACACTTTACTTAAAAAATCTTCCAACATTTGATATGCTGTATTAATTACCCTTATATTACTTTGAAATGTTCTTTGGAGTGTTATTAAATTAACCATCTCAGTAGCTAAATCTACATTAGATGTTTCAAGAGCTCCTGATAAAAGTCTTCCTCTTGTCCCTGAACCCGGTGCAAAAATAAAAGGGATTGCTTCGGATTTAGTCTTAAATAGATTTCCTCCCATTTTATCTAAGGAATCTTCATATCCTGAAAAATCTGCAAGAAAAATCCTTGATACATCTATAGTCTTTTGATTGGTATACCAAGCCCGAATTAATCCCTCCTCTGTAATAACTTCTATTTTATCAAAAATTCCCTGAGGATAACCATCCTGATTAAAGCTTAGTTGTGTAAAGGGATTAGCAAGCATCTTTATGACACCAGATTCTCTTTTTATAGAACCATCAGAATTCACAGTAAATCCTAAATCTAAAGTAATAGATTGATTATTTCCATTTATATTTAAATTAAACACTGGTTTACCTGTTTGGGTAAGATCTATAGGAGTTAGTGTTCCATCTACTCCCACTTCTGAAAAATCAGCTGATACAATATCTCCAGAAGCTCCAAAAGTAAGATTTCCATATAAAAAAGCTCCTTTAAATTTGCCATTTCCTCTTCCATCAAGAGAAGGATCTGCAAGAGCAAGAAGCATTTCATAACTATTTGATGTGTTTCCTCTATCTACATATAACTTTAGTGGTATAGAATCTCCTTTATTATCATATATAGACCAGTTAAAAACCCAATCATATTTTCCATTTCCAATAGGTTCTTCTGGATTACTCTGCGCATCATATTTATCAATTAAAGTCTGATCATTTACAGATTTTCTACTATCTAATATAAGCTCGGCTTTGATATTAGATGTAGCCTTCGCATCCATAACCTTAGGAATAAGATAAGGCTGTAAATTATCCAGGTTAGCTGAAGTAGCTGTAGGATCAGCTCCAAGAAGATACATCCCCATGCTATTTTGTAAAGCTAAATGATCCTCATCAACTTCATTTATGAAGAACTGTCCATCTCTGGTATAAAATATATTTCCATCTTTATCTTGCACTATAAAAAATCCTTTTCCTGAAATAGCTAAATCTGTAGAAATATCTGTAGTGGTAATTCCTCCCTGTGTATATAAAGTTCTTATATTTTTAATAAAGCACCCTAACCCTTTTTCCTTTTCCAAAACCTCTTGTGTGCAACTTAATAGCTCATTCATAAATTCATAACGGCTACCTTTAAATCCAGTAGTATTAAGATTAGAGATATTATCAGCAATCACTTTCATACCTATAGAAGTTGCATAAACTCCACTGCACCCTGTATATATGCTTCCAAAAAGTCCCATACCTAACCTCCAAATAGTTCTTTTATATCTTCTAAATTAACAACTTCTTTTTCATCAATAATTATCTGAGGCTTATCACCAAGTTTTGCTCCTGTTACTTTAGCTATCATGGTAGGAGTAATTGTTGTTGTGGTTTTACCTTTAGGAATAATAATAGAAAACATATAATTACCATCCTTAAGCTTATTACCTTCATTATCTGTTGCATCCCAATTTATTTTATGAGTTCCTGCTTGAAGATTTGTCAATTGAATCCTTTTCACCACCTTTCCTTCACTATTTCTAATAACAATCTCTGCATTATTAACAGGATTATCTAAATTAAATTCACCTCCTAAAAACTCTCCATTTTCCACTCTTCCTATTTTGGTATTAATTTTGATTTTTTTTCCTATTAAGCTTGTTGCATAAGTCAAATCCAAGGATTTGAAACTATTTTCTAATTTCTTTAAAGTATCATTAATATTAAAAAGCTGATCTACTTGATTAAATAAAGCAAGTTGAGTAGCCATTTGATCAGTATCCAGAGGCTTCATAGGATCCTGAAATTGAAGTTGAGTTATAAAAAGTTTCATAAAAGCCTCTTTATCTAAAACTTTCTTAGGCACTCTTTCAAGATTAGCAGGTTGATTAGTTTTCTCATTTATCTGATTTATCATTCTTTCCTCCTATTAAACAATATAATAAATTTTCCCATTTCTATTTATAAACATTTGTTTTGGATCTACTTCCACTTCTGTAATTTCTTTAGTCTGTTTTATTGCCTTATCAAAATATTTCCATCTCTTCTTTTCAAAATTTTTAAAATATCCATTATCCATGCTATTTCCTAAATAAAATTGAAAATCCTTAAGATTTAACCCCATTTCTTGCAAGCTATTTTTAATATGATGAATGTTATTTTTCAGTTCATTTAAAACTTCCATTTTATCTGCTCTTATAACTATCTTTACATCTTTATCCTTTATTTTGATTTCCAAATCTAAAGAACCTAAATCAGGAGGTTCAAGCTTTATAGAAGCCTTTTTTTCTCCTTCAGGTAAAGTTTCCAAAGTTATATTTTTTATAGATTGTAAAAACTCATTTGAAATTTTTGAATCTTCAATCAGTTTAACCTTATCCAGTTTTATAACTTTGTCATCAAACTTGAATTGAAATGGTTGATTTAATAAAATATTATTAAATTTTAAAAATATCTCACTTTTGTTTAAAAACCCTGTTTTGTGATCTATTTTTTTGTGTCTCAATAAATCTTTAAATAAATCTGATACTTCATCTTTTGGTCTTATATTATCTTCTAATTCAACCAAATTATTCTTATAATTATGAAAATTTTTAAGTTCTTTTTTAGAAACATCTTGAAAAAAATTAAGCTCATTTAAATTAGATTTTTTAAAATTAGATTTTAATAACTTTATATCTTCTTTGAGATCTAATCCATCATCAGAAATTTGTTGAAAATTAATATTTTTGGAATACCTCGTCAATTTCTCTAAAACTGTTTTTAAAGCAGAATCATTATTCAAATTTTCCTTAATTATTTCTTCTAAAACCTTTTTTCTTTCCTCATCTTTTCTTATAAAATCAAACAAAGATTTTTTTAAATTTTGTAAATCTATTTTTAAATATGAAAGATTTTTTACATTGGCATTAGCATCTTTTTTTATATTTCTTTCTGAGGTTTTAAAATTAATATCTTTACAGTTATCTTTTATAACTTTTTCAAGTTCTTCTAAAAAATCGTTATTTTGTAAGACCCTGCTATTTTGATATAAATTATTTATATCATTTAATTTTTCTTTTATCCAATTTAAAAATTCACTTTCTGAAATAAATTCTATATTTTTAAGCCAGCTATTTTGAATACCTTTAGATTCTCCATCTAAACTTTTAAAGTCGGAAAATTCTGAACCATTTTTTCCTATCAAAAACCAGTTTATGAAAATATTTACCAAAAGATTTATCTCTTCATCTAATCCTTTTTCTTTTAAGTTTTTATTTATATTTAAATCATTTGATAATAAATCATAACCTTGCAAACGATTTGATTCATCAGAATAAAAATTACTATTTAAATTACTTATTAAATTTAATAAAATTATCTGAAACACTTGTAAATCTTGTAAATTTTCAAAAGCAATATTCTGACCCATTCCACTTAAAAAAGTTTTATTCAAATTAAAAACCTTCATTTCATTGTCCTCCCGAACTTTTTATTAAAATTAAATCAAAAAATATACCCAAAATTAAATCAGAATAATCAACTGAATTTAAAACTAAGAAGGATCAAAAATGAAAAAATTTTTTCAGGAAAACTAATAGAGTAGGAAAATTTTTCCCTGAGTTTAAATAAAAAAAGAGCTAAAAATTAAAATTAGCCCCCTTTTAGGGGGCTTTTAGATCAAAAATATTTTTTTCAGTTTTTTAAAAATTACTGAGGATAAAAGAAAAGATTGACATAAAGATAAATAGTTTTATAGATGATATTAGTCAAGACTTGAGGGTATACACCCAAAATAATAACCAAAAAGGCTGTAAGACAAACAGGAATTAGAAAAGTTATACCATATTTGTATTCAAAAGATATGTCTTTCTCATCCATATAAATAACTTTTAGAACTCTTAAATAAGGATAAGCACCAATTACTGAGAATAAGATAGCAAGAAGAGCCACCCAAATATATTTAGCTTTTATTAAAAATAGAAATACATAAAATTTAGCCATAAAACCAGCTGTAGGAGGAACACCTGCTAAAGAAAACATAAAAATAAGAATTAAAAAGCTAATAAAGGGATAATTTTTGCTAAGTCCAGCCATGTTAGGAATATTTAATAAATCCTTTTTATAATTAGCTAAAAATACAAGAACACTAAAAATTCCTATAGTCATAATTAAATAAACCAACATATAAAAGATAGAAAAACTATAACCTGCATAATTTCCACTTATTAATCCTAAACCTGCATAACCAGCATGTGCTATAGAAGAGTAAGCTAACATTCTTATTATATTATCCTGTTTTATAGCCATAATATTTCCAATTAAAATAGTTAAAAGTATAATAGGTATAAGCAATTCTCCTATTTGAACTTTTAAAGGATTAAAGCCAATTAAAATTATTTTTACCAAAGTAGCCATTGCTGTAAATTTCATTATTGATGCTATAAATGATGTAATAGGAACAGGAGCACTTTCATAAGCATCAGGAGCCCACATATGGAAAGGAACAAAGGATAATTTTATAGAAAAACCTCCCAGAAAGAAAATAAAGGCTAATAAAAGAATTTTATTATTAATAGATTCTTCTATTAATTTATGAGAAATTTCAGGTAAAGTGAAAGTTCCTATAAAATAATAAACCAATCCTAAACCAATTAAAATAAAAAGAGAGCCTAAGGATCCCATTAAGAAATATTTTAAACTTCCCTCTAAGGAAGTTTTATTATAAGCGTAATTCAAAGCAATTAAAAAATACACTGGAAAACTCATCAATTCTAAACCTAAATAAATAGTTAATAAATCCATAGCAGAGAGCATTATAAAAGAACCTACCAAGGAAAAAAGTATAAGTCCATAGTATTCTCCATAATTTAAAGCTTTAAAATGTTGCAAATAATTGTATGAAATTAAAGTAATTAAAATTGCACCAAATAAAACAAATAATTTAAGAATAGAGGATGAAAAATCATTTTGATAAGCATAGGTAAAATTCCCAAAAGGAGTAAATAGAGCTAAAAAAATTCCTACAATTAAAGTAATAAAAGCTATATAAAAACTATAATTTTTATTTTTAATAAACTTATCTGTTAAAAAGATTAAAGAAGAAATTAAAATGAAAATAATTTCTGTAAAAATTACAGAAAAGTTTAAAGTAATACCCATTCCTTCCTCCATTTTACTTAAAATTCATTAATAAGTTTGCTACAGAAGTCTTCATAAAGTCTAAAAATAGATTAGGATACAAACCTATTAAGAAAACCAAAATCACCATTGGAATAAGAGCAACCAGTTCATTTGTTTTTAAAGGTGGTAAATTTTTCACATTAGGACTAACTTTTTGGAAAAATACACGTTGATAAAGCCATAACATATACCCAGCTCCTATGATCACTCCTAAAGCAGCAAAAGTAGTAGCTATTTTATTGCTAAGGAAAGTTCCTGCTAAAATTAAAAATTCTCCTATAAAACCATTAGTTCCTGGAAGTCCAATAGAAGCTAAAGTAAATATCATAAACAAAGCTGCATATAAAGGCATAGTTGTAGCAAGACCACCATAGTAATTAATAGCTCTACTATGGGTCCTATCATAGACTACACCTACACACATAAACAAAGCACCAGTAACAATACCATGATTTATCATCTGTAATATAGCACCTTTCATAGCTATGGGATTAAGAGAAAATATACCCAAGGTTACAAATCCCATATGGCTTACAGAACTATAAGCAATAAGTCTTTTCAAATCTTCTTGAGCTAAACAAGCTAAACCTCCGTATATAATAGCGATAACTGAAAGTGTAAGTACCAAAGGAGTAAAATAAGCTGAAGCATGTGGGAACATAGGTAAAACAAATCTTAAGAAACCATAAGCTCCGAGCTTAATTAAAATCCCTGCTAAGATAACTGAACCAGCTGTAGGAGCTTCTGTATGAGCATCAGGAAGCCATGTATGGACAGGCCACATAGGAATCTTTATAGCAAAGGCTAAAGCAAAAGCTAAAAACAATAATTTCTCAATTCCAAAAGAATATCCTTTATTTAAAAGCAATGTGTAATCAAAAGTTCCAAATTTTATATATAAATAAATAATAGCAATTAACATAAAAACAGAACCAAAAAAGGTATAGAGAAAGAACTTTAATGTAGCATAAATTCTTCTTGGACCTCCCCAAATACCTATAATAAGATACATAGGAATTAACATTGCTTCCCAAAAGATATAGAAAAGCAGCAAATCTAAAGCACAAAGAGTTCCTACTATAGAAATATTAGTAAATAACAAAGCTAAATGAAATTCTTTAACTTTCTTTTTGATAGAATTCCAAGAGATTAATATACAAAGAAGTGTGGTTAAAGTGGTTAAAGGTATAAAAAGAATACTTATTCCATCTACTCCTAAAAAGTAATAAGAATTAAGAAAATCTAACCACTTTTTCTTCTCTACAAATTGAAATCCAGGATCTGAAAAATTAAAATTTAAAAGTAAAATTAAAGATAAAATGAAATCTATTAAAATAGTGATTAAAGCTACCCATTTAATAGCCTTTTCATTTGTCCTGTTGATTAAAAATATTATAACAATTCCAATAAGTGGAAACCACAATATCCAGGAAAGTAAGTTATTCAATAAATCCATACTTTATCCTCCACTCTCCTATTTCAAATTTTTTATTTTAAATATAAATAAAGTATAATATAAATAATCACACCAAGTAAAACAAAGCTACCATAATAGTTAACTATTCCTGTATGTAAATATCTCAATCCTGTACCAACTATATTTACAAGCCTTGCACTACCATTTACAATTCCTTCAATAATAAAGTTATCTGATATCTTAGATACAATACATCTTGCTGTCCATAAAACAGGTCTTATAATTATTAAATGATACAACTCATCAAAGCACCACTTTCTATATAAAAATGTATAAAGAAGTTTAAGGTTGCGAGAAAAAACAGTTTCTAAAGCAGGAACCTTTATATAAACTAACCAAGCTAAAAAGATTCCAGATAATCCAGCAAGAACTGATAATCCCATAAGTAAGTATTCTGTAGAATGAGGAATTTCATGAATAACCTTAGGATGCCCTAATACAGGCTCTAAAAACTTCTCTATTAAATTATTTCCACCTAAAACTTCAGGAACTCCTATCCAACCTGCTATTACAGCACCTATAGCAAGGAAAATTAAAGGTATAGTCATTACCTTAGGAGATTCATGAGGATAACCATGAATTACATCTTTTCCTTTAAACTCTCCATAAAAAGCCCTAAAAACTACTCTAAAAGTATAAAAAGCTGTCATAGCAGCCACTACCCAACCTATAAACCAAATTATTTTACCCCAAGGATATTGAGAAAAATAAGCCTGGGATAATATCTCATCTTTACTAAAAAATCCTGCAAAACCGGGAATTCCAGAAATAGATAAACTTGCAATAAGAAAAGTCCAAAAAGTAACAGGCATATATTTCTTGAGACCACCCATTATTCTTATATCATTAGGATCAGGAGCATGATGAAGAGCATGTATAACACTACCAGCTCCTAAGAATAATAAAGCTTTAAAATAAGCATGAGTAAACAAATGGAACATACCTGCTATAAATGCTCCCACACCACAAGCCATAAACATATAACCAAGTTGAGAAAGGGTTGAAAATGCAATTACTCTCTTTATATCAAATTGAGTAGGAGCAATAGTTGCTGCCATAAAACAAGTAAATGCACCAACAAAAGCAACTATACACATCATCGCATTTGATAATTCAAAAAGAGGATGAAGTCTACATACCATAAAAACACCAGCTGTAACCATAGTAGCAGCATGAATTAAAGCTGAAACAGGAGTAGGACCTTCCATAGCATCTGGAAGCCAAACATGAAGCGGAAATTGAGCACTTTTACCAACTGCTCCACAGAATAAAAGAAATGAAGCTAAAAATGGAACATAAACCTTTAAACCTAAAATATTCAAATATGAATGAGAAATCTCTGATAACTTAGGGAAAATCTCATGATAATATAAAGTTCCTAAATAATAAAAAACCATAAATATACCTAAAGCAAACCCAAAATCTCCTACTCTGTTAACAATAAAAGCCTTTTTACCTGCATCTGCAGCACTCTTTTTCTCATACCAGAAACCAATAAGTAAATAAGAACAAAGTCCAACTCCTTCCCATCCTAAATAAAGCTGAGCTAAATTATTACTCATACACAACATAAACATAAAAAAAGTAAATAGAGAAATATAAGAGAAAAACCTATAATATCCAGGATCACCACTCATGTACCCTATTGAATAAACATGAATAAGAAAAGATAAAGATGCAACCATAGCAACCATTAAAGCAGATAAGGGATCAATCAAAAATCCTAATCCCACTTTCAAATGAGAAGCAAAAATCCATGTATATACATCAAAATTATAAATTTTTCCACCTATCACATCTATTAAAACTTTAATAGATAAAAGAAAACTTAAAAATAAAGCCAAAACAGGTAAAAAATGCGATTTGTCTCTAAAATATTTCTTACCAAAAATTAAAGTTATAATACTTGCAACTAAAGGTAAAAAAGGTATTAAAAATACAAAAATATTGAAATTTGTCATTACTTCAAATGATTTTTCAAGCATACTTTACCCCTTAAAATTTGTAATTTCATCAGAATAAACTGTTTTTAATTTTTTATAAATCAAAACAACTAAACTTAATCCTATAGCAGTTTCTGCAGCAGCCATAGCTATTATAAAAAATACTATAATATATCCACTAATATCTTTTGTAAAATGAGATATACTCGCAAAAAGTATAATAATAGCGTTAAGCATTATTTCTAAAGATACCAACATCACAATAAGATTCCTTCTAAGGATAAAACCAAAAAGTCCTATAAGGAATAATACAATAGATAAAGTAGTATAGTGAGTTAAACTAAGCATTTTACCTCCTAATTATTAATACTTTTAACTTTTCTAATTAAAAAGACTGATCCAAGTATAGCAATTAATAAAATAATTCCTATTATTTCAAACTGTAAAAGATAATTTTTAAACAAATAATTTGCTATCCACCAAACATCTGAAGCCTTTTCATTAAAATTAAAAGGTAAATAAGCTTGAATAAATGGCTTGTTTCTAAATACCAGCATTAAATTTGTAAAAAACATACCAAAAAATATCAAAAATATTATCAAAGCTAAGGAACATCTTCTTACAAAAATGCTCCGTGTAGTCTCTTTTCTTAAATTTATCAAATATACAACAAATAGGAATAAAACTAAAATCGCACCAGCATATACTATAATCTGGATAGCTGTTAAAAATTCAGAACCTAAGGTTAGGAGTAAAAAAGCTTGATGAACAATCATTACCAAAACTAACAAAACAGTATATATAGGATTATTAGAAAGTACACCCAAAATACTTGATATTACCATTGCAAAAGCTAAATAATAAAATATAACTAAATCCCAATTCATTTTTATACTCCTGTAAATTGACGTTTTTTAACTGGTAATCTTTTTTCAGGAATACCTCTTGGTTTCCAAAAAGGATTCAAATAAGGTCTTGATTCTTTAGCTATAAATTCATCCCAATTTTTTAAAAGTCTTTCCTTGTCAAAATAAAGGTCTCTTCTTGTAAATCCTATATATTCATAATATTCTGTTAAAACAATAGCATTGACAGGACAAACTTCCTCACAATATCCACAAAATACACACCTTAAAGCATCTATTTCATATTTGGTAACTTTCCTCTTGCCCTTTTCTTTATCAACTTCATATTCTATATGAATACACTGAGAAGGACAAACTTTAGCACACCTCAAACAAGCTACACATAAAGTATCTCCTGTATCTGGATCTCTAACCAGAGCATGCCTTCCTCTAAATCCAGAATAAGGCTTAGGTCTAACTTTATCATAATACTCTATAGTAACAGGCTTGGCAAAAAGCATCTTCTTAAGAGTAAGCGCTAAACCTTGAAGAATTTCTGTTAAAAATACTTTCCTTATTAAACTCATCTTATAACCTCTTTTAAAAGATTAATTTGAAAATAGCTGTTAAAAATACATTAGCTAAACCCAAAGGTATTAATATTTTCCAACCTAATCCCATTACTTGATCATAACGATAACGAGGTAAAGTAGCTCTAATCCATATATAACAAAATAGAATAAAATAAATTTTTAGGAAAAACCAAAAGAATGGGATATAAGGAATATCAAAAGGACCAGCCCACCCACCTAAAAAACAGGTAACTGCTAAAGCACTCATTACTATCATTCCAGCATATTCAGCTAAATAAAATAAAGCAAATCTCAGACCACTATATTCTGTAAAATAACCAGCTACCAATTCCTGTTCAGCTTCTGGCAAGTCAAAAGGTGTTCTATTACATTCAGCTACAGCAGAAATCATAAAAACAAAGAATCCAATAATTTGAGGTATAAGATAAATTTTAAAAGGTGAATTAAGCTGAGCATTTACTATATCTCTTAAATTAAAAGAACCTGCCATCAATACCACACTCAAGAGAGCTAAACTCATAGCAATCTCATAACTTATTACCTGAGCACCTTCTCTTAAACCTCCTAAAAGCGCATATCTTGAATTAGAAGACCAACCAGCTAAAAGTATTCCATAAGATCCAAGACCACTTAAAGCTAAAATAAATAAAAGACCCACATTGATATTACTTAAAACAAAATTTTTCCATATAGGTATAAGAGCTACTCCTGTTCCTGCACAAACCAAAGAAATAAAAGGTGCTACCCAAAATGTAGGTTTATCTACAGCCTTAGGAATTACATCCTCTTTAAACATCAATTTAAACATATCTGCAAAAGGCTGTAAAAGCCCCCTTGGACCTACTCTATTAGGACCAAGCCTTTGCTGCATTCGTGCTATTATCTTTCTCTCAGCATAAGTTAAATATGCTACATGTAATAAAGTCACTGCAACCAGTATAACTGCTGCCAATATAACTTTTACAATTTCTATATTTAATAGATTTAACAATTGTTCAATCATCTTGCCTCCTATCTATCAGAATCCCCTAAAACTATATCTAAGGTTCCTATAATAGCTACTAAATCTGCTATCATATGTCCTTTTGTTAATTCAGGTATAGCAGAAATATGCACAAAAGAAGGCGTTCTAATCCTTAATCTCCAAGGATTACTTGAACCATCACTTACTACATAAACAGATAATTCTCCCTTAGGAGACTCTATAGCAGCAAAAGCCTCTCCTACAGGAACTATAGGTTTATCTGCTCCCCTAAAAACAACTCCCTTTTTAGGAACAGGCATCGGCTTGGGTTTTTTAAGCCTTTTAGGCATTAAAAGATCAGGAGCACCCTCTGCTAAAATAGGCTCTCCCTGTGTTTCAGGAAGCTTATCCAAACATTGTTTTATAATATAATTAGATTGCCTCATCTCTTCCATTCTTACACGGTATCTATCATAAGTATCACCATTCTTACCAGTAGGAACTATAAATTCTACTTCATCATAAGCATCATATGGCCTAAATTTCCTTACATCATAAGGAACTCCAGAACCTCTTAAACAAGGACCTGTTAATCCAAGATTAATCGCTTCCTCTGCTGAAACTACTGCTATATTTTTAGTTCTCTTTAGCCAAATTCTATTAATATCAATCAAAGTTTCATAATCAGGAATTCTATTAGGAAATTCTTCTGTAAATTTATATAAATCGTCTATAATTTCCTGAGTAAAATCTAATCTAACTCCACCAACTCTTACATAAGTATGAGTGAGTCTTGCCCCGCATATTTTCTCAAAAATATTTAAAAGCCACTCTCTATCTCTGAAACAATATAAAAATACCGTCATAGCCCCTATATCAAGAGCATGAGTAGCTAACCAAAGAAGATGGTTACAGATTCTTGCCATTTCACAAACTATAGTCCTGATAAGTCTTGCTCTTCTCGGAACCTTAAGACCCATCAGTTTTTCAAAAGCAAGAGCAAAAGCTATATTATTAGCAGCTGAAGCTATATAATCCAAACGATCACTTAAAACTATAGCCTGATTATAATTTAAACTTTCAGCAAGTTTTTCAACGCCTCTATGAAGTTGACCAATAATTGGATCACAACCAACTATAGTTTCTCCCTCTAATTGCAATAAAAGCCTCAACACCCCATGAGTTGAAGGATGTTGAGGCCCCATATTTATAAAATAAGGCTCTTCCCAACTATCTTCGTTTAACTGCTTTTTATTAATCTCTAATGCTAAACTCATTTATTTGCCTCTCTCCATTTTTGTTTTTTCTATTAATTTTTTATAAACAGACCACTCGTGTTCTTCATCCAAATAAAGAGGATAATCCTTCCTTAAAGGATATCCTTCCCAATCTTCAGGCATTAAAACCCTTCTTAAATCAGGATGCCCTTCAAATTTAATACCAAACATATCATATACTTCTCTCTCAAACCAATTAGCTGTCTTCCATAAAGGTGTAACTGAATAATGCCAACAGTCATCCTCTTTGATTCTCACTTTTAACCTTATCAGCTCTTTTGTATCTAAATTATATAAATGATAAACCACCTCAAATCGCTCTTCAAATTTCTTGTGTTTATAATTTAAATAATCTACACCACAAAGATCTATAAGGTATGTAAACCCCTTTTCCTCTTTCAAATGTTTTATTAAATCTAAAAATCCTTCTCTATTACAAATTACAGTTGGATAATCCTTATCCAACTGCACTTCCAAAACCACAGAAGAAAATTGATCTTTTAATTTATTAATCCATCCACTCATTTATTATCTCCAGCAACCCCATTTTTTACTTTCCCTTCTTATCTTCTCCTGAAGCTGCAACAAACCATAAAGTAAAGCTTCAGGTCTTGGAGGACAACCAGGAACATATACATCTACAGGTAAAAACTGATCCGCTCCCTGAGCAACAGAATAGGTCTTAAAAACACCACCTGAACAAGCACAACTTCCCATAGCAATAACATATTTAGGTTCAGGCATTTGATCATATACCCTTCTTACCATAGGAGCCATTTTCTTAGTAACTGTTCCAGCTACAATTAAAACATCCGCCTGACGAGGTGTAGCTCTAAAAATTATTCCATACCTGTCCAAATCATAATGACTTGCTCCTGTAGCCATCATCTCAATAGCACAACAAGCTAAACCAAACGTCAGAGGCCATAGAGAACCTGTTCTCGCCCAATTTATAATCTTATCAATAGGACTTATAACTACAGGAGTTCCAGGAATATGCCTAATACCAGGTGCTATTTCTACAGTAGATTTTTCTATTCCCATGTTAATGCTCCTTCACTCCAAGCATAAATATATGCTACCAAAAGCATTATCATAAATACAAAAATTTCTATAAAACCAAATAAACCAAGATGATCAAATACTATAGCCCAAGGATAAAGGAATACTATTTCCACATCAAAGACTAAAAAAAGCAAACCTATAAGATAAAACCTGATCCTGAAAGGTATTCTTGTATCCCCAGAAGGGTCAAGACCACATTCATAAGCTATCAACTTCTCTTTGTATGGCCTTCTAAGTGCCAATAAATTATTAACAACTACCAAAATTACACCAAGTGCTAAAAGAATAAAAGCAAATATAAAAAATCCTTGATACATACTCATTTAGCTGCTTCCCCCTTTTTTTCCTCTGATTTCTTTTCTTCTTTTGGTTTAGGTTTGGGCTTTGGTTGCTCAAATACTACTTCTAAAGCCTGATTAGGACAAGCCTCTACACAATAGGGCAACTTACCCTGTTTAACTCTATCCACACATAAGTCACATTTATTAATTTTGCCCAAATTTTCATTATACTTAGGAACTCCAAAAGGACAGGCCTCTATGCAATTCTTACAACCTATACACCGCTCTAATTCTAAAATAACTGCTACTTCATTTTTTCTGAGAGCTCCTACTGGACATGCACCAGCACATTGAGGTTTACCACATTGTAAACAGGAAAAATAATAAAACTTTCCTTTTACTTCATATATATCACAATTATTAAGCCCCCCATGATTAGTAGCACAAGCTTTTACACATTCTTGACAACCATTACATTTCTCAGGATTATGTTTTATTTTATACTTTTTCATGATATCCTATCCTCACTTTTTTCTATCTAATAGGATTTTATTTTTTTGAACTTTCAGATCAAGGTTTTGTTAAATATTTCACTAATTCAATCTATTTCCATTTTTTACTAATAAATATAATTATGTCTTCTTTATCACTATTTTGTACCAAAAAACAGTAATTATAAAAACAAAGAAAAAGCAAAGCCAAAAAATAATAAACAACTTTTAATAAAAACTCTTCCCTTTCAAAAGTATTAACTCTCTCCCTTAAAAATTCTTTAAAAGTAAAAGAACTTTTATTGTTCATATACTCCTGGATTTCTTCTATATAATAGTCTATAGAAATTTCTGAAAAGTTTTCTAAAAATTGTATTTTCATTTCCTCTTTTTCTAAAAGAGGTAAAAGAGCCTTTATAAGGTCATTAATACTACCTCTATTAAAAGACTCATCTTTAAAATTTAGACCATTTATACTATCCTTTTGAAATTCAGGAACAAAAATTTTATCAAAAAGAATTCTATCCAAGGATAAAGCTTTAAAATAATTAAATTCCTTTGAATATTTAACTTTTTCTATATTCTTTTCTTCAGGCTCTTCAAAAGATATATTTAAAAGTAAACAACTTTTCCAATAAAATGCCTCTGAGAGTTTTATAATAAACTCTAAAAAAATATCATTAAAAAGTTTAGATGAAGATATATTTTTGATAAGTTTTACTATGTTGAAAAGTGGTAAATCAAATAAAGCAAATTTATCTCTGTTTAAAACCTTTCTAAGCTTTTCAAATTCGTTATAAAGATCTATCTCATCTTTCATTTAACTAAACTTTTACCTAATTGATGTATTTTTTTGATACACATATTCATAACCACTTTTATACCTGCTTTTTCTGCTAATCTCTTAGCATCTTCATTAACAACTCCTTCTTGCATCCATATTACTTTGGGATTAAGTTTAATGGCTTCTTCTACAATAGGCAAAACCTTATCAGGTCTTCTAAAAATAACAATTATTTCTGGTTTAAAATTCTTAGGCAACTCAGATAAAGATGGATAAACCTTCTGTCCCAAAATTTCTTCTCTTATAGGATTAACAGGAATCACTTCAAAACCTTCTTTTAATAAATATTCCATAACCATATAACTGGGTCGTTCTGGTTTATGACTTACTCCAACTATTGCTATCTTTTTATATTTCTTTGGTATTTCTAAAATATCAGGAGGAATTTGAGAATAGTCTGGTAAAACACAGGCTTCTTCCATAAAAATATCTCCTTTAACAAATTTTTTCAATTTGGATAGTACAAATTTTAATAAATTTTTCTGGATCTAAAGAAGCTCCTCCAACCAAAACCCCATCTATATTGGGTTGCCTCATTAAATCTGCTATATTTTCAGGTTTTACACTACCTCCATAAAGAATTCTTATTTTTTCTGAAATTTCTTTATTATATATTTCTTCTAATTTCTTTCTTATAAAAGCTTGTACTTCTTCTGCTTGCTCTGGTGTAGCATTAACCCCGGTTCCTATTGCCCAAACAGGTTCATAGGCAATCACCAAATCATTTCCTTTTACTTCTTTTAGTTCCTTTAATCCTTCTATTAATTGTGTCTTCACCACCTCTAAGGTTTTACCTGACTTTCTTTCTTCTAAGGTTTCTCCTACACATAATATAGGTATTAAACCGTATCTATAAACTCCTCCTACTCTTTTTGCAATAAGTTCATTAGTTTCTCCAAAAATATGCCTTCTTTCAGAATGACCTAAAATAACATAGGTTACACCAAGCTCTTTAAGCATTACAGGAGAAATTTCTCCAGTAAAAGCTCCCTTTTCTTCCCAACAAGCATTTTGTGCTCCTAATTTTATAAAGCTCTCTTCAGTTAATTTTCTGGTATGAGCAAGAACTGTAAAAGGCGGTGCTATCATAATTTCCCTATCTGAAAAATTAAATTCAGCAAGTCCTTTTAAAAATATTTCAAAATATTCTGTAGTTTCTTTAAAGGTTTTATGCATTTTCCAATTACCTGCCATTAGATATTTTTTCATTTCTATCTCCTCCAAAAGGTTAACTTTTTAAAACTGCAAGACCTGGCAATTCTTTACCTTCTAAATATTCTAAAAAAGCTCCTCCAGCTGTAGAAATATAAGAAAAAGCTGTATCTACTCCAGCTAATTTTATAGCAGATATAGTATCTCCTCCCCCTGCTATAGTAATAGAGGGTAAACTTGCTATTTTGCGGGCTACTGCAACAGTTCCTCTATGAAAAGGTTCTTTTTCAAAATACCCCAGAGGTCCGTTCCACACTAAGGTTTTAGCCCCCATTAAACTATCACAAAAGAGTTTAACACTTTCCTCTCCAATATCAAAAATTTTATCCTTTTCTAAAACCTCTTTTAATCCTATTTCTCTTGCCTCTCCATCTCTTTCTACTACCACATCTACAGGAAGATAAATTTTTACCTCTTGCTCTTTTGCTTCTTTTATTATTTCTTTAGCTACTTCTATGTATTCTTTTTCCACAAAAGAATTACCTACCGAGTAACCTTTAGCAGCTAAAAAGGTATTTGCCATAGCCCCACCAATTATCAATTTATCTATTTTATTAAGCAAACTCTTTAAAACTCCTATTTTTGTAGAAACTTTACTTCCTCCTACAATTGCATAAAAAGGTCTTTCAGGTTTTCCTACAATTTTAGAAAGATATTTCAATTCTTTTTCCATCTGAAAGCCTATACCCTTTTCCTTTACCAACTGCGCTATTCCTACCACCGAGGTATGAGCTCTGTGAGAAACAGAAAAGGCATCATTTATAAAAACATCTGCAAACTTTGCTAAAATCTTGGCAAATTCGGGATCATTTTTAGTTTCTCCTTCATAATATCTAACATTCTCTAATAAAAGAACTTCTCCATCTTTAAGCTCTGCTAAAATTTTTTCTGCCTCTTCTCCAGTTATATCTTCTAAAAATTTAACAGGCGCTTTTAAAACATTTTTTAAATATTCATAAACAGGTTTTAAAGAATATTCAGGTAATCTTTTACCCTTTGGTCTTCCTAAGTGAGAACAAAGTATAACTTTGCCAGAAGATTGAATAACATAATTTATAGTAGATAAGCTTTCTACTATTCTTGTATCATCAACAATTTTACCATTTTCTAAAGGAACATTAAAATCTACTCTAATAAAAACCTTTTTTCCTTTCAAATCAAAATCCCTTATAGTTTTCATACTTACCCCCTATTTAAGACTTTAAATTTTTTCAATTTTTTTAAGTAAACTTATCATTTCTAAGGCACTTAAAGCTGCTTCAGCTCCTTTGTTCCCTGCTTTGGTTCCAGCTCTTTCTATAGCTTGTTCTATAGTATCTGTGGTTAAAATTCCAAAAATAACAGGAACTCCTGTTTCTAACATAACCTGAGCTACTCCTTTAGAAGCTTCAGCTGCTACATATTCAAAATGAGGAGTAGCTCCTCTTATAATAGCTCCCAAGCATATAACAGCATCAAATTTCTGAGTCTGAGCCAATTTCTTTGCTACTAAAGGTATCTCAAAAGCCCCTGGAACCCAAATTATATAAATATTCCCTTCAGAAACTTTGTGTCTTTTTAAAGTATCTAAAGCACCTTCCAATAATTTTTGAGTAATAAATACATTAAATCTACTTATAACTATTCCGATTTTTACCTCTTCTCCTTCAAAAAATCCCTCTAAAATTGGACAGTTCATAAGAAATACCCCCTTCTTACTTTTTTGAAATTCGTGAATAAATAATTATTTTTTCGCCATCTTTTATATATCCATATTTAGTCCTTAAAATCTCTTCATAAGCTTTGTCAGAACTGGAAAATTTTTGAATTTCCTTTTTTAAATAATTATTCTCTTGCTTTAATTCTTCTATATTCTTAGCCTGACTTTTTACTAAAAGGTTTAAACCTATATAAACAGAAAGAGTTAAAATAAAACTTATTACCAGAATGCCTAATAAAAATTTTTTTATCTTACTTCTTTTCTTTTTTTTATAAGGTCTAATAATTATATGAGGCTGATAATCTTTAAACATGGTTAAAACCACTGCCAAGGTGAATTTGTAGTATTGTTATATACTTTTTTTTGATTAAAATAAATTTCAAATTTGGATTGAATTTGAGGTTGAGGTAAAGATTGAATTGCTATATCTGGTGGCGGAGGCGGAGGTGGTATGGGAATTTTTATATCAAATTCTCTTTTCTTTTGAAATAAATTGCTAATAAAATTTAAAATTTTACTAAAAGGATTAAATTTAGATAAAAATGGTCTTCTTTCTCCCTTCAAATTAATTTCTTGGTAAGATTTAGTTAAACATTTAGGGGATCCCCCTATTTTTACAGGAGATACCCCTATTTTAATATTTCCCAAAACTATAGAAGGGTATAATATAAAAAAAATTAACAAAACTAATAAATATTTCTGTCTCACTTTTTATTTTTAAGTTCTTCTTCTTTTTTAGCAATTAAAAGCCTTGTTTTTACAATAGTATCTGGAGTTAAACTTATGGAATCTATTCCGCATTCTGCCAAAAATTCTGCAAAATCAGGAAAATCACTGGGAGCTTGTCCGCATATTCCCACTTTTCTACCTGATTGTTTAGCTGTTTTTATAACATCAGCTACTAATTTTTTAACAGCAGGGTTTCTTTCATCATATAGATGAGATACCAATTCTGAGTCCCTATCCAAACCAAGAGTTAATTGAGTTAAATCATTTGATCCTATAGAAAAACCATCAAATACTTCAGCAAATTTATCAGCTAAAATAACATTGCTTGGAATTTCACACATCACATAGATTTCAAGACCATTTTCTCCCTGTTTTAAACCATGCTTTTCCATAACTTTTATTACTTTTTTACCTTCTTCAGGGGTTCTGCAAAATGGAATCATTACCTTTACATTGGTTAATCCCATTTCATCTCTTACTTTTTTAATAGCCTGACATTCTAAAGCAAAAGCTGGTTCAAATTTGGGATCATAATAACGGGATGCTCCTCTCCAGCCAAGCATAGGATTATGCTCTACAGGTTCGTATAAATCCCCTCCTATTAAATTGGCATATTCATTACTCTTAAAATCTGAAAATCTTACTATTACATCCTTAGGATAAAACGCAGCAGCTATCATAGCCACACCCTGAGCTAACTTATCTACATAAAAACCCGCTTTTCTCTCATAATTATAAGCCCTTTCTTCTATAATATTTACTACTTTTTCTATTTTTTTATCTTTTTTAGCAAGTTCTTTTAATTTTTCATACTCCAATAAAGCCAATGGATGAATTCCTATATGAGAACCTATAACAAATTCTATACGTGCAAGACCAACTCCATCATTGGGGATCTGAGCCTGAGAAAAAGCCTGTTCTGGAATACCTACATTCATCATCAATTTGATTTTTGTTTGAGGTATAGAACTTAGATCTATTCTTTCTACTTCATAAGGTACCAAACCTTCTAAAACTCTTCCTACTTCTCCTTGAGAGCAATCTATTGTAATCTCATCTCCATTTTTAATTAATTGAGTAGCCTTTTCAGTTCCAACTATACAGGGAATTCCCAATTCTCTTGAAACAATAGCAGCATGGCATGTTCTTCCTCCTCTATCTGTAACAATAGCTGCTGCTTTTTTCATAATTGGTTCCCAATCAGGATCAGTCATATCAGTAACTAATACCTCTCCAGGCTGGAAACCGGCAATTTCTTCAAGTTTAAGAATTACTCTGGCTTTCCCTTGACCAATTTTGCTTCCTACAGCTTTACCTGTACAAATAACTTTTCCTTCTCCTTTTAATTTATAAATTTCATAATATTTTTGTTGTTTTGTAGCATGAACTGTCTCTGGACGGGCTTGAACAATATAGAGTTCTCCTGTTCCAACATTTTTTCCATCTCCATCCTTAGCCCATTCAATATCCATAGGTCTTCCATAATGTTCCTCAATTATTACAGCCCATTTAGCAAGTTTTAAAATTTCATCATCAGACAATACAAATCTAAGCCTTTCATCCTTAGTGGTTCTGACAGTTTTTATAGGTGCTCTGTTACTTTGACCATAAATCATTTTTATTTGCTTAGCTCCTAATTTTTTGGATAAAACAGGTCTAAATCCTTGTTTTAAGGTAGGTTTAAAGACATAATATTCATCAGGATTAACTTTCCCTTGAACAACAGCCTCTCCTAATCCCCAAGAACCTGTAATATAAACTACATCTTTAAATCCACTTTCTGTATCCAAGGTAAACATAACCCCGGAACAAGCCATATCACTTCTTACCATTTTTTGGACAGCTACTGATAAATAGACAGAAAAGTGATCAAAACCTTTATCTTCTCTATAAGAAATAGCTCTGTCTGTAAATAAAGAAGCAAAACACTTTTGAACAGCTTTAACCACACTATCTGCTCCTCTGATATTAAGATAGGTCTCTTGCTGACCAGCAAATGAAGCATCAGGTAAATCTTCTGCTGTGGCTGAAGATCTTACAGCTACATCTGCATGTTTACCATACTTTTCTTCTAATTTAGCATAGGCTTTTTTAATTTCTTCTTCTAAATCCTTAGGCATTTTAGCTCTAAGAATTAAATTCCTAATCCTTCTACCTCTCTTTTGAAGATCTTCCACATTATGAGTATCAAGACCTGTTAAGATTTCTCTTATTCTATTATCAAGACTATTTTCTTTTATAAAATACTTATAAGCTTCTGCAGTAACAGCAAAACCATAGGGAACTTTTATACCTTCTTTTGTAAGTTTAATATACATTTCTCCAAGAGAGGCATTTTTCCCACCTACTAATGGGACATCTTTATAGGTAATTTGATCAAACCAGATTATAAAAGGCTTAGAACTGCTCATAGTGAGCCTCCTTTTTAAAAGATTTAAATAGAAATATCCCTATATAAAAGGATAATAGCAAACTTATCTTTCTTGTCAAGGCGGCAAAAATTGACTTTAGCTATTAAATGTGTTATTTTTAATATATGCCTGAAAAAATAGTATGCACCAATAAAAAAGCTTATCATTTTTATAATATAGAAGAAACTTATGAAGCTGGCATACAGCTTCTTGGTTGTGAAGTAAAATCTCTACGCCTTGGCAGAGCTAATCTTAAAGATAGCTTTGCCAGAATAGTTAATGGCGAAGTTTTTTTATACAATTTTCATATAAGTCCTTATCCCCACAGCAGAGAAGCCCAAAAACTTGATCCTACCCGCACAAGAAAACTTTTATTAAAAAAATCAGAAATAAAAAGATTGGCTGGAAAGGTGCAAGAAAAAGGTTATACTCTTATTCCTTTAAAAGTATACTTTAATGAAAGAGGTTTAGCGAAAGTTGAATTGGCTTTAGCTAAAGGTAAAAAAATATATGATAGAAGAGAAGATATTAAAAAAAGAGATCTTGAAAGAGAAATGGGAAGAAAATATAAAATCAAATAGAAATTAATGAGACCGCTTTATCTTTCTATAAAAGGCTTTGGTCCTTATCTAAATTTAGAGCTTTCTGAAGAAGATTTTAAAGTTCTTATAGAAAATAGACTATTTTTAATTTCTGGAGAAACAGGAGCTGGTAAAACCACTATCTTTGATGCTATACTCTATGCTCTTTATGGTGAAGGAACAATAGAAGGACGAACTCCTGCAGATTTAATCTCTCATTACCTCAAAAATCGTTCAGGTATTTATCCTGAAATTGATTTTAAATTTTTTTTAGACGGAAAAATTTATAGAATCTTGAGACGTCCTTCTTTTCAAGGAAGACCAGAAAATGTAAACCTTTGGATAGAAGATATTCTCTTTTCAAGTAAAAAAACAGAAGTTAAAAACAAAATAAAAGAACTCTTAGGTCTTGATGCCAAACAATTTAAAAAGGTCTTTTTAATTCCTCAAGGTGAATATAGAAAAATTTTATTAGCAGATGAAAAAGAAAGGAAATTACTTCTTGAAACTATCTTTGAAACCTTTCGTTTTTCCCAAATAGAGGAATTTCTAAAAAATAAGTTAAAAGACTTAAAAAATAAATACCAATCTTTAAAAGAAAGAGAAAAAGATCTCCAAAAAATTAGCCAAGTTTCTGGTTTAAAAGAGTTAAATCAAAAAATTTTAGAAAAAGAAAAAAAACTCAAAAATGCTAAAGTCTTAGAAAAAGAACTTCTTTTAAAAAGAAAAAATCTGGAAGAAAAGATTAAAAATCGTGAGTTTTTAATCCAGATTTATCAAAAATTTGAAGATCTTTCTAAAAAATTTGAAGAATTAAAATCAAAAGAAGAACAAATAAAAAATAAAAAGGAACTTTTAAATAAACTAAAAATTATTAAAGAACATTTAAATTATTATGAAAATCTTAAAAATCTCTGGAAAAATTTAAAAGATCTTCATATTAAAAGGAAAGTCTTAAATAAAAGTCTTGCAGAGCTTTCAAATAATTTAATTCTTCTTAATAAAAAGTTAGAGAAACTTCTTGAAAATGAAAAAGAAATAGAAACTAAGAAAATCAAACTGCAAAAACTTAAGGAACTTAAAAGACAACTTCAACAAAAAATTGATTTAGAAAAAGATTTAAAAAAGGTGAGTATTGCTTTAGAAAGCAAAATTCAACAATTGAAAAAATTAAATGAAGAGATAAATAAAATAAAAAACAATTTAGAAAAAACCCAGGAAGAAAAGGATCAATTAAGTAAGGCTTTAAGATTAATTAAAGAAAAGGATGAAATAGAAAGATTTATAAAAAATTTTAATAAATACGAAAATTTAAAAAATCAAAAAACAGAAGTAGAAAAAATTTTAGCAAATCTTCAAAAGGAATTTAATCAGCTTGAAAATTTAAAAAAAGAGTTGGAAATAAAAAATCGAGCTGAATCTCTGGCTAAATTTTTAAAAGATGGAAAACCCTGTCCTGTTTGTGGTTCTCTTCATCATCCCGATCCTATAAAACCAGATAAAAATTTTCAAAAAAAACTGGAAAAAATTGAAGAAGAGTTATTAAAGAAAAAAAATGATTTAGAAACAGTTCAAAAACATTTTTTTCAAATTAAAGCAAAATTAGACCATCTGGAAGAAGAATTGAAAAATTTAAAAAAAGATGAACTTATCTTAAAATTTAAAGAATTGGAAAAAGAGCTTTCTAAATTTAAAGTTGTTTTAGAAAAAATTAGAATTAAAAAAGATCCAGAAGGTGACTTAGAAGAAAAAATAGAAAATTTTAAAAATCAGCTAAAATTACTGGAAAAGCAAGAAGAAATTGAAAGAAAGAACATAGAAGAATTAAAAGCAAAAGAAGCTAATTTGAAAGGACAATTAGAAGTAATCCAATCCTTACTAAAAGACCTAAAATTAGATTGTGAAAAAATATCTATCTATATTACAACTTTGGAAAAAGAGATTTTAGAATGGGAAAATAAAAAAACAAAAATAGAAAAAAATCTTCAAAAAATACAACAAGAGAAAATCAAAACCGAAACAGAACTTAAAAATTCAAAAGAATTTTTAAATCAAAGGCTATATGAGTATAAAGAAAATCTTTTTAAACTATGTGAACTTAAAAGATCTGGAGTAATTTCTTCTATAAAAGAGCTTAAAAGTTATATTTCACTTATTTCAAAAATACCTGAATTTGAAGAAGAAATACAAATTTTTTATCAAGAATTAGAGAGAACTCAAAAAAATTTAGAAGAAATTAAAGCAGAATTGAGAAAATTAACCCCAACCAGATTAAATTATAAAAAGCTTTCCTCAGAACTGAATGAATTAAAAAATCAAAAAACAGAAATAGAAAACTCTTTAAGCAAATTACATTATCAAATAGGAAGTCTGCAAAGCGAACTTGATCAGCTTAAAGAAATTTTAAATTCTTTGGAAGAAATTAAAAAAGAAAAAAAGATTTTGGAAGATGAGACTCCTTTATTAGAAAAAATTTATAATTTAATTATAGGAAGAAATAGTAAAAAAATTTCTTTTCATTCTTTTGTGCTTTCTATTTATATAAAATTCATTTTAAAGCGAGCCAATTATTATTTCAAAGAATTTTCTTTTGGAAGATATAAATTTGTAGAAGATAAAGTTTTACACAAAAAATTAAGTTTGGAGGTGTTTGATCATTATACAGGAAGCAGAAGAGAAGCTAAAACCCTTTCTGGAGGGGAATCTTTTTTAGCAACCCTCTCCTTAGCCCTGGGAACCTCTGATGTACTCTTATATTTATTTCGTAATAAACCTTTTGAATCCCTTTTTATAGATGAAGGTTTTGGAAGTTTAGATGAAAGCACCTTAGAAAAGGTTGTAAATGTTTTATTGAACCTTGCTCATCAAAGTGGAAGAATAATAGGAATAATATCTCATTTAAAAGATCTAAGGGAAAAATTTCCTGTGGTTTTAGAAGTTTATAAAAATCAGATTTCAGGCAGTTATGTAAAAATATGCAAGAAATTTTAGGATGAAACCAGTTATATTAGCAGGTGGTAAAGGAGAAAGAATAGGAGGGAAAAAACCTTTAAAACTTTTATTAGGAAAACCTCTTATTTATTGGGTTTTTAACAAAGCCAAACTTATAGATATTCCTGTTTATATTTCAGTAAAAAATAGAGAACAAGAAGAAGAAATAAAAACTGTCTTATTAAAGGAAAATATTAAACCTACAGAATTTATTTTTATAAAAGATCTTTATCCAAATTTAGAAGGTCCTATTTCAGGTATTTTTTCAGCTTTAAAAATTATTCAAGATAATGAGCCTTTATTAATCTTGGCTGTAGATCAGCCTTTTATAGATCTTGAAAATATTTATTATTTTAAAACCCTTTCAGAAATTTTTTGCCATAATTTTTTAATAGTAACCAAAGGTGAAGAAAAAATAAGACCTTTTCCTGGAATTTATCCCCTTTCTTTAAAATCAGAAATAGAAATTTTTATAAATACCTTTACAAAAAGAAGTCTTTTCAGATTTTTTAATTATTTAAAAGAAAAAAATTTGGTTTTATTTATTATTAATGTTAAAATAAAAAACAAAAGTTTTATAAACATAAATACATGGGAGGATTTAAAAAAAGCTGAAAAATGTTTTTACCAGAGCTTGAAAACCCAAAAAATGTTAAAATTTTAGTAGTGGATGATGATGAGAATGTTAGAGATCTTATAAAAGAAATTCTATCTTTAGAAGGTTATCAGGTTTTTACAGCTAAAAATGGTAAAGAAGCTTTAGAAAAAATCAATACACTCAATCCAGATATTGCTTTAATAGATTATCTACTTCCAAAATTGGATGGAATTTCTTTATGTAAAATTATTAAGCATGATCCAGAAATTTTTGATATAGGAGTAGTTTTAATAACAGGTTTAAATAATTTAGAAACTCGTATAAAAGGTATTTCAGCAGGAGCAGATGACTTTTTAACCAAACCTTTTTTTGTTCCAGAATTAAAAGCTCGGATAAAATCACTGGCTAAAGTTAAAAAATATAGAGATTTTTTAAACACATATCAACATGTTTTGGAAAAAGAAGTTGAAAGAAAAACCAAAGAGTTACAAAAAGCTTATTTAAATCTTCAACAGGCTTATGAAGAAATTAAAAATCTCTCTTTGGAAATAATTTTTCGTTTAGCTAAAGCTGCAGAATGTAGAGATAGACATACTGGATTCCATATTCAAAGAGTAAGTTATTATTCTGTTAAAATTGCAGAGGAACTGAAATTATCTCAGGAACAAATTGAACTCATTAAATATAGTTCTCCTCTTCATGATATAGGTAAATTAGGAATACCTGACAGTATCCTTCTAAAACCAAGTAGTTTGAATGAAGATGAATGGGAGATCATGAAATCCCATACTGTAATAGGTGCCAAAATATTACAAGGTTCTAAAATAAAATATCTTAAAGCTGCAGAAAAGGTAGCTCTTTATCACCATGAAAGATGGGATGGTACAGGTTATCCTTATGGTCTAAAAAAGAATAAAATCCCTCTTTTAGCACGGATTATATCTATTGCTGATGTCTTTGATGCTTTAACCACAGATAGACCTTATAGAAAAGCTTTAGATGTTAAAACCGCTTTTAAAATTATTAAAAAAGAAGCCGGAAGCCATTTTGATCCTGAACTGGTAAATATCTTTTTAAAGATTAAAGATACTATTGTAGAAATTAGAAACCATTTTAAAGATGAAGATCTTTCTCCTACTCCAATTTAAAATTAAATATTCTTTATAAGAAGCTCTTTTAACCTTAAAGCATTAGGTACAGCGTAACCTTCTCCTGTATTATCAAAATAAACAAAAGCTTTTTTAATATTATAAGATTTTATTTTTTTTGCCAATTCTTGTAGTTCCTCCTCTTCGTAATTTGAAACATATAATTTCTTAGAGCCATGCATTCTAATATATAAATAATCTGTAGTTTGAACTTCATACCATGAAGGATATTTACCAGCACAATCAGAAAAACAAAGACAAACTTCATATTTTTTTAAAAGTTCTATAAATTCTTCACAATGAAAAGAAATATTTCTAATCTCTATCACATTATAATAATCTTTGGAAAGTAGCTTAAAAAATTCTTTTATAACCTCTGGATCAAATTTAAAGGAAGGAGGAAGCTGAAATAAAAGGACTTCGGCTTTTTCTTTTAAAGGAGAAATAGCTTTTAAAAACTCTTTTAGAGAATCCTTTACATCTCTTAATTTTTTTATATGAGTGATTACTTTAGGAGCTTTTACTGAAAAAACAAAATCCTTGGGGGTCTCTTCATACCATTTCTTAAAAGTTTTTTCAGTAGGAGTGCGATAAAAAGTAGCATTTATTTCTACAGAATTAAAATGTTTAGCATAGATAGAAAGCCATTGTCTTGGTTTAGAATCCCGGGGATAAAGATATTCTTTAAAAGAATAATAGCTCCAACCAGATGTGCCAATATAATAAATTGTCTTTTTCATTTCTTACTCCCTTGACCTTTATTTTATTAAAAGTTAGAATATCTTTGAGATTTTTAAAGTGGTTAGGCAAATTTTGTGGCTAAAAATTTTAAAAGCGAAAAAGATTTAAGACTTTTTATTAAAAAATTTTTAAAAGAAAACCTGAAAGGACTTCCAGAAACAGCTAAGATCCAGATCAAAGTGCTTAATATCAAACCTCCTCAAGTTATTTTAGAAATGCCTTTTTATTCAGAAGGTAATTTAATAAGAGTTAATGAAGTGGATTTTTTAATTCAGCACCTTGTAAATTTGGGAATAAGAGTAAATATTATATATTTAGACGACATAGAAATCTATCAGGAAGAAAGAAGTGAATAGATTTTTGGTCTTGGTACCTTCAGAATATGAAGCCCGAGTTTTAGAAGATCTGGATATAGATTTAAATATCATAGGAGTAGGAATTATAAAGGCAGCTCTATCTTCTTATGAGATTTTTTTAAAAAAGAAACCCAAATTAGCTTTTTTAACAGGATGGGCTGGAGCTTATCCAGAAACAGATCTTGATATAGGAGATATAGTAATAGCTTCTGAAGAAATTTGGGTAGATTTTGGAAGAAAATATCCCTCTCACTATACACCTCTTCCAGAAAAACTTAAAATATGCAATTCCTTAAAGCTGGACTCGCATTATGCAGAGAAATTAATCTATTTATTAGATCTCTGTGGATTTAATGCTGTATCAGGGCCTATAGCAACAGTCTGTGCTTCCTCTTATGATGTTAAAAGAGCTTTATTTTTTAAAAATAAATATGAAGTTTTAGCTGAAAATATGGAGGGTTTTGGAGTGGCTATGGCAGCTAAAAAATGCAAAATTCCTTTTTTAGAAATAAGGGTTATAAGTAATCTCTTAGAAAACCCTGAAAATGAATGGAATTTTAATAAAGCAGCAGAAATATTAAGAGAGGTCTGGAAATGTATTGCTCAAGTCTGGAAATAGCCCTTTCTCCATGTCCTAATGATGTTTTTATAGTCTCTGCTCTGCTATTAAAAAAAATAGCTACTCCTGTTGAATTAAAATTTCATTTTGAAGATATAGAAACTTTAAATCATTGGGCTATCAATAGAAAATATCCTGTTATAAAAACTTCTTTTGCTATATGGAACTATCTATTTTCTGATTATTATCTTTCTCCTGTAGGTTCTGCACTTGGCTTTGGAGTAGGTCCTCTTTTAGTAGGAAATAAAGCTTATTCTATTCAAGATTTTCCTGATCTTAAAATTGCTATACCTGGAAAACACACCACTGCTCACTTTCTTTTTAACTTCTTTTATCAAGGGAAAATAGAAAAGGTATTTGTAAGATATGATAAAATTATTCCATATCTTTTGAAAAATAAAGCACAATTAGGTATTCTTATTCATGAAGGGCGTTTTGTTTATTCCAATTATGGTCTTACAAAACTGGTGGACTTAGGAGCCTTTTGGGAAAATAAAAATCAAGCTCCTATTCCCTTAGGTGGATTTTTTATAAAAAAAGATCTGCCAGATAAGACTAAAAATGCAATAATAAAAGTATTTAAGGAAAGTTTAAATTGGGCTAAAATGAATTTGAAGGAGGTTTTACCTCTATTAAAGAAATATGCTCAAGAACTTGATGAAAAGGTTATAAAAAATCATGTAGAAACTTATGTAAATGAATACACTTTTGATTTAAGAGATGAAGCTTTAAAAGGTCTTGAAGTGTTAAAAAATCTTTTGAACATAGAAAAACCTTTAGAAAATCTAATCTGGAGAAAATAAGTATGGAACTCTGGAAATTTTTTTTACAAATAGGTTATGTAGGGAAAACCGTGCTTTTGATTCTGTTTTTTATGAGTTTGCAAAGTTGGTATATAATAATCGCTAATTTTTTCAGGTATAAGAATTTTCAGGATGCTTTAGAAGAAATTAATGAAAAAATTAATAAAACAAAGGACTTCCCTTCGCTTATCAAATTAGTTAGAAATATGGAAAATAATCTTTTAGTAAGAAGTATTAAAAAAATTATAACTTTTTTTGGAGAAATTTATGAATATTATTTTGAAAATGAAAAAACCTCTCATGCTTTGGATATGGATTTAACTATAAACTTAGCTGAAAAAGAGTTGATGCAAAAATCTTTAATAGAAAAAGAACAGGTTTTAAGTCAGATTGATAAAGGCTTAGGATTTTTGGCTACTGTAGGAAATGTAGCTCCTTTTATAGGTTTATTTGGGACAGTTTGGGGAATTATGAAAGCTTTTCATGATATCGGAATGAAAGGTAGTGCCAGTTTGGCTACTGTTGCTCCTGGAATAGCTGAAGCTCTTATTAATACTGCTATGGGGCTATTTTGTGCTATACCAGCAGTAATAGCTTATAATTATTATTTACTAAAAAAAGAAAAAATTGCTACTAATTTGGAGCTAACTATCAAAAAGATTTTTTTAATATTACAAAGAGGTTTTATCAGCAATTTGAAATAAATTAATTTTTAAGATTGAAGTTTTTTCAAATTATTGTATTATTGTAGTAAAAAATTTGAAGGAGGTTTATATGGGAGCTTGTAAAGTTACAGATCAGGATTTTGAAAAGGAGGTTCTTAAATCTGAGATGCCAGTTTTAGTAGATTTTTGGGCTTCCTGGTGTGGACCTTGTAGAATTATTGCTCCTATAATTGATGAAATCGCAGAGGAATTTAAAGGAAAAATCAAAGTCTGCAAATTAAATGTTGATGAAAATCCTATTACACCAGGAAAGTATGGTATAAGAGCTATCCCTACTTTAATTATCTTTAAAGGTGGAGAACCTTTAGAAATAATTGTAGGAGCAGTTTCTAAAGCTACCATTTTAAATGCCCTTAATAAAGCTTTATCTTAAAAATGTGCAAACTCAATAAATTCCAGAAGTTTTTTTATTTGATTTTTATATTTTTATTAGTATCAGTGTTAAATTCTTGTGGAACTCTTTCTAAAATATCTTCTGGAACGAAGAATCAGATAACTGATATTTTTAAGAAAAAGAAAAAACATGAAGAAGAAACCCTGGATGATCTCTTAAGAGAAGCAGAAAAAGCTTTTGCTAAAGGTCATTATAACATCGCTTATGAAACTTATAAAAAAATAAGAAACAGATATCCAGGAACTCCACAATCTATATTAGCTGGATTGAGAATGGCAGATTGTAAATTCTGGGAAGGTGAATATTTAGAAGCTATATCTATTTATGAAGAATTTGAAAAATTTTATCCCAATAATGAAGCTATTCCTTATGTTATATACCAGATAGGCACATGTTATTATAAATTGAAACTATCCTATGATAGAGATCAAACTTATACTAAAAAAGCTATTGAAACCTATGAAAGACTTTTACAAAATTTCCCTCAAAATCCTTATAAACTGGAAGTAAAAAAAAGGATTAGGGAGTTGAAAGAGCTTTTAGCCAAGCATGAATTTTATGTAGCAAAATTTTATTATAGAATAAAATATTATCGTGCTGCTTATGGAAGGTTATTATATATTATAAATAACTATCCTGACACTTATACTTGTCAAAAAGCAAAAAAGTTGGTTTTAACCTATTATAAAAAAGCTCTTTTAGAAACCAAAGAACTTAGAGAAGGGAAGAAAAAAGATTTTTGGGGAGAAAAAGTTCCTTAATTTTCTCCTTCCTCTGGAGAAAAAGGAAATTCTATTTCTTTGGGTTTTGGTTCTTCTAAGGTATGTTCAGTTTGAAAGTTCATTTGTTCCTGGGTTTCTTCTTTAAAATCATCTATAGATAAAAATGGTTCTTTTGAAGGAATAGGGAAATATCCTAACTTTTCCAAAACCATTCCCATATCATTTCCACATTTAGGACAAACCTTTTTTTCTTCTGAAAAAAAATAATTGCATTTTGGACATCTCATTTCTTACTCCTTTTTAAATTTCTTTTTAAATTCTAACACGACGAGATTTTTTCTTCTTTTTCTTTTTTGGTTTAAAGTTTGTTTCTATTTTATTTTCTTCTAACTCTGAAATCATATCACCTATTTCTTCATTAGATTCTTCAATTTCTATTCTAAATAGATAAGAAAGTGTGTTCTCTTTAATTCTTTTCATAAGATCTACAAATAAATGAAAAGCTTCTTTTTTATATTCTTGTAAAGGATCTTTTTGTCCATAACCTCTTAACCCAACACTTTCTTTAATATGATCAAGCATTAATAAGTGCTCTTTCCAAAGTGTATCAATAGTAGTTAATAAGAAATACTTTTCTATTTCTCTTAAATTATCTGAACCAATTTGTTTCTCTTTTTCTTCATATCTTTTAAAAGCTACCTCTTTTAATTCTTCAAAAAGCTGCTCTTTTCTGGCAAGATCAGTATCAATTTCAGGAGTAAAAGCAAAAATCTCTTTAAAACGTTCTATTAAAATTTCTATATCTTCTTTTTCAAGGTGTCTTTTTTCTATAAAAGCACTTTCTACCAATTCCTCACATACTTCTTCTATCATAGAAAGTATCCAGTCTTTTATAGATTCGCTTTTCAAGATTTCTTTTCTTTGAGAATAGATAGTTTCTCTTTGCTTATTCATTACATCATCATATTCAAGAAGATGTTTTCTTATTTCAAAATGAAAAGACTCAACCTTCTTTTGAGCCTGTTCTATAGCTTTAGAAAGCCAGGGATGTTCTAAAGGTTCTCCCTCAGGAAGACCCAATTTTTCTACAAAGGTTTTAAGTTTATCAGAACCAAAAAGCCTTAACAGATCATCTTCTAAAGAGAGAAAAAATTTAGAAGCTCCAGGATCTCCTTGTCTTCCTGCTCTTCCTCTTAACTGATTATCCACTCTTCTTGATTCATGTCTTTCTGTTCCAATAATATAAAGACCTCCCAAAGCTTTTACCTTTTCTGCATCTTTTTGACATTCTAAATATTTTTCATAAAGAACTTTAGCCCAGTAATCTTTGTATTTAGTTGTTGGATCTATCCCTTGTTTAGCCATGGTAAGGACTTCGTTCCAAGCTCTTTCATCTATTTCAGAAAGATCATAGCCCTCTGCTTCAAGTTGTGCTTTAGCAAGACCCTCTGGATTCCCTCCTAAAAGGATATCAACTCCTCTTCCAGCCATATTGGTAGCAATGGTTACTGCATGAGATCTTCCAGCTTGAGCTATAATCTGAGCTTCTTTTTCATGATGTTTGGCATTTAAAACCTGATGAGGAATTTTTCTTTTTTTAAGCATTTTAGAAAGAAGCTCACTCTTTTCTATACTTGTAGTACCAACAAGCACAGGTCTTCCTTCTTTATAACACCTCTCTATTTCCTCTACTACTTTTTCAAATTTTTCTCTCTGGGTTCTAAAAACTACATCAGGATAATCTTTTCTTATCATGGGTTTATGAGTTGGAATAACTATTACATCAAGATTATATATTTCTTTAAACTCTGCGGCTTCTGTTTCAGCTGTTCCTGTCATTCCAGCAATTTTTTCATACATTCTAAAATAATTCTGAATGGTTATCATGGCTAAGGTCTGATTCTCAGCTTCAATTCTAACTCTTTCTTTAGCTTCTATAGCCTGATGCAATCCATCACTCCAGCGTCTTCCTGGCATAAGTCTTCCTGTAAATTCATCTACAATAATAATCTTTCCATCTTTAACCACATAATCCACATCTCTTTTGAATAAGTGATGAGCTCTTAAAGCCTGATGAATATGATGAACAAGTCTTACATATCTGGGATTATAAAGATTTTTAATACCTAAAAGCCTTTCGCACTCAGTAATTCCCTCTTCTGTAAGAGTAACATTCTTCGTCTTTTCATCTATAGTAAAATGTTTATCTATTTTTAGTTTCCTTACAATTTCATCTATAAAATAATATATATCCGTAGATTCTTCAGAAGGTCCTGAAATAATAAGAGGTGTCCTTGCTTCATCAATTAAAATAGAATCAACTTCATCTATAATAACATAATAATGCCCTCTTTGAACCATATCCTCTAAGGAATATTTCATATTATCACGAAGATAATCAAATCCAAATTCACTATTGGTTCCATAGGTTATATCACAGGCATAAGCCTTTTTTCTTTCCGAATCATTCATATTATTTTGAAGATAACCTACAGTTAATCCTAAAAATCTGTAAATAGGTCCCATCCATTCAGCATCCCTCTTAGCTAAATAATCATTAACTGTAACAATATGAACTCCTTTTCCAGTAAGTGCATTAAGATAAGCTGGAAGAGTTGCTACTAAGGTTTTTCCCTCTCCTGTTTTCATTTCTGCTATTTTACCCTGGTGAAGAACAATACCACCCATAAGTTGAACATCAAAATGGCGCATTCCAAGAATACGTCTTGCTGCTTCTCTTACCACTGCAAAAGCTTCTGGAAGAATATCATCGAGTGTTGCTCCTCTTCCAAGTTTCTCTTTAAATTCTACAGTCTTTCTGGCAAGCTCATCATCAGAAAGTTTCTTTATTTCAGGCTCTAAATCGTTTATCCTTTGAACTATAGGCTTAAGTTTCTTAAGCTCTCTTTCGTTTTTAGTACCTATAATTTTACTTAAAACCTTAGCAATCATGAGATAAAATTACCCCCTTTATATCTAAAAAAATTTTTATTTCTTTCTAAATTTAATACCTTTTCTTTATAATACAAGTTTTATTAAGATTTAGGCTACTGGATAAGCAAAATCTGGTCTATTTTTCTAAAACTTTGATATACAAAGCTTCTTAAGCATAATGCTTACTTCTTTTAGATAAGATTTTTAAAAATACCTTGCTATATTTTAAAAATGTATTATTTTTAATTTTAAAATAATTACAAATTTTAATAATATATGTATTTTTAAGTGTTAAAATTAAATTAAAATATTAAAAAAATGAAAGAAAATATAAAAAAATATAAATGCAGTGTATGTGGATATATTTATGATCCAGGAATAGAAAATTCTGACAATATTCCGTCAGAAACACCTTTTGAAGATCTTCCTGAAGATTGGATGTGTCCTATTTGCGGAGCTTCTAAAAAAGATTTTATACCTGAAGATTAATATTTTTATTTAAATAAAATCGTTTAAAATTAAGGAAAGAGAGAATGCTTGCCAAGAGATTAATTTTAGGTTCTCCCATTTTTTATAATTAGGTATTAGCATCTATGGCAGGTTTTGGAAGTTATTTAAAAAGTTTAAGACCTAAAGATAAAATCAGAGCTGCTTTTGGGTCTTATGGCTGGAGTGGAGAATCTGTAAAAATTTTAAATGAAGTTCTAAAGGTTATCTAAGCAGATATTATTCATGAGGGAATTAAAGTTAAATATGCTTCTGATAAAGAGTCACTTTCTAAATGTGAAGAACTGGGAAAAATGGTAGCAAGAAAAATAAAAGAAGGTTAAAACAGGAATTTTTAAATTGACTGAAAATTATATCCAAATAAAAAAAGAAGTTCTAAAAACCTTAGAGACTGAAGATATTTCAAGTATTTTAAAATCACTTAGTGTTTATCCTCCCACCAAGATTATTAGTTTTCTTATAGGTGCATTTTTACATCCTGATGAAGTAGTTCGTTGGAAAGCCGTCATTGCTTTTGGATATTTCACTGCTGAAATTGCTAAAAATGAAATGGAAAGAGCCAGAATAGTTATCAGACGCCTTATGTGGATGCTTAATGAGGAATCAGGAGGTATGGCTTGGGGAGTTCCAGAAGGATTTGCAGAAGCTCTTTATAATTGTGAAGCTTTAAAAGATGAATATTTACCTATATTTGTGTCTTATATTTGGAATGCAGAAGAAACTGGTAAATATAAAGCAGATAATTTTTTAGAATTTCCACCAGCTCAAAGAGGAGTAATATGGGGAATAGGAAGACTGGCAGAAAAATATAAAAAAGAACTCTGGGAAAATAAAGCTCCTTTTTACATTAAACAAATTCTGGAAGAAACCAAGGATTCAGGGGTGATGTTCCTCTCTCTATGGAGTTTGAATAAATTAAAACCTTTTCCTAAGGACTTCTCCTTAAATAACAACTTGATTGAAAAGGTTTTTTCTTTTCTTTTAAAAAAGAATTATTCTTTCTTGCTTTTTGATGGAAAAAGAATCTATTCAAAGTCTATTAAAGAACTTCAAAAAGAATTTTTTTCTACTTCTTAATTCCATTTAGAATGGCATTGTTTCATTGAGTATAACAGTTGATTTCTTTTAAATTTTTCAATAAAATAGATAAAGATCTTTTATTTTCTTAAAAATGGATTATATTTATCTCGCTATGAGAGTAGCAGTACAGGCTTATAAAAATGTAGATTTTGAAAAATTAATAAACGATTTTAATGAGCAACTCAAAGATCTAAGGGGGTGTCTTTGACCCTGAAAGTATTAAAATCCGTTTAAAAAATATAGAAGAAAAACTTCAAAACAATCCTGATTGGGATTCTATAGAAACTAAAAATCTTCTCAAGGAAAGAGCTCATCTCTCTGAAAGATTATCTATATTTGAAGATCTTATTAAGTCTTTTAATAATATTTTGGAGTGGTTTGAATTTTATAAAGAGGAAAAAAATTTAGAAACTTTGCAGGCATTTTTAGAAGAGCTTGAGGCTTTTGAAAGTAAACTTAAAAAAGAGGAAATCAAGCTCCTACTTTCTGGAGAATATGATTATTCTTCTGCTATTTTAAGTATTCATGCTGGAACAGGTGGAACAGATGCTCAGGACTGGGCTTATATGCTTTTAAGAATGTATGTAAGATGGGCTGAAAAAAAAGGATATAAAGTAAAATTAGTAGATAGCCTTCCAGGAGAAGAAGCAGGAATAAAAAATGCTGTTCTTTTAATAGAAGGACCTTGGGCTTATGGCTATTTAAAAGGAGAAAAAGGAGTGCATAGGCTTATTCGTATTTCTCCTTTTGATGCTAATTCCAGAAGACATACTTCCTTTGCCTCTGTAACTGTTATTCCTGAAATAGAAGAAGATATAGAAGTAAAAATAAAACCTGAAGATCTAAGAATAGAAACTATGAGAGCAAGTGGCCATGGTGGTCAGCATGTTAATAAAACAGAAAGTGCAGTAAGAATTACTCATATTCCTACAGGGATCGTGGTTACCTGCCAGAATGAAAGAAGTCAATATTTAAATAAAATGACAGCTTTAAAAATTTTAAGATCAAGGCTTTATCAACTTGAAAAACAAAAATTAGAGCAAAAAAGGGAAAATCTTATTGGAGAAAAAAAAGAAATAAGCTGGGGAAACCAAATCAGAACTTATACATTACATCCTTACAGAATAGTTAAAGATCACAGAACTCAATATGAAAACTATAAAGTAGAAGAAGTTCTTAATGGAGAAATAGATGATTTTATTAGAGAATATTTACTATGGAAAGCTAAACAAAAATTAAATAAAAATTAGGAGTAAAAACTATGAAACCCTTTAAAGCTCTTGTTATGTTAGAAGATGGCACTTATTTTTGGGGAAGATCTTTTACAGGAAGAGGAGAATCTTTTGGAGAAATTGTTTTTAATACAGGTATGACAGGTTATCAAGAAATACTTACAGATCCTTCTTATTATGGACAGATTGTTACCATGACTTACCCTCTTATTGGAAACTATGGGATAAATTCTGAGGATATGGAAAGTGAAAAAATACATGTAGCAGGGTTTATAGTAAGAGAGTATCAACCCTTTTACAGCAACTGGAGAGCAGAAAAATCCTTGGGAAATTGGCTTTCAGAAAATGGAATACTTGGAATAGAAGGAATAGACACCAGAGCTTTAACCAGACATTTAAGAATTCATGGAGCTATGAAAGGTGGTATTACTACAGAAACTTTGGATCCTAAAAAGTTTTTAGAAAAGATAAAAGAAAGTCCTGCTTATGTAGGAAGAGATCTGGTGCGATATGTAACCTGTAATAAAGTTTATTATTATGGTAAAAAAGGAAAAGAAAATTTTAAGAATTTTAAAGGAGAAGGTAAATATAAAATAGCAGTAATAGACTGTGGTTTAAAGCTAAATCAACTTCGTATTTTTGTTGAAAAAGGAGCTGAGTGTTTAATTTTTCCTGCTTATACTTCCTCAGAAGAAATACTTTCTTATAATCCTGATGGTATTTTTGTTTCCAATGGACCAGGAGACCCCGGAGCTCTTACTAAAATTGTGAGCACTGTAAAGGAACTTTTAGGTAAAAAACCCTTATTTGGAATCTGTTTGGGTCATCAAATTATTGGACAGGCTTTGGGAGCTACTACTTATAAGTTGAAATTTGGACATAGAGGAATAAATAATCCTGTTCTCAATTTATTTAATAAAAAAGTAGAAATAACCTCTCAAAATCACGGTTTTTGTGTCAAAAAAGAAGAATTACCAAAAGAAGCTATAGTCACTCATGTTAATCTTAATGATAATACTTTAGAAGGAATTTTTGTTCCTGAACTTAAACTTATGTCTGTACAATATCATCCTGAAAATGCCCCAGGTCCTCATGATTCAATTTATTTATTTGATAGTTTCTTGAAATTGGTGGAGGGAGAAATTGAAAATTTATACCCCTAAGGATTTTCCTCTTGATTTTGAAACAGTAATAACCATAGGTAGTTTTGATGGGATTCATTTAGGTCATAAGGCGCTTTTTAAAGAAGCAGAAATTTTAGCAGAAGAGCTTGGAGTTAGCCCTTTAATTGTTTCCTTTGATCCTCATCCTCGGCATGTCTTGTTTCCTGAAGCAAATTTTAAACTCCTAACCACTTTAGAAGAAAAATTACATTTACTTTCTCAACTAAATATTAAACAAATAGCTTTAATTCCATTTACCCAAAGTATAGCTAAACTTTCTCCAGATCTTTTTGTGCAGGAATATATAGTAGATAATCTCAAAGCAAAAGGAGTAGTAGTGGGATTTAATTTTAGATTTGGCAGGAATAAAAAGGGAAATACAGAATATTTGAAAAATTTGGGAGAAAAATACAATTTTATAGTAAAAACTGTTCCACCAATAACAATAGATGATTTAACTGTTTCAAGTACTCAAATAAGATATTTTATTGAAAGGGGAGAAATAGAAAAAGCAAACAAACTTCTTGGGCATTCTTATTTTATTATAGGAAAGGTTGTAAAAGGAAAAGGTAGAGGAGAACTTCTGGGTTTCCCTACTGCTAATTTAGAGATACCTTCTTTTAAATTAATCCCTGTTCCAGGAGTTTATGCTGTTTGGGTATATTGGAAAAATCAAAAATTTAAAGGAGCTATGAACATAGGAACTAAACCTACTTTTGAAGACAAAGAATTAAGTGTGGAAATTCATATTTTTGATTTTAATAAAAATATATATGGAGAGACTCTTAAAATAGAATTGATTAAACATATAAGAGAAGAGAAAAAATTCTACTCTTTAAAAGAACTAAAAGACCAAATAAAAAAAGACTGTGAATTAATTGATAAAATTTTAATTTAAAATTTACCTTCCTTTTTTAATTGTTCTACAAAAGCATCATAGACATTGACTTTTTTACCAATTTTTTTCGGAATATTTACTCCTCTTTTACGAAGTTCATTTACAATTTTATTAACTTGAAACTTACTTATACCAAGTTTTTCTGCTATCTCATTTGCACTCATGTGAGCATAATTTTCATATACAAACTTAACGTCATCTATAGTTATAGGTCTTCCTCTTTTTCTCATAATTTACCTCCTTATCTATTTTTTATATTTAAAATATAACAGATTAAAGAAATATCAAGAGATTTAAAAAGAAAAATTAAAGCTATTTTCTATATTTTTAAGTTTTTCTAAAAATACATAATTAGTAAGATCATACTGAATAGGTGTAATAGTAATATATCCTTGTTTTAAAGCTATTACATCCGTATCAGGATCTGTTTCTGTATGTTCTTCTGTTCCTTGCCAATAATAAATTTTACCATGGAGATCCAATCTTTTATCAAAAAATTCTTTTAATTTGGCTTTGGATTGTCTAACAAATCTGATACCTTTTATTTGACATGGATTTATATGAGGTATATTAATATTAAGACAGAAAGGTAAGTTAATAGGTAAATTAAAAACTTTTTCAATAAAATTTGATATAAAATAAGCTGTAAAACAGTAATCATTAACTTCGTAAGCATCTATGGAAACAGCTATAGCTGGATAACCCAACATTTTAGCTTCTGTAGCAGCAGAAACTGTTCCAGAATAAAGCACATTAATTCCTACATTAGCTCCTCTATTAATTCCAGAAATTACCAGATCAACAGGGCCTATTAATTCATAAATAGCAAGTTTAACACAATCTGCAGGGGTTCCATTAACAGCATAACCCCAGAAATATTTTCCTCTTTTTACTTTGCTAACTCTTAAAGGATAATGAATGGTGATAGCATGCCCTACTGCACTTCTTTCAGCTTCAGGAGCTACTATATAAACCTCATGTTCCAAACATAAAGCTTCGTATAAAGCACAAAGTCCCTCAGCATAAATACCATCATCATTGGTAAGAAGAATTCTCATAAAGATTTAAAAATCCTTAAATTTTTCGTAAAGATAAATTAAACACTTCTCTCTAAAAGTACAATACTCCTTAGGATGTTTACAACCATCGGTTAGTTTAACATATTCTCTATATTTTTCACAATAAGCTAATTCAGCTTGTTCTTCTTTTTGTTTCCCTTTTTCTTCTTTATTCTCCATTTTTAAGTTCTGTAATGAGCATTTATTTTTACATACTCTTCGGTTAAATCTGTAGTTAAAACTTCATAGCTTTGTTTTCCATCTTTTAATTTTATTAAAAGTTCTATTTCTTCTTTTTGGATTTCATCTTTTAAAATATCTTCATTTGTTGCCACTTTTAAATCCTTAATCCATAGATGATTATTTAAATAGATTTCTATTTTATCAAGATAGAAATAAATTCCTGTTTTTCCAAGTGCTGCAAAAATTCTACCCCAATTGGGATCTCCTCCATAAAAAGCAGTTTTTACTAATGGAGAATTTGCTATTGCAAAAGCTAAATTTTTAGCCTTCTCTTTGGTTTTGGCTCCTTTTATTGTTATTTTAATAACTTTACTTGCTCCTTCACCGTCTTTAATAATTAAATAAGCCAGCTCTTTAGCAACTTTTTTACAGGTATTTTTAAAACTATCCCAATCTTTAATTTCTTTCCTATTGCTACAAAGCATATAAACTGTATCATTGGTGCTGGTATCACTATCTACCGTTATTCTATTGAAACTTTGATCTACCATCTTAGGAAGAAGTTTTTTAAGGGTCTCCTTAGAAACTATAGCATCTGTGAGAATAAAACCCAGCATAGTAGCCATATTAGGAGCAATCATTCCTGCACCTTTAGCAATTCCCATAACCACAATATCATCTATAGTTTTTTTGGAAACCACCTTTGGAAAAGTATCAGTAGTCATAATAGCTTTGGCAAAAGAAATATAATTATCTGGTGTTAAACCAGAAATTAGTTTTTCAATCTTAGGTAGTATTTTATTTAAAGGAAGCTGTTCTCCTATGACTCCTGTAGAGGCAGGTAAAAAATTTTTATAAGACAATTTAAATCTTTTAGCAATTTCTTCTAACAAATTTTGAGCTTTTACCAGACCTTCATCTCCTGTGCAGGCATTAGCTACACCACTATTTGCTACTATACCAAAAATTTCTTTCCCTTTAATTAGCTTTTTTCCAAGAATAACAGGAGCAGCTTTTACAATATTTTTAGTAAAAACTCCCCAGGCAGTTAATTTTTCAGAAGAATAAATTAGTCCCAGATCAAGCTTATCTTCTTTTTTTATTCCACAACTTACGGCAGAAAATAAAAAACCTTCAGGAACAAACATATTTTACCCCATTTTTCTAAATCTTAATTTAATTTTAACCAAATCTTCCTGTAATATAATCTTCTGTGAGTTTTTTCTCAGGATTGGTAAAAATTTTTTCAGTAGGTCCTACTTCTATTAGCTCACCTAAATACATAAAGGCTGTATAATCCGAAATTCTTGCAGCCTGTTGCATATTATGTGTAACAATTACTATAGTAACCTTTAGTTTTAGCTGAACTATAAGATCTTCTATTTTGGCAGTAGAAATAGGATCAAGTGCAGAGGTTGGTTCATCAAATAAGATAACCTTGGGTTCAACTGCTATTGCTCTGGCAATACAGAGTCTCTGTTGCTGTCCCCCTGATAAAGAAAAAGCACTTTCTTTAAGCCTATCTTTTACTTCATCCCATAGTGCAGCATCTTTCAAAGCTTTTTCCACTCTATCTTTTAATTCTGTCCCTTTTACTCCCTTTAATTTCAATCCATAAGCTACATTGTCAAAGATACTCATAGGAAAAGGAGTAGGTTTTTGAAAAACCATACCAATTTTAGACCTGAGATCAATTAAATCTATGTTTTTATCCAGAATATTTTTTCCTTCAAAAATAATTTCTCCTTCATATTTATTTCCTACATATAAATCATGCATTCTATTTAAACATCTTAAAAGAGTGGTTTTACCACATCCAGAAGGCCCTATAAGAGCAGTAACTTTCTTTTTAAAGACTTTTAGATTTATATTTTTTAAAGCCTTTTCTTTTCCATAATAAAAATTTAGATTTCTAACCTCTATTTCTATATTTCTTTCTTGCATTCTGGCTCCTTGTTATCTTTTGTTCTTAAAAATATTACCATAATGAATTAAAAATTTGGCTATAAGAGATAATATTAAAATAAAAAATGTTAAGCAAAAAGAAGCAGCCCAGGCTTGATTATGCCAATATTCATAGGGACTCATAGTATAATTAAAAATAGTAACAGTCAAAGATGCCATAGGTTTAAAAATATCAAATGAAAGGTAATTATTACTAAAGGCTGTAAAAAGCAAAGGAGCAGTTTCTCCAGATATTCTTGCTACACCTAAGATAATACCTGTTAAAATTCCTACTTTAGCTGATCTTAAAACTATATCTTTTATTATTTGCCATTTATAAGCACCTAAGGCATAAGCAGCTTCTCTTAAAGTAAAAGGAACTAAAATAAGCATTTCATAAGTGGTTACACATATTACAGGAACCATAAGCATAGCCAAAGCTAAAGCCCCAGCAAGAGCATTGAAATGTTTTAAAGGGATAACTAAGAGAGCATACATTACAGCACCCATTATAATAGAAGGAGTGCTAACCATTACATCAGTAATGTTTTTTAAAACATAAAAAAATTTAGAATTTCTACCATATTCAGCATAATAAATCCCAGCAAAAAGTCCAATAGGAATACCTATAATAGTAGATAAAATAGTTATAATTAGATGCCCTACAAAAGCATGTCTTAATCCTCCTATATTAAGTCCAGGAGGACCTGCATCCTGTGTAAATAATTCTATACTTAAATATTTAAACCCATTAAAACAAAGAACTCCTAAAATCCAAAATAACCAAAAAAGTCCATATAAAGCAGCTAAAAGAGAAAGAAAAAGCATAAGTTTATTTAAAAATTTTCTTTTTAACTGTCTTATTTTTTCCATCTTTTTTCCAGTCTTAACACCATTAATTTAGCTAAAATTAGAATTATAAAAGATATAATAAAAAGAATCAAAGATAAATAAAACAAAGAGGAAAGATAAAGAGGGGTATCAGCTTCTGTAAATTGATTAGCAAGGGCTACAGTAATAGTGGTAAAGGGTTCCAATAGAGATTTAGGAATTTGGGGAACATTACCTGCTAAAAAAGCCACAGCCATAGTTTCTCCAAGAGCCCTTCCTGTAGATAAAATTAAACCACCTGCGATACCAGAAGCAGTATAAGGAATAACTACATCTTTAATCACTTCCCACTTAGTAGCTCCAAGCCCATAAGCTGATTCTTTCATTACAGAAGGAACCAAATTAAAAGCATCTTTAACTACAGAAGCCATAAAAGGTATAATCATAATAGAAAGAACTAACGAAGTAGTAAGAACATCCACACCTGTAGGGACTCCAGAAAAAAGTTTTCCTATAAGCGGAATAGGTCCTAAAACCGTTTGTAAAAAAGGTTCTACTTTGTTTCTCATGACTTCAGCCAAAATTAAAAAACCCCACATACCATAAATAATACTTGGAATAGCTGCTAACAACTCTACACAGGTGATTACAAAACCTTTTAACCAAGAAGGAGCAAGTTCTGTAATAAAAATTGCAATTCCTATTGAAATAGGAGCAGCGATAATTATAGCTATAAAAGTGCTTATTAAAGTCCCTGCTATCATGGGCAAAGCACCAAAAGACTCTCTTACAGGATCCCAAGAGGTAGAGGTTAAAAATTGAAGAAATCCAAACTTTTGAATAGCTAATCTGGATTCATAAAACAGGATCAAAAATATAATTAAAGGAAAAATAAAACCTGTAAAAACTGCCCAAAAACCTAAAAAATATCTGGTAAAGGTCTCTATATAAGGACTTTTTTGAAACATTTTGCACCTTTATTCAGGTCTAATTAATTTTAACATAAAAATTGAAAAAAGATAATAGTCCCTCTCTTCTGTAGAGAAGAGAGAGACTATTGTGAAGAATCTCTAATTAGCAAGTATATCCTTAGTAAGGATATACTTTATGAATTTTCCAGTATTTATAAATCAAACTTTTTAAATTCTTAGGAAGAGGAATATAATGCAACTTTTTAGCTATTTCATCTCCATTTTCAAAAGCCCATTTAAAAAATTTAGTAACTTCTTTTGTTTTAGGATTATCTTTTATCAAAAGAATATAAGAAGCCCCTGTAATAGGATAAGAATCTCTTCCAGGTTGATAAGTAAGATCAGCATAAAAATCTTTTTTTATAGACCATTTAGCATAAAAAGCAGCAGCTTTCATAGTTTTAACCGAAGGTTTCACAAAATTTCCACTTCTATTTTTAAGAATTGCCATGGGTAAATGGTTTTCCATAGCATAAGTATACTCTACATAGCCAATAGCTCCAAGAGTTTGTTTTACATAATTAGTTACACCAGGATTTCCTTTAGCACCTATCCCAACAGGCCAGTTAACAGATTTTCCTGCTCCTATTTTATTTTTCCATTCTGAACATACTTTACTTAAATAGGTAGTAAAAAGCCAAGTTGTCCCAGAACCTTCAGATCTATGAACCACTATAATAGGCAAATCAGGAAGATTTATATCAGGATTAAGTTTCTTAAGATAAGGATTGTTCCAGTTTTTAATTTTGCCTAAATAAATGTCACAAATGGCTCTCCCATCAAGCCTTAAAGTTTTATTATGCAAAGGTAAATTGTAAGTAATGACTACTGCACCTATAATTTCAGGAAATTGAGCTAAATTGTATTTCCTAAGCTCTGAAGATTTTAAAGGTTTATCACTTGCTCCAAAATCAACAGTCCTACTTTTAGCCTGTCTTATACCTCCTCCAGATCCAATGCCCTGATAATTGATTTTAATTTTTGTTTCTTTATAGTATTGGTAAGCCCATGCTTCAAGAACCGGTTGAGGAAAAGTTGCCCCAGCTCCTGTTAACTCCAAACTCCATCCTTGTGATAAAGTAAAACAAAAGAGAAAAATAAAACATAGTAAAAAACTAAACATCACATTCTCCTTAATTCTGCTGTAGTATCTCATGATTAACCCTCCTTTAAAGTTTTTCTTAAAAGATACAATAAATATGTTAAATCTTTGTTAAAAATCTGTTTAAAAAAAATAAAAATTTTATGAAAAAAGTTTTAAACTTAGAGCATAATTAATAAAAACCAGAACATAGATATTCTGAAATTTTTTCTGAAAGTTTTTCCTGCTTTTGCCAATCACCAAAAAGCAACCCTTTACCAAGAAGTTTATTTATAACTCTAAAAAGCTCTTTATCAATTTTACCAGGTTTTTCATAGGCAAAAGGGGTCTGAGGAAGTGGCATAAAGGTATGAGCATGAATAATAGCTCCCATTTGGGTTAAATCTTTTATAACTTTTATAGTTTTTTTTACATCTTCTTCTGTTTCTCCTGGCAAACCAAAAATAAAATCAACTTTAGCCTTGAGTCCAGCTTTGATAGTAAGCTTAACAGCTGTATAAACATCTTCTACAGTATGCCCTCTATGGCATAAATCAAGAATTTTTTGACTTCCTGATTGAGCTCCTATAACCAAATTATCATTATTGCAATATTTCAAAACCAGTTCCAAAGTTTCCTTAGTAACATGTTCAGGTCTGACTTCAGAGGGAAAAGAACCAAAAAATATGCGACCATTTGTTCCTATGATTTTGCGAATATTTTTAAGTAAAGACTCAAGAGCTTCTAAATTTAGAATTTTTCCATCAGAAGAGCCATAACTAAAGGCATTAGGAGTAATAAATCTTATATCTGTAAGATTTCTGCTTTTAAGTATCTCTACAATTTCACAAATTTTTTCTATGCTTCTATGTCTTACTTTGGTTCCAAAAATACGAGAAGTTTGACAAAAATAACAGGCAAAGGGACAACCTCTGGTGATCTCTATAGGTCCAAATCTTTTAAACTTAAGACTAAAAGGCAAAAATTTATCAAGATTTATATTCTTTCTCTTTCCTGTAAAAATAATCCTGTTATCTTTTAAAAAAGCAATTCCTTTTATATAAAAAAAATCCCTTTTTTCTAAAAGAGCTCTACAAAATTCTAAGAAAGTTTCTTCTCCTTCTCTTAAAACTACAAGATCAGCTCCTGCTTTTAAAGTTCTCTCAGGATCCCCTGTAGGATGAGGACCCCCTGCTATGATAAAAACTTTTTTGTCAAATTCCTTTTTGACCTTTTTTATAAGATCAAAAAATTCCCAAAGCTGAGGTGTAAAAAAAGATAGAGCTAAAATTATTTGAGAATAAAAATTTTTAATTTGAGAAAGGACTTTGAAAACCTCTCTTCTGTTTTCACAGAGAAAAATTTCTATTTCTTTTAATAGATATTTCTGAGTTTCAAGAGCTCCTAAAATAGCATTAAAACTATATCTATTTAAGCGGGAAAGATATATTACAAGAGCTATATTTTTAAGCATCAAGCCAAAATTTTTAAAATTTCTTCCATTTTCTCCATAAAGAAATCTATTTCTCTATAGCTTATAATTAAAGGTGGAGAAATGCGCAAAATGTTAGATTTTGGAGTAGTGATTAAAATTTTTTGTTCCAAAAGTTTTTGATAGATCTTTTTAACTTCTACATGAAATTCTATTCCTATAAGAAGCCCGAGCCCTCTTACTTCTTTTATAAGCTGAGGATATTTTTCTTTTAAAATTTCAAATTTATCTTTGATTATTTTTCCTTTGAGTCTTACCTCCTCTAAGAATAGTGGATCGGAAACTATTTCAAGAACTTTTAAAGCTACTGCACAGGCTAAAGGATTCCCCCCAAATGTTGAAGCATGAGTCCCAGGTTTTAGAGCGGACATAACTTCGTCCTTAGCCAGCATAGCAGAAAGAGGCATACCATTAGCCAAAGCTTTGGCAAGGCATATTATATCTGGCTCTATTTCAAAATGTTCATAAGCAAAAAGTCTACCTGTTCTGCCTATTCCTGTTTGAATTTCATCAAAAATAAGCAAAGCTTTATATTTTTCGCAAAGCTCTTTGGCGGTTTTTATAAAATCTTTTTTCAAGGGATAAACACCACCTTCTCCTTGAATAGGTTCCATAATAATAGCACATACTTTTTCATTAAATGCAGATTTTAAGGCTTTTTTATTATTAGCAGGAATAAAAGTTATTCCTGGGACTAAAGGCTCAAAACCCTCCCAATATTTAGGTTGTCCTGTAACAGAAAGAGCTCCATAGGTTCTTCCATGAAAGGAGTTATATAAAGCTATAAATTGATTTTTTTCTTTACCAAAATTTTCATAAGCCCATCTTCTGGCAAGCTTTAAAGCTGCTTCTACTGCTTCAGCACCGCTGTTTGCAAAAAATACTTTATCTCCACAGGAATTTTCTACAAGCTTTTGGGCAAGTTGGGTCTGGGGTTCAGTATAATAAAGATTTGAAGTATGCCAAAGCTTTTCAGCCTGCTCCTTTAAAACTTTTATCAGTTCAGGATGTGCATGTCCTAAATTACAAACTGCAATTCCTGAAGTAAGATCTAAATATTCTTCTCCATCTTCTGTAAAAAGCCTTGTTCCGGATCCTCTAATAAAAGCTATAGGTTCTCTCTTATAATTTCCAGCTAAAAAAAGTTCTCCCATTTCTACAAGATAGCCCATAAGTTTTCTCCTTTTAAAATAAATTGAAGAAGGATTTTTTAATGATATCAAAAATATATCAAATTACAAGACTTTATCTTTTCCAGAATTGACCCTATATAGTTTTCAGTATTTTGAATTTTCTATTCTCAAATTAGGGAGTGCCCAACTAATTATAGAATTTTCACCAAAGGATTGGACACTTCCTATATTTAAAATTATGTGATATATTTTAAAACTATAATGAAAATTAAAGAAAAATTAGAAGATTTTATAGTTTATGAAATAGCAGATATTTTCCCAGAAGGTAAAGGTGATTTTTCTCTCTATCTTCTTAAAAAATATAATATATCTACTTGGGATGCTCTTGGGAAAATAGCCAAAAAATTGAGAATTTCCATGGATTCCATAGGATTTGGTGGATTAAAAGATAAAAAAGCCATATCTCATCAATTTATAACTATTAAAAAAGGTCCTAAAAAGGATATTAAAACTAAAGAATATGAGCTGATATATCTTGGACAAACTACCAAACCCATGTCCAAGGATTTTCTTTTAGGAAACAAGTTTGAAGTTATTATAAGAAGTTTTTCTGTAGATGAAATAAAATTTAATAAAGAAGTCTCCTTAATAAAGCAATATGGACTGCCTAATTACTTTGATGAACAAAGATTTGGCTCTGTTAAAAACTCTAAGGAGTTCGCAGTAAAAGAAATTATAAAAGGTAATTACGAAAAAGCTCTTTATCTAATGCTTGCAGAGGGTAGCCCTGCAGATATTCAAAAAACAAGAAAATTGAGGAACTGTCTAAAGAAATATTGGGGAAATTTTAAAGAATGTTTAGAATTTGCTAAAATTAAATGGGAAAAGGAACTCCTGCAATTTTTGATAGAACATAAACCCTCCAAACGCACTTTTAAAAGGGCTTTGAATTTGGTAGATAAAGAATATTTATTTTTTTTAGGAAATGCTTATCAGAGCTATTTATGGAATGAAATTCTAAAAGAAATTTTAAAAATACTTGAAATACCATATTTTAAAGTTCCTTATCTTCTTGGAAACTTCTATTTTTATAAGGAAGTCCATGAAGAAAAATGGGAAATTTTAAGATCTTTGAAACTTCCTCTTCCTGCTCCTAAATTAAATTTTAAAAAAGAAACAACTTCTTTAAATCTATCTCAAATCTATGATGAAATCTGTCAGAGAGAAGGTTTTTCTGGTTTAAAAAATTTGAGGACCTTTATAAGAGGACTTATTTTTAAAACTTATCCCAGACCTGCTGTAGTATTTCCAGAAGATATAGACTGGCAAAAATTGGATAATAGTACTGTAAAACTTGTTTTCTTTTTAGAAAAAGGTTCTTATGCTACTTTAGTTATCAAAAGACTTTATTATGGTTATCAGAATTCCTAATTGGCTTGGTGATGCCTTAATGGCAACTCCTGTTTATTATAATCTTTCTCAAATGGAGAAAATATATCTATTCGGTCCTCCCCAAATAGTTGATCTTTTTAAAAATTTCCCAAATACAAAAATTATTTATTATAGAAAGGAAGAAACAAAAGAAAATTTAAATGTTTTAAAACCGCTTAAAAACGAGATAGGACTTCTTTTACCAAACTCCTTTTCTTCTGCCTGGCTTTTTTTTAGAGCAAGACTTAAAGAAAGATGGGGCTATGCTACAGATTTGAGAAGCTTTCTTTTAACCAGAAGAGTAAAACCTCCCAAAAATAAACTTCATCAGCGAGATTATTACTTAAATCTTTTAAAAGTTTTAGAACTCCCTTGTGATTTTAAAGAGCTAATTTTGCCTTTGGATGAGGAAATTTTAAAGAAGGCTAAGATGCTTTTAAAAGGAGTTGATGAACCTTTTATTGTGCTTGCACCAGGTGCTGCTTATGGGCCTGCCAAAATGTGGCCTAAGGAGTATTATAGAGCTTTAGCTAAGGACCTGACAAGGTTAGGATACGCAATAGTTATTGCAGGAGGGGTTAAAGAAAAAGAAATCGGAGATTTTATAAAAGATAATTCTCCTCAAATTTATAATCTTTGCGGAAAAACAGATTTATTAACTGTAGCAGGAATTTTTTCCCTGGCAAAATTGGTGATATCTAATGACTCAGGGCTTATGCATCTTGCAGCAGCTTTAAAGATTCCGCAAATTGCTATTTTTGGATCAACTGATCCAGAAGCTACAGGTCCTTTAAATCCAAATGCTATAATTTTAAAAAAAGAACTTTCCTGTAGTCCATGCTTTGAGAGAACATGCAAATATGGACATTACAATTGCTTAAAGTCTATCGCAGTAGAAGAAGTTATTAGTTCTATTTCAGAACTAATAACTTGAAAAGTTTCATATTTCCAATCTACAACTTTTACAAAGTTACAAGATATACTTTCAAAGCTACATCAAAACATCCAGACTCTGAAACAGAAATAACCAATTTCCAAACTGTCACATTTTCTCTTCTGTAATTTTTTATAATTTTTAAAAATTTCAAAATAGAATAAAATCGTTTAGTTTTTCAGCTTTCTGTAATATTTCTGGATCTCCTGCCATTTTTCCCAGGCTTTACCTGATTCTATTAACTGTTTAGCCTTCTTAATGCCTCCCTTAAAATCTATAGACTTTTCACAGAGATAAAGAGCTCCTCCAAGATTTAAAAGGAACATATCCATAATAGGTCCTTCTTGTTCACCTTTTAAGACTCTTTCCAAGATCTTTTTGCTTTCTTCAGGACTTTTTACCTCAAGCTCTGATAGATCTTCACACCTTTCAAAACCAAATTTTTCTGGATCTTCATAATAAGTGGTAATTTTTTCATCTCTAAGCTCTGAAATCTTAGTAGAACCTGTAATTGTGATTTCATCAAATCCTTCCTCTCCAAAAACTACTAAAGCCCTTTTTACTCCTATGCTATCAAGAACATAAGCTATTTTTTCTGTAAATAAAAAGTTATATACTCCTAAAAGCTGATAATTAGGTTTAGCTGGATTTAAAAGTGGTCCTAAAACATTAAAGATGGTTCTTCCTAAACGTTTTCTTATAGGAGTAATTTTTTTAAAAGCTGGATGATAAATAGGAGCAAAAAGAAAGGCAAATCCTATTTCTTCTAAAGCCTGAGCTGAAGCCTCAGGTGAAAGATCTATGGGTATTCCGCAAACCTCAAGAAGGTCAGCACTCCCGCATTTGCTTGAAATAGACCTGTTTCCATGTTTTGCTACATAGATCCCTTCCTCTGCAGAAAGAGCAATAGCCACAGCTGTAGAAAAATTAAAACTATTTTTCTGGTCTCCTCCTGTTCCGCAAGTATCCACTATAATTGCATCTTCCGGCAATTTATGAGGTAAAGGAGTCATAACTTCTCTATAAGCAAGCACTGCTCCAGTAATTTCCTGCCAAGTCTCTCCTTTTTTTTGTAAAAAATCTAAAAATTTCTCTACTTCCTCTTCATTAAAATTTTGTGTAGCTATTTTTTTAAAAACTTCATAAGATTCCTTCTTAGTAAGACTTTGTCCTTCTTTAAGTTTAACTATAGCTTCTTTGATCTCCATTAAATTTTAACCTCCTATATCCATTTTATTGATTAATAAACTTGGACTGCCCGTGCTTCCATAAAATTTAAGATCTGATCCTATTTCTATTATATTATTAAATAATTCAAAAAAATTTCCAGATAAAGCCATTTCAGAAAAATAATCTACTGGCTCTCCGTTTTTGTAGTAAATTCCTGAAACTCCCAAAGAAAAATCTCCGGAGATAGGATCTGATGTGTGAGCACCTAAAATTTCCAAAACTTCAAAAACTTCAGTATTTAAATTCAGAAGTTCTTTTTGAGTTAAAACTCCTTTTTCTATATAAAAATTGGTAGAAGATACCTTAGGAAAAGTGGTAAAATCAGGTCTTCTTGCATTGCCTGCTCTTATATTTGAAAAACCTCTTTTTTCTGCTTCTTTTTTCCAAAAAGTATCAAATAGGAATTCTTTAACTACTCCTTTTTCCACCAAAACTTTTTTATTTTGGGCCTCTCCTTCATCATCAAAAGGTCTGCTTTCAGGCAAATCAGGATTTATACCATCATCGTATAAAGTTAGTTTTTCTGAAAAAACTTTTTTCCCAAGTTTATCTTTCAAATAAGATCTGCCTTTTAAAACCTCATCTCCTAAAAAAGCAAATTCTAATAAATCTAAAAACTCTACACTAATAAAAGGTGGAAATAAAACAGGAATTTTCAAACTTTTACCTTTTTTAGCTTTAGATAAAGCCAAAGCTTTTTTGCAGGCTAAAAATGCTCTTTCTTTAATCTCTGTTAAATCCAATTTCGTATCTTCTAACCATTCATAAGCAGAGGCTTCTTTTTCATTATTTTTGGCTACTACAGAAATTATAAAACTATAAAAAGGAACTTCCCAACTGAACTTCAAGTCTTTTCTTAAAAGAATATATTTATTTGTTCCACAAGAAAGTTTTAATTTTTCTATTCTTTTTATAGCAGAATCAAAATCAAAGAGTTCTTCTTCAACTTCATTAAGTATATTTAAAATTTCATCAAAAGTTAAGAAATGAAAAGTTTTAGGAGAAATTTCAGGGTATTTAGAGGGTTTTGGGAAAACCGTTGGAACTCCATGTTCAGATAAAACTTTAGCCTTTAAACAAGTTTCTTCTATACTTACAGGATTTAAAAAGGTGTTATAAGATAGCCCAGCTTTTCCATTTTTATTTAAATATCTAACTGTAAAGGTTTGTTCATTGTATCTTTCTTTTAAAAAGATTTTACCGTCTCTTTTTTCTACTTCTATACCTTCTTCTAATTCTATCCAAAATTCTACAGACTGAGCTTCTTTTTTTAATAAATTTTTTATAATTTCTTCCATAAGTCTATTTTAAAATGCTTTTTCCTGCAAAAATAGCAGTATTTCCGAGAAATTCTTCTATTCTTAAAAGCTGATTATATTTTGCTATTCTCTCGCCTCTGGCAGGAGCACCTGTTTTAATCTGTCCTGTATTCAAAGCTACTGCTAAATCTGCAATAAAAGTATCCTCTGTTTCTCCAGAACGATGAGAAATCATACAATTCCAGTTGTATTTATAAGCAAGTTCTACTGCAGAGATAGTCTCTGTTAAAGTTCCAATCTGATTTAGTTTAATAAGCACTGCATTAGCTAATTTTTCGTCAATCCCCCATTTTATTTTTTTAGGATTAGTTACAAAGATATCATCTCCTACAATTTGAAATTTTTTTCCAAGCTTTTCTGTTATGAGTTTAAATCCCTCAGGATCATCCTCAGCAAAAGGATCTTCAATAGAAATAATAGGATAATTATTTACCAGCTTTTCATAATATTCTACCATTTCTTCTTTGGTCAATTTTTTGCCAAGCCCTGGAAGATGATACACACCATCTTTATAAAGTTCTGAAGCAGCTACATCAAGAGCTATAGCTATATCATCACCTGGTTTATAACCCGCTTTTTCTATAGCTTTAGTAAGAAATTCTAAAGCCTCTTCAGGAGAACCGATTTGAGGAGCAAAACCTCCTTCATCTCCTATAGAAACGCTTAAACCTTTTTCTTTAAGAAGACTCTTTAAAGCATGATATGTTTCTGATCCCATTCTAAAAGCTTCTGCAAAATTAGGTGCTCCCCAAGGAGCAATCATAAATTCTTGAAAATCCAGAGGATTGTCCGCATGAACTCCGCCATTAAGCACATTCATAAAAGGCACTGGAAGAGTCCTTGCTCTTAAACCTCCTATATAAGCAAACAAAGGTACCCCAAATTCTTCTGCTGTAGCTCTGGCACAGGCTAAGGATACTCCTAAAATAGCATTGGCACCAAGCTTAGATTTATTTTCTGTTCCATCAAGTTCACAGAGAAGCTGATCTATTTCAGTCTGCTTAGAAGATTCCAAGCCTTCCAATTGAGGAGCAATAATCTCATTTACATTAAATACTGCTTTTTGAACTCCTTTTCCAAAAAATCTTTTTGAATCACCGTCTCTTAATTCTAAAGCTTCATGTTTACCTGTAGAAGCTCCTGATGGAATAGCTGCTCTCCCAAAAAATCCACTCTCTAACCAAACTTCTACCTCAACTGTAGGATTTCCTCTGGAATCAAGAATTTCACGAGCTTTAATATATGCAATTTTACCCATTGTTAAACCTCCTTAAGAAAAATTTTCCTTAATAAAACTTTTTATTTCTTCCCAATAGATTGGCTTGGTACCTATCTTACCAACTACTATTCCTGCTGCTATATTAGCCAGCTCTAAAGCTTTTTCTATAGGTAACTTAGCAGCATAAAATGCTCCAAGAGAAGCAATTACTGTATCTCCTGCTCCTGAAACATCATACACCTCTTTAGCCTGTGCAGGTAAATATTTAAAACCTCTTTCAGGATGATAAAAAAATATTCCATCTTTTCCCAAAGTGACTACCAAAAAATCCAAATTGTATCTATCTATCAATTCCTTTGCAGATTTTTCCAAATCATCCTGAGGTAGATTTTCTTTAAAAGCTGTGTTTTTAAATTCTTTTAAATTGGGAGTTATAGCAGTAGCCCCTTCATATTTTTTCCAATCTATACTTTTAGGATCTACCAAAACAAACCTACCTTTTCTTCTGGCTTCACCTATTAACCAAGAGCAAAAACTTGCAGATAAAAACATCCCTTTAGCATAATCTGAAATAATTACACCATCTACCTTTTCTAAAATCTCTTCATATATCTCTTGAAAGCGCTTCATTAAATTTTTATTTAAAGGAGCTCTTTCTTCTAAATCTATACGTAAAAGATGCTGAGAATAGGCAATTATTCTGGTTTTAAGAGTGGTAGGTCTTGATTTGTCTTCCAGAATCCCCTTTATACCTATTTTTTCTTTTTGAGCAAGTTCTTTTAAAATTTTTCCTTTATCATCTTCACCTACAATTCCCATTAATTCCACCTGAACATTTAAACCTCTCAAATTAGCTGCTACATTGGCAGCTCCACCAAGTCTATAATAAGTTTCTTTCAAATCAAAAACAGGAACAGGAGCCTCTGGAGAAATGCGATTTACCTCTCCTAAAAAATATCTATCAAGAATACAATCTCCTACTACTAAAAGCTTTACTTTACTAAGTTTTTCTTCAAGTTTTTCTAAATTTAAAGATTTCATTTTTGAATAATCAGTCTTATTCTAAAATTTTTTCTTGGGTTTTTTCATTTTTTGACAAATTTTTGGTTTTTTGTTTTGTTTTTTTCTTCTGGTAGAGATAAAATAGGTAATCCTGCTAATTCTCTAATTTGTCTTTCAATTTCTTGGGCAAGCTGTTTATTCTCTTTTAAATATTTTCTGACATTTTCTCTGCCTTGACCCAAACGTTCTCCTTTATAAGAATACCAAGCTCCACTTCTTTCAATAATTCCCATAGCAAGACCAAGATCTATTAATTCAGATTCCTTGGAAATTCCTTCTCCAAAATAAATATCAAATTCTACTTCTTTAAATGGAGGAGCTAATTTATTTTTAACTATTTTAACTCTGGCTCTATGCCCTAAGATCTGTGTTCCTTCTTTAATTGTTCCTATCCTTTTTATTTCCATTCTCAGAGAGGCAAAAAATTTTAAAGCCATTCCACCAGTGGTAGTTTCAGCAGGTCCTCCATATCCTCCCATACCTATTTTCATTCTGGTTTGATTAATAAAAACCACAGCGGTATTACTTTTAGAAATAGCAGCTGTTAATTTTCTCATAGCTTTTGACATGAGACGCGCTTGAAGACCAACCTGTTGAGTATCCATTTCTCCTTCAAGTTCAGCTTTGGGAACAAGAGCTGCTACAGAATCCACTACAATAATATCTACAGCTCCACTTCTTGCTAAAATTTCTGCAATTTCTAAAGCCTGCTCTCCTGTGTCAGGCTGAGAAATAAGCAAATCATCCACATTCACTCCTAAATTTTTAGCATAATGAACATCTAAAGCATGCTCAGCATCTATAAAAGCAGCCACTCCTCCTGATTTTTGAGCTTCAGCTACAGTATGCAGAGCTAAAGTCGTTTTTCCTGAAGCTTCAGCACCATAAATTTCTGTAATCCTACCTCTGGGAATGCCCCCTATTCCTGTAGCAATATCTAAGCTTAAAGAACCAGTAGGAATAACCTCTACCTCTATTTTTTTACCTGATTCTCCAAGCTTCATTATAGAGCCTTTTCCAAATTGCTTTTCAATCTGAGATATAGCTGCCTCTACAGCTTTCTTCTTATCCAAAGCCTCCATCTAAATAAGCCTCCTTTTTCTTAACATTTTTATAATCTTACCATAAAAAATTTTTGCTAAAAAGTCAAGTAAAATAATTCTTAAATTTTTTGATTGTTATTCTAAATATAAGCCTGAAGAAATTTTTAATAACAGCAAAAATTGTCTTAAATAGTTTATTATATTATATTATATTTTATGGGAAAAGATCCTTGGTTTGACAAATGGGCAAAAAAAGCTAAACAGTTAGGTTATCCTGCACGTTCTGTTTTTAAGCTTATGGAAATTCAAGAAAAATACCATCTTATCAAAAAGGGGAACATTGTTTTAGATTTAGGAGCTGCTCCTGGCTCTTGGTCTAAATATGCTTGTAAATTAGTAGGCTCTGAAGGTAAAGTAATAGGTGTTGATCTGCAGGAGATCAAAATAAATTTGCCAAATTTTTTCTTTATTCAAAAAGATGTTTATGAACTTTCTGAAGAAGATTTTAAACCCTTTGGTGTTAAAAGCTTTGATGTAATCTTGAGTGACATGGCTCCTAAAACCACAGGAGATAAATTCGGAGATCACATAAGGTCTGTTAGATTAGTAGAAAAAGCCTTAGAGCTTGCTTTAAAATTTTTAAAATTTAATAGACCATTTTTAGCTAAGGTATTTGAAGGGCAAAACCTGCCTTTACTCAAAAAGCAAATTGAAAAATACTTTAAAAGTGTTAAACTTTTTAAACCAAAAAGCTCAAGAAAAGAAAGCAAAGAACTTTTTATTATAGCTCAAGGTTTGAAAAGTAGAGGTTAGTTTTGAAAATTATTCATACTTCTGACTGGCACTTAGGAAAAAATTTTTTTGGTAAAAAGCTCACAGAGGAACAGTCTATATTTTTTGAAAAATATTTTTTTCCGTTATTAGAGGATATTAAACCTGATCTTTTAATAATAACAGGAGATATAGTAGATAAACCCAATCCTGATTACGAAACCCAGCAGCTTTTTAAAGATATTCTTTATAATCTTTTTGATAAAAAAATACCTGCTATCTTTATTTTAGGAAATCATGATTCTAAAAGAATAAGTCTTTATAAAGAATTTTTAAGAGATCTTAATCTTATTTTAGTAGATAATCTTAATTATTTTAAAAATCCTTTTGTTTTTGAAAATAGGAAAGGAGAAAAAGCCTATTTTTATATCTTACCCTATTTATCTTTATATGAGCTAAAAGAAAATATGGAAAATTTTTGGCAGGAAGAAATTCAGCGATTTGCAATTTTTTTTAATTCTAAAAATCAACTTTTTTTAAAAGAACTGATAGAGCTCCTTTTATCTTTTCAAAATTCATTAAAAAGACCTGCTTTCTTATTAGGACATTTTGCTTTAGAAAAAGGAATTTTTACAGGAGAAGAGGTTACTTTGAAATGTATAGGAAGAGAAGAAATTTTTCCTATAAATTTTTTTGAAAAATATGATTTTCTTTTACTTGGGCATTTACATAGATTACAAAAAATTTCTCATAAAGCTTATTATGCAGGTTCTCTTTTACCATATAGTTTTGAAGAGGCAAATTATAATAAGGGAGTATGGTTTTTAGAGCTTAAAAATAATTCTTTAGTAAAAGAAGAAAAAATTTATTTAAACCCCTCTTTTAAAATAAAGACTTTAAAAGGCTATTTTAATGATTTGATAAAATATCCTAAGGATGAAGCCTATATAAAAGTGATTTTAAAAGATGAAATCCCTGTTCTTCATCCCTTTGAAAGACTAAAAACAGTTTTTCCCAACCTTTTGGTTTTAGAATATGAAGAAAAAGATAAAAGTAATGCAAACTATGATTTTAATGCAGATAGTTTAGAAATTTTTGACAAAGCTGAAATTGATTTAAACGAAGAGAAACTTTTTAAAGAATTTTACAAATTAATAGAAGGAAATGAAATAGATGAAAAACTTTTTAAAGTTTTTCAAAAATATTTAGAAAATTTTAATGAAGAATTGAATAAAGAAACTTTATAAAAGGAGGGATACCATGGCTATAAAAGCAATAGTTGCAGGAGCAGCAGGAAGAATGGGAAAGACTATTATTAATTTAATATTTCAAAATCCTGAAATAGATCTGGTTGGAGCGTTTGAACATCCTGAAAATCCAGCTGTAGGGAAAGATGTAGGCGAGGTGGTTGGTCTTCCAAAAACAGGCATTATAATAGAGGATTCCTTAGAAAAAGTTATTGAAAAAGGAGATGTGATTATAGATTTTACTTTTCATAAAGCTTCTGTAGAAAATGCCAGAATTAATGCTAAATATAAAAAAGCTATGGTTATAGGAACTACAGGTTTTACTAAAGATGAATTAGAGGAAGTTCATAATTTAGCCCAAGCTAATTTTCCTTTGGTGCAAGATTATAACATGAGTTCAGGTATAAATCTTCTCTGTAAATTAGTGGAACTTACTGCTAAAGTCCTTTCAGAAGGATATGATATAGAAATCATAGAAGCCCATCATCGTATGAAAAAAGATGCTCCCAGTGGAACAGCTTTAAAACTTGCTAATGTAATAGCTCAGGTGCTTGGAAGAAGTGATAAAGATTATAGATTTTGCAGAGAGGGAATAATAGGAGAAAGACCTGCTAATGAGATAGGTATTCAAACTATTAGAGGTGGAGACATTGTTGGAGAGCATACTGTTATGTTTGCAGGAATAGGAGAGAGAATTGAGCTTACTCATAGAGCAAGTAGTCGTGAAACCTTTGCCAGAGGTGCTATAAGAGCTGCTCTTTGGGTTGTTGGAAAAGCTCCAGGAGTATATACTATGCAGGATGTTTTAGGCTTAAAAAATCTCTAATATGAGGAGGCTTATGGAAGAGAAAAAATCTTGCCCAACTGCAGAAAGTTTTTTAAAAAATGAGCTAAAAAAACATTCAGGTTTAAAAGATGTTAGATTTGTATTAGCTGTAGGAAGTGGAAAAGGAGGAGTGGGGAAAACCACTGTTTCTGCTCTTTTAGGCTTAGCCTTAAGAGATGCTGGTTATTCAGTTGGTATTTTTGATTTGGATTTCTATGGACCTAATATTAATCTTGTTTTAGGAATTAAAAATAAAAAACCTATTATAGAATTTGGTAAAATTAAACCTGTTTTAGGTGCAGAAAATATTAAATTGGTCAGTTTAGCTTTGATGGTATCTGAAAAAGAACCCATTTTTATGCGTGGACTTTTAGCTACTAAACTACTACAAGAACTGGTTCAAAAAGTTGAATGGGGACCCGTAGACTTCTTGATCCTTGATTTGCCTCCTGGAACAGGTGATATCTTTCTCACCATGCTTGATATTTTTGTGCCAGAAGGATTTATTCTTGTTACAACCTCTCATAAGTTGGCTTTAGCCGATGCTAAAAGAACTGTGGCTATATTAAAAGAAAATAAAATCCCTATTCTGGGAGTAATTAAAAATATGGCTGATTTTTTTGAAGATGAAGGTAGTTTTAATCAATTTTTAGAAGAACAAAGACTCTCGCTTCTATTTGAATTGCCGGTTTTAAAAGAACTTTCCTATAAAGAAAATTTACAAGAAGTTACAGTTTTACCTGAAAGACAAAATCTTTTAAAGGATCTGGGAGATAAAATTTTGGATAGAGTTTTTAGAATTCACTAAGAGGCTTTTGTAAATATGAGTATTTATAAAGATCTTGTAGAAAAAGCCTTACCTCTTGCCAGAGCTAAAAAAATTAAAAGAGTTTGTGTAGGGATTCACTATACCGTAGCTGAGATAGAAAGAGGAGGTGCAGGTCTTGCTTATACTTTTTTTAAAGAAACTAAATATTGCTGTGAATTAGGAGATGAATTAAACTTCTGGAAAAGCCCTGCTGATATAGTAATAAAAGGATATCTTTCAGATCATCCTGTAGAAATTTCTGTGGGATTAGCTACTATAAATGCCATTTTTTCTAATAAAAAAGAATTTCTAAAAAATGCTATAAGTGGAGATATATTTTCTGAAATAAAGCTTGAGCCAAGGGATGAAATCTTAATGATAGGATATTTTGAGCCTATATTTAAAAAATTGCAAGGAAAAGTAAAAAAGATATGGCTTTTGGATAAAGCACTGGAAGAAGCTAACTTTAAAATCTCGGATATTGTACATAAGATAAATTTAGCTATAATTACTTCTTCAACCTTAGTAAATAAAACTTTAGAACCTTTACTGGATGAATTAAAGGATGTGCCAGAAGTTTTATTGATGGGACCAAGCACTCCTTTAAATCCAGAGATTTTTAGATTTACTCCTATAACCTGGTTATGCGGGAGCATAGTTAAAGATTCAGAATTTTTATTTCGTAAAATTTGTGAAGGTAAAGGTGCTCCTGCTTTTTTTAAAAGCGGAGTTTTAGAAAAAATAAACATAAGGATTAAAAAATGAACTGGAAACACTATTTGCAAAAAGAATTTTTTTTACCATTTTTTTTATGGATTCTTTTTAGCTTGAGAATTTATCCTTCGGATTTGTTAAAAACCTTTTTAGAATCCGGAAAAATATTTATAGGAAGTGGTTTATATGGATTGGGAATGACCATTATAGCTAATGGTCTGACTGCTAAAATTGCTAAAAAGCATTTTAGTAGAGAGTATTTCATAAAGATTGCCCTTTGGTTAGCTGTTATTACAGCTATATCTGCAAGTCTGGAATTTTATTTTGGATTACGTAGATGATAGGAGTATTTGATTCTGGTTTAGGTGGTCTTACTGTTGTAAAAGAACTTCTTAAACTCCTTCCTCAATACCGACTTATTTATTTTGGAGATACTGCAAGAACTCCTTATGGAACAAAAAGTGCTGAAACTGTTACTCATTATGCTATAGAGATTACCAATTTTCTTCTTAAAAAAGGAGCAAAAATTATTGTAGTAGCTTGTCATACAGTTTCAAGCACTGCCATGCCTGCTCTTAAAGAAATTTTTCCAAAAGTCCCTTTTTTTGAAGTAGTAACTCCCTCTATGAAAAAAGCCTTAAAACTCACTAAAAACAAAAAAATAGGACTTATTGGCACCAGAACTACTGTGGAAAGTGGTATTTATGAAAGACTTTTTAAAGAGGTAGATCCAGAAATTAAACTTTATTCTCAACCTGCCCCTCTTTTAGTTCCTCTTATTGAGGAGGGATGGCTTAAAAAACCTGAAACAAGACGTATTGTTAAAAAATATCTTATTCCTCTTAAAATGCGCGGGATTGACACTTTAATACTCGGATGCACTCATTATCCTTTGATTAAGAAGGTCATTCAGGAAAAGGCAGGAAAAAGAAGAAAACTGGTTGATCCATCTGAAGAAGTAGCTTTAGAGGTAAAAACTTTTATAGAAACACATCCTGAATTTATCAAAGAACTTGCTTCAAACGAAGATCCTGAGATCTATGTTTCTGATATAACCCCAAATTTTGAAAAAATAGCTCAACTTTTTCTGGGAAGAAAGATTACCTTGAAAAAAGTAAATTTAGGTTAAATTTTCAATTCATTTTAAAAATAATTAAAATTGTAACAATAAAACCTAAAAGTTCTTTATCTTTTGATAATTCTACTCAATTTAAAATTCGAAAAAATGCTAATTTTCATTCAGAAATTCAACTTAACAATGTTTACGAACCGGGCCATAATTATAGTTATTATCCAGAAGGTTTAAAGTATCTTTTGGAAAGCAATATTTTCTCTGAAAGGGGAAGGGTTATTTAAATTGTGTCTATGTTATGATAGTATAAAAAATAAAAGGACTGGGAGGTGAGGGAAATGGAAGTAAAAGAGATTAATTACTGACTCTCAACCACCTTGGAGATTAGTTTTATCATCTAAAGTTTAAGATTCTTTGATAAACCCTATTGCAAAAAAATGGAATGTAGATAAAGGTTGCATAGGCTATGCAACTTAATCTCCTCCTCCACCAAGTGCAGCGTAAAGGGCTATGCGGTTTGCATATTTTGACATAATAAGATTAGTAAGTGCTTGTTTTGCCTGAAGTAAATCCCTTTTTGCATAAAGAACTGAAAAATAGCTATCTATTCCCTGTTTATATCTTTTTATGGAAAGTTCGTATGTCCTTTCAAGAGAACGAACCAGTTTTTTCTGTGCTTCTATTTGCTCATCAATCGTTGCTTTAATCGTAAGTCTATCCATCACCTCTTTAAAGGCATTTTGAATTGTCTTTTCGTATTGGGTTAGCACAATTTTCCTCTGAACCTTGCTGAGCTTATAAGCAGCCCAAATCCTTGGGTCAAACACAGGGAGTGCTCCTTTTAGACTCAGATTCCATGTGCGTGCAGAGCCTTTAAAGAGATTGGATAGCTCGTCACTTACTGTCCCAATTGCACTGGTTAAAGATATAGACGGAAAAAATGCTGCCCTTGCTGCACCAATTCTTGCATATGATGCCTTCAATTTGTGCTCTGCAGCCATCACATCTGGTCTATTTAACAAAACATAAGAAGATATACCTGGTTTTACCTCTTCAAAAGGATTTTTTTCAGGTAAACCTTTGGGAAGTAATTTTTCATCAACATGTGTGCCTACTAAAAAGTTTAATGTATTTATGTCCAGATTTATCAATTGTTTTAATTTGACCACATCCACTTTTATTGACTCCACCTCAGTCCTGGCTCTGTTTAGATCAATTTCAGTTGCTACTCCAGCATCATACTGGCTTTTTATAAGCTCAAAATTTTCTTCTGCAGTCCTTAGCAACTCCTCAGCAATCTTTAAATTTTCTATATCAGCACAAAGCCTGAGATAGGCTCGGGATACCTCTGTAATCAGAGCTATTTGCGCTGCACGCCGGTTTTCCTTTGCCGCCAAAAATTCTTCCAAAGCCTCCTTTTTGTAAGAACGAATTTTCCCAAAAAAGTCTATCTCCCACTCTGCAAGCCCAAAGTTAACACTGTATCGCTTTTCTGTATAAGCTTTCTTTGTAAATGATATATCCTCTGGCACCCTCTGTTTCTCTATACCAGATGTAGCGTATAAAGATGGATATAATTCTGCTGCCTTAATCCCATATAAGGCTCTTGCCTGTTCTACATTTAATATAGCAAGTTTAAGATCTCTGTTATTTTTTAGGGCAAGTTTCACAATCTCCTTTAACTTTGGATCTTTTATAAAGTCCTGCCACTTTATCTTTAACACATTGGTCTCATTTCCAAAAGAAATATTTTTATATACACCTTTGTCTGGAAATTTTTTTTCAACTGGCATTGCGGGTCTTTTATATTTTGGAATAAAAGAACAACTACATAAAACAGTTAAACTTATGATTGTTACAGCTATATTTCTTCCCATCTATGCGTCTCCTTCTTGATGTTCCATACTATGTTTTATATCAACTTCTTTTCTACGTTTTCCGAACAGCTTATAAATAATCACATAAAATAATGGGATAAAAATTGTTGCAATAAATGTGGAGGAGATTGTACCACCAATTACAACTGTTCCTATTGCATTTTCAGCCCCAGAGCCTGGTCCATGCGCTATTGCAAGTGGAAGGACTCCCATACCAAATGCAAATGAAGTCATAAGTATTGGTCTGAGTCTTAATTTACAAGCCTCAAGAACTGCTTTTATCAATTCATATCCAGCATCTATCCTCTCCCTTGCGAACTGAACAATCAATATTGCGTTTTTGGTGGTAAGACCAAGCACTGTTACAAGACCAACCTGGAAATATATATCATTATCAAATCCTCTCAAACTGGTAGCAATTACTCCACCAATTACACCAAGGGGCATGGAAAGAAGTATAGCAATTGGAATTGGCCAGCTCTCATACAAAGCAGCAAGGACCAAAAATATGACAAAAACTGCAAAGGCATAAACCAGAGGCCCCTGTTTTGTTGCCATCTTTTCCTGATAAGATAAACCTGTCCACGCATATCCAAAATCTTTTGGAAGCTTGTTTGCAAGCTCCTCCATGGCCTTCATTGCGTCACCTGTACTAAACCCTGGTGCGGGTTCTCCCCAGATTTCTATTGATGGGAAGCCATTATATCTCTCTAATTGCTGTGGACCATATACCCACCTACCCTTTGCAATAGCTGAAAATGGAACCAGTTTCCCTTCTAAATTTCTTATGTATATTTTTCTTAAGTCTCTTGGCATCATCCTGTATGGGGCATCAAACTGGACATACACGGTTTTTACCCTTCCATTTTTCACAAAGTCATTTACATAAGCTGAACCAATTGCTGCAGCAATGTTGTTGTGAATAGAAGTAATTGGCAATTTCAAGGCCCCTGCCTTTTCCCAATCTATATCTATCTTATATTGAACAACAGGGTCCATTCCATTTGGCCTTACACGAACAAGTCTTGGATCCTTAAATGCCATGTAAAGCAGCTGATTTCTCGCCTCAATCAATTTTTGATACCCAACACCGCTATAATCCAGTAGCTCAAAATCAAATCCTGCAGCATTTCCAAGCTCAATAATAGCTGGGGGCATAAATGCAAATACCATTGCATCATTGTATTTTGAAAATTCCTTGTTAAGCCTGTTAACTATTGCCTCAGCTGAAAGGGACTTATCCTTTCTTAAACTCCAATCTTTAAGTTTAATAAAACCAAGTCCTACATTTGGAGCACGCCCTGCAAAGGAATAACCAGCAACATATGCTGTAGATTCAATAGCTTTTTGTTCATGTGTACGAATGTATTTTTCAGCGCGCTTTAGAACTTTTTCGGTCTGTTTCATGGTAGAGCCTGAAGGTAAAATCACTTGAAAAAGCAAAATTCCGCGGTCTTCATTTGGAAGATATCCAGTTTTCATATTTAAAAATAAATAGCCAGTTATACTCACAATTATCAAATAGATAACAACAAACCTGATTTTCCTGGCCAGTGTATACCCAACAACTGAGAGGTATAATTCTCTTCCTTTCTTTAATACCTTATCAAAAACTTTTAAAAATGGCCTGAAGATGAAAAAAGTCTTTTCATAAATAGGAGTCCCTTTGGGATATGGTTTTAAAAAAGTAGCACATAAAACAGGGGTCAACACAAGGGCCACTACAACAGAAAGTAGCATTGCTGCTGCAATTGTTACTGAAAACTGTCTGTAAATAATTCCAGTAGAACCCGGGAAAAATGCCATTGGTAAAAACACAGCAGATAAGACCAATCCAATACCAATTAAAGCACCTGTTATCTCATCCATTGACTTGGCAGCTGCCTCCATTGGAGGTAAGCCTTCTTCTTCCATGATTCTATCTACATTTTCCACAACTACAATAGCGTCATCAACCAGAAGTCCTATGGCAAGAACCATTGCAAACATGGTTAGGACATTTATAGAAAACCCAAGCACCCAGATTATGCCAAATGTTCCAAGCACAACAATAGGGACTGTAATAGTAGGAATTATAGTTGCCCTGAAACTTCCCAAAAATACAAACATAACGATAAATACAAGGATAACTGCCTCGTATAAAGTCTTTACAACCTCATGGATGGCTGCTTTTGTAAAGAGAGTGGTGTCATAAGGATATACAACCTTAACTCCCGGTGGAAAATATTTGCTCATCTCCTTTAATTTTTTCTTTATACGCTCTGCTACTTTTAATGAGTTTGCCCCAGCCATCTTTCTGACCGCTAAAGCTGCAGCAGGCTTCCCATTGTATGCATCTTCAATATCGTAAAACTCTGTTCCGATCTCAACTCGTCCAACATCCTTGATAAGCACCTTTGAGCCATCTTTATTTATTCTTATGGGAATTTTGGAAAATTCCTCCGGGGTCTTTAAATAGTGCTGAACAATAATTGATGCATTAAATTTTTGTCCTTTGACTTCTGGGGCACCCCCAAATTGCCCTGCTGAAACTTCTACATTATATCTTTTAAGGGCAGCAATCACATCCTCTACAGTCAAGTTATATTTTATTAATTTGTCTGGGTTTAACCAGATCCTCATGGCATATTCTGTTCCCCAGGTCATTACCTCACCCACCCCTGGTATCCTTGCCAGGACCTTTTCAATATTTGACTTTGCATAATCCCTCAAATCATTACCATTATATCTACCATCGGTTGATATAAGCGCCACAACAAGCAAATAGTTCTTGGTTGACTTACTTACCTTTACTCCCTGTCTTTGAACAGGCTCGGGCAACCTGGCAAGGGCAAGCTGGACTTTGTTTTGTACCTTGGACCAGGCAATATCAGGATCAGTCCCCGGGGCAAATGTAAGGTCAATCCTACATTCTCCAGAAGAGCTTGATCTGGCACTCATATACCAAAGGCCATCCAATCCAGTTAATTTTTGCTCCAAGATCTGGGTAACAGTGCTCTCAACTGTCTCAGCAGAGGCACCAGGATACATTGCTTCTACTGAAATTACAGGAGGCGCCAGTTCTGGGTGTTCGGAAACCGGCAAAAATTTAAGCCCGAGTAATCCAAAACTCATGATTGCTATGGCTATTACCCAGGCAAAAACCGGTCTTTTTAGAAAAAAACGAGATATCATTTATCTCCTCCTATGTCACATATAAGCACTATCTTTTGTCTTAAGGTTTCTCTAACACCGCCTTTACTGGAACACCTGGCCTTATGTATTGAAAACCCTTTACTATAACCCTATCATTTTCCTTCAAGCCTGATGTGACCAGCCACTTATTACCAATGCTTCTGTCAATGACAATTTGCCTTATAACTGCCCTATTTTGCTTGTCCACTACAAAGACATAGGGATTCCCTCTGGGGTCAAACTTTACTGCCTCTTCAGGAACCAGAATTCCATTTTCTATGATACCTTCAATAATTTTCACCCTAACAAACATATGAGGAAGCAATACCTTATCTCTGTTTGGAAACTTGATTCTTAAAATAACCGAGTCTGTGGTCTTATCCACAGTAACTTCATTAAATTCCAAAATTCCCTTTTCCGGATAAATAGAGTTGTCCTCCAAGATAAGTTGAACATTTTTGTCCATATCTGGGGTGTATTTTAACAATTTTGAGGCCCTCTTTTTTCTTAACTCATATAATTCCTCTGTAGAAATTGTGGCATCCACATAGACTGGATCAAAATTTTGAATTATTGCCAAAGGATCGGGTTGATATGCATAAACAACCTGTCCCTCTGTTATATATGAACGGCTTATTATACCATCTATAGGGGCCTTAATATAACAATAATCCAGATTGATCTTTGCAGATTTTATCTGTGCTTTGTATAGCTCTATATTTGCTTTTAATTGATCTAAAGCAGCCTTGGTGTCATCATATACCTGCTTGCTAATAGAGTGAGTTTTTACGAGTTTTGCATATCTCTTGACTTTTTTTGTTAATGCAGGGAGCTTTGCTTCAGCTGCTTTTAAAGCCGCCTGAGCACTTTCAAGCGCTGCCTCATATGGCCTTGGATCAATAATATACAAAAGTTCTCCCTTTTTTACATAAGACCCCTCTTTAAAAACTCTTTTTAATATAACTCCACTTACCTGTGGGATTATCTTAGCGGTTTTATACGATGCAACCCTTCCTGGTAATTCTTTCATTAAAGTAACCTTCTGTGGTTTTATTACTATATATGACACCACGGGAAGCCTTGTTTGCACATTGGCTGGCCCTTTATTTCTCTTACACCCAAATAAAAGCAACATAAACACAAAAAGAAATGGAAAAATATATATTTTTTTCATAAAACAACCTCCATAAACTTATCTATTTATTGAATTCAAAATAATTTTTACATACGATGAAAGTATGTGAGTAATTTCGGATTTTGTAATATTCTTTCTTAATAAAATCTCATTCGTTAAAAACAGATTAAATATCATCCCCCTAAATGCCATAGCAATGATTTTTAAATTAAAATCTTTATTAGTACTTTTGTATTTAGAAAAAATCTTCACCAACAATTCATCTATTTGATCTATTAATTTTTGGTAAATATCTATAATCTTTTCTGAATATTGGTTTACTTCTGAAAATGTTATCATTATAAATTTCTTTTTTGACACCAGGGTATAATAAAACTTTTTTGCCAGTGAAAATAACAAATCCTCTAAACTATGATTTTCTACATCTCTGATCATAGCCACTAAGTCAGGAATAATGGATTTGGTCTTTAACACCTCTTCAAATAACGATTCCTTTGTTCCAAAGATTCTAAATAGGGTTACCTCTGAAACTGACGCTGCCCTGGCAATCTCCCTCGTACTGGTACCATGATAGCCTTTTTCTGAAAATAAAGTATAAGCAGCCTCAATTATCCTATCCCTTGCAGTGAGCTTTTCCATTACATTTCACATGTAAGCAAGTAATCACTTACTTAAGTTTACTCAATTTTTCGTAAAAGTCAATACGAAAAATTTCAAATGACTGAGAAAATTTCAAATTACAAAGATTGAGATGAAAAGGTACAGTATTTTAAAAGCCTTCCAATCTTAAAGTCAATCAACAGATGATTGTTAATATCTCTCATTTTAGAGAAAAGTTAAAAGAAATCCATGGACCAAGATTAAGGATTGGCCACATATCTACAGCCAGATAGTGATTTTATTTGAAGATAGGCTATAATAAAATTTACACAAATGTAACTTTAAATTGAAAGTTTAACTATCTATGATAGCAAATTGGGAAAATGCGACATTTTTTTGACAAAAAATATTGACAAGAATACAAATTTTCTAAATCTAATCAAAAAGATTAGAGATTTTTATATATTTCTTTCAATTCCTTTAAGACCTCTTTTAAAATCTTTTTTAGATTTTCTTCAAAAAAGGAAGCTTGATATAAAACTGGTTTTTTAGAAATAAGGTTTTGGGTTTGTAAAATTTTTTTTATACCATCAAGGGTATAACCCTCTTCAAGCATTTTTTTTATTGTCTGAAGTAGTTTAATTTGCTCTTTTTTATAAAATTTTCTTTGAGCTATTTTATAAGGCTTTAATTGAGGAAATTTTTTTTCCCAATAATAAAGAATATGAGGTTTGACATTCAAATTTTTTGCAACTTCTGAAAGAGGTACATACAAACTTTCATCTTTATTTTTAACTCGTTTCATTATGAAGCTCGGCTTTAAATTGAGAAGCTATTTTAAAAATTACTTTTTTAAAAGGTGGTATTATTACTTCTTCTCCTGTTTTTAAATTCCTACCTATTCTTCCTTTGGTTTTATAAGTAACAAAACTTCCAAAACGAACAATCTGAACCTCTTCTTCTCTTTCCAAAGCTAATTTAATCTCTTCTAACAATATATCTATCAGATTATATAATAATCTTTTAGATAGACCTACTTTCTGATGTAATTTCTCTGCAACTTCTTTTTTAGTAATTGTTTCCATTTTTTTATCTTGGTTTTGCAGAAAATTTAATAAAAATCTTTTTAGCCAGATCTTCCTGTATTTCATTTACTTCTTCATCTGTTAAAGTTCTGTCTGGTGCTCTATACCAAAATCTCAAACTGACACTTTTTTCATCTTCAGGTATAGGTGGTCCTTCGTAAATTTTAATACATTTAACTTTTTCTAAATAAGGTACTGATAAAGATTTTATAAATTCTAAAATATCTCCTATTTTGATTTCCCTTTTCAAAATACAGGTTACATCTCTAAATGTGGAAGGATACTTTGGAGGTTTTTTTACTTTAAATACTTCTTCCCATTGCTTTAAAACTGGTTCTAAATCAATCTCAGCTAACAGAACATTGGTTTTTAAATCAAATTCTTTTAAAATAAGATTTTTTACTTCTCCTGCAAAACCTATTTTAGAATTGTTAAGTATTAAATCAAAAGATACTCCTTTTTTTAAAAATGGTTCAGATGAATAAGGTTTAAATTGAATAGGTATTTTTAAAATTTCAAAAAATTCTTCTAAATATCCTTTAAGATCATAAATATCAAATTTCCTTGGTTCTTCATACCATATTTCTTCAGTATTATTTCCCATTAAAAGAATACCTAAATGCATAGGTTCATAAGCCAAAACATCTTCAGTAGGAAAGAAAACTTTTCCTATTTCAAAAATTTTTATTGAATTTACCTCTCTAAAGAAATTAAAACAAGCTGCTTCCAAAAGTCCAGGAACTAAAGTGGTTCTCATTACAGATTGAGTAGAAGCTATAGGATTAGCAATTTCAATTAAATTTTTTCTTGGATCATCATGACTTAAATTAAGCTTTTCTAAAGATTTAGGATCAATAAAACTATAAGTGATTATTTGAAAAAAACCTAAGGATTTCAAAACATTTTTTACTTTGTTTTCTAAATTAATAATATCTAAAGGAGCTTTAGCATATAAAACTGCTTTAGGATAGGTAGTAGGGATTTTTTCATAACCATATATTCTGGCTACTTCTTCTATTAAATCTTCTGGAATTTTTAGATCCTGTCTATAAGAATAGGGAATAACTTCAAAACTACCCTCTGATCTTCTGACCCAACCTATTTTATTTAAAGTATTTTCTACTTCCTCAAGAGGTATAGAAAAACCTAAATATTTAGAAAGCTTTTTTTGGGATAATAAAATTTGAGGAGCTATATAAGGTTTTGGATAAAGATCCATTATTTCTGAAAATTTTTCTGCTTTAGCAATTTCTAAAATCAACTCACTTGCTCTTAATAATCCCAAAATAACTCCTTCTGGATCTATCCCTCTCTCAAATCTATAAGAGCTTTCTGTAGTTATTCTATGTCTCTGAGAGCTTTTTCTAATTCTTTTAGGGTTAAACCATGCTGATTCTAAGAATATATGTGCAGTTTCCTCTGAAACACCTGAATCTTCTCCACCCATAATCCCTGCAAGAACCATAGGTTTTTCTGCATCAGCAATAACCAAATCTTCTTCAGTAAATTCTCTTTCTATTCCATCCAGCATGAGAAGTTTCTCACCAATCTTTGCTTTTCTTATAACAATAGTATGATCTTTTATTTTATTCCAATCAAAAGCATGTAAAGGCTGCCCAAATTCTAAAAGTACATAATTAGTGATATCTACTATATTATTAATAGGTCTTAAACCGCAAAGCCATAGCTTTTTTTGAATATGGAAAGGACTTTCCTGGACTTTCACATTGGCAAAAAATCTACCTGCATATCTAAAACAACCATCTTTATCTTCTATTTCTATTTTTCCCTTAAATTTATTACCAGCTTTGAGATAATCCTCAAATTTAATAGGTTTTAATTCCCAAGAAGTAAGGGTATGAAGTTCTCTTGCTGCTCCTAAAATAGAAAGCACATCTCCTCTATTAGGAGTAATCTCAAGCTCAAGAACTGTTTCAGATATACCTAAAATTTTATAAATAGATTCTCCCAAAGGTGCATCTTCTGGTAAAATAAGCAATTTATCTTTTTCTTCCCCAATTCCTGCTTCATAAGGAGAGAGAAACATACCATAGGATTGATATTTTTTTATATGTTTTATTTCTATTTTTTGAAAAGTAAAAGTGGTGCTACCAGGTTTAACAAGACCTAAAACTAAGCCAGGCTTAACCTGATCTTTAGCTGTAGTTAGAACTGTATAAACTTCTTTTCCATCTGTAACCTTACAAAGAGCTATCTCTTTGAGCTCTTCTGGTTCTAAAACTTCCAAAATTTTAACTGCAACAAGTTCTCCCAAATTTTCATAGGGATCTTCAATAGATCCTACTTCAATGCCTCCCATAGTAAGGATTTCTGCTATTTCTTCAGGAGAACCTTTAAGATCTATAAATTCCGAAAGCCAGCTAATAGGAACTCTCATTTAATAATCTCCTACTTTTCTATTTAAAGCTTTCAAGAAAATAAAGATGGTTTTCAAAGAAAAGTCTTATATCATCTATACCATATTTAATCATAGCAATTCTTTCTATTCCAAGACCAAAGGCAAATCCCTGCCATATTTCAGTATCATAATTTACTGCTTTAAAAACCTCAGGATGAACCATACCTGCTCCAAGAATTTCCAGCCAACCTGTATAACTGCAAACTCTACATCCCTTGCCATTACAAATAACACAGCCTATATCCATTTCTACACTTGGTTCGGTAAAAGGGAAATAACTGGGACGAAATCTTACTTTTGTTTTTTCCCCAAAAGTTTCTTTAGCAAAATAAGTTAAAATACCTTTTAAATCTGAAAAACTTACTTCTCTATCTACCATAAGACCTTCTATCTGATGAAACATCGGAGAATGCCGCACATCAGCATCACAACGATAAACTTTACCAGGAGCAATTATTCTTAAAGGTGGAACCCTTTCAAGCATGGTTCTAATTTGCATAGGAGATGTGTGGGTTCTAAGAATGGCTCCATTTTTAAGATAAAAAGTAGCCTGCATATCTCTGGCAGGATGCCAGTCTGGTATGTTTAAAGCAGTAAAATTATAATATTCTGTTTCTATTTCAGGACCTGTAACTATTTCAAAACCAAGACGGCTAAAAATAGCACATAATTCATCAATAATTTGGGAAAGAGGATGGATAGCCCCGAGAAAAACCCTTCTCCCAGGTAAAGTGAGATCTAACCCAACCTCCTTATCTTCCTCTTTAAAAAGAATTTCTTTTTCTTTTTGTTTGAGACGAGTCTCTATATCTGCTTTTAGCTGATTTAATTCCTTTCCTAATCTCTTTTTTTCTTCTAAGGTTAAATCTTTTAATTTCTTTAAATAAGAAGTAATTACTCCTTTTTTACCTATATACTTTATACGAAAATTATTTAATTCAGAAAGACTATCTATTTTTTCAAATTCTTGCCAGATTTCAGATTTAAGCTTTTCTATTTCATCCGCAATCATTATTGCCATTGAGCTTTAGCAATTTCTACTAATTTAGCAAAAATTTCTGGCTCAGTAATAGCTAAATTAGCCAGCACTTTTCTATCAAGTGCAATACCTGCTTTTTTAAGGCCTCCCATAAATTTACTATAATTTAAACCATTAAGTCTGGCAGCAGCATTAATTCTAACTTGCCAGAGCCTTCTAAAATCTCTTTTCTTTTGACGTCTATCTCTATAAGCATAAACCAAAGCCCTTTCTACAGTTTCTTTAGCTCTTCTAAAAACATTTTTCCTCTGTCCCCAATATCCTTTTGCCATTTTTATAATCTTTTTATGCCTTCTCCTGGTTTTAAAACCACCTTTAGTCCTTGGCATATCTTTATCCCTCCTGTAAAAAATCTTTTTCTTTAAAATTTATAAGGAATACATTCTTTTATATGAGAATAAAAACCTTTAAAAATCTCTTTATATTGTCTTAAATGTCTTTTTCTTTTTTTACTTTTTTTTCTCAATAAATGACTTTTTCCAGATTTTTTATGCATTATTTTTCCGTTAGCAGTAATTTTGAATCTTTTAGCTGCTGAACGATTAGTTTTAAGCTTTATTTTAGCCATAATATCTCACTCCTCCTAAAATTTTTATAATTTCAAAACTTTACACCAAATTTTTAGAAAAACAAGACCTAAGTTTTATTTAAAACTGCTTCTAAAGCTTCTTTAGAAATTTTAAAACTTTCTTTTTCTGATGGAAATTTTTTTTCTTTACAATCTTTTACATATTCACAAAGGGCTTTTTTAAAAGTCTCAAAACCATTACAATAAGTCTTAACAAATTTTGGACGCATTTCAGGAAATAATCCTACTACATCATGGAAAACCAGAATTTGTCCATCTGTAAAAGGGCCAGCTCCTATTCCTATGGTGGGAACTTTTATTTTTTCAGTAATTATTTTAGAAAGTTCTGAGGGCACACATTCAAGTATTATCGCAAAAACTCCAGCTTCTTCCAAAGCTATCGCGTCATTGAGCAATTTTTGAGCACTTTCTATGGTTTTACCCTGAACCTTTAAACCTCCAAGTTCCATACTTCTTTGAGGAGTAAGCCCTATATGTCCTAAAACTGGAATTCCTGCTTTTACAATAGCCTGTATTGTTTCTGCTGTTTCTTCTCCACCTTCTACTTTTACTCCATGACATCTACCTTCTTTTACAAATCTTCCTGCATTTAATATAGCCTGCTCTTTGGATACCTGATAGGATAAAAAAGGCATATCCCCTATACGCAGAGTATTAGGAGCACCTCTACTAACAGCCTTACAAAACATAAGCATCTCTTCCATACCAATAGAATAGGTATCTTCATGCCCAAGAACTACCATAGCTCCTGAATCTCCAATTAAAATAAAATCCATTTTACTTTCTTCTGCAAGCTTTGCAGAAATGTAATCATAAGCTGTAATAGCTACAATTGATTCTTTACCCTTTTTTTCTTTTAAAGAATTAGGACTCAGCTTGAAAAGAGACATAATTTTTCTCCTATGTTTATATTAAATTTTTCTTTCAAATAAAGATAACCTTTTTGAGTAAGAATCCTTCCTCTTCTTGTGCGAGCTATTAAACCTAATCTTATTAAAGAAGGCTCATAAATGCTTTCAAGTTCTTCTGGACTTATGTTAGCAGAAAGAGCCAAGGAATTTAAACCTACAGGTCCTCCCTTAAATTCTTTATAAAGAGTTAAAAGACATTTTCTATCCTCTGGAGTAAGTCCCCAGTCATCTATTTCTAAAAGTTCTAAAAATTTTTTTAAATTTTTATAATTTATCTTAATAACATTATTAAAAGATTTAAAATTAAGATAAGCAAATTCCTTTAGTCTCCTCAAAAGATTTAAAGCCTGACGAGGAATACCTTTAGAAGCTTTAGCAAGATATAAGGCAGATTCTTTATCTATTTCAAGATCCCATTCTTTACCAACTTTTATAATTATTTCCTTAAGCTCTTTTTCATTATAATAATTTAATTTAAAAGTAAGTTGAAACCTATCTCTTAAAGGTGCTAAACAAAGATTGGGTTTATTAGTAGCTCCGATCAAAGTAAATTTGGGAAGATTAAGTCTGATGGTTTTTCCTGCATTTCCTTTTCCAATTACAATATCAAGAGAAAAATCTTCCATAGCAGTATATAAAATCTCTTGACAAGGTTTGGGCATTCTATGAATTTCGTCTATAAATAAAATATCTCCTTCTTTTAAATTGGTAAGAACTGCAGCCAAAGTGCCTGTTTTATCAAGCACAGGACCTGAAGTAATTTTAAGATCCCTTCTTAATTCAAAAGCTATAATTCTTGCCAGTGTAGTTTTGCCAAGACCAGGAGCCCCTATAAAAAAAGTATGAGGAAAAATATCCTGTCTTTGTTTTATAGAAGAGAGGTAAATAGAAAGCTCTTTTTTTATTCTGTCCTGTCCTATAAAATCTTCTAAACTACTTGGTCTATATTGAACCATATTTTAAATTATAACTTAAAAAGAATTTTTGCCAAAATTAAAAAGCTTTAAAATTTCCTTTATTTCTATCAAAATTTTCTACTTCCTTTCTTACTTTATCTCTTATAAATAAGCACTTTTTAGGCATTTCCTCCGCTAATCTAGTCTATTTTTATGAATCTTGCTTTTGGAAACTTTTTAAATTTCTTTCAATTTCAGTTTTTAAAGCTTCGGGCAATTTTAAATTTTGATATAATTCCTGTCTTTCATTTCCAGTAAGATAACTAAAAAATTGAGTTAGCAAAGTGATTCCAAAGGATTTATCTTCTTTTTTACTTGTAGTTTCTAATTTTTCTGCTTCTTGCAAAAATTTCTTTTTAGTTTGTATATCTTTTAATCTTTTTAAAACAGCTTCTTTAACTTTTTCTTTCAAAAGTTCAGCTTTTTTTAAAAGCAATTCAGGAGGGAGTTCACCCAAGCAGATTTCAGCATATTTACAATATGCTGCACAACCAAAATCCATACGTGGATTTGGTACAGACTTTTTACAGGAAGGACATTTTCTTATAGGATCATCTTTAAAAAACTCTATAAAAGCTCCACAATAAGGACATTCTATTTCAAAAATAGCATCTTCTTTCCAATATCTAGTATCTTGTCCCGGACATTTCATAATTTATTCTCCTTTTTAATAATTTTATAACTTATTTTAAAAATTTACCCAATTTAAAATTAAATTATCATTATTATTTAGCAAAACTCTGTCTAAACTTTAAAGCAGAAAAAGCTAAAAGAATACTTCCAATCAACAAAATACCTAAAATATCATGCCAGATATACTTTAAGCTGTTTTCTTTTAACAATACTCCATAGCTAAAATCTAAATAATATCTCATAGGAGAACAAAGACTTATATACCTAACTAAAGGATGCATAGCTTCTATTGGACTCCAGGCTCCTGAAATCATAAGCATGGGAACTAAAATAGCAAAAATAAGCATCATAGCCTGAGAAAGATTTCTAACCACAGTTGCAATAGCAATACCTATAGAGGATAAAGTAAAAATATAAAGACAGGTTACTATATAAAACAAAACCAAACTTCCTCTAATAGGAACTCCAAAAACACCTTTAACCATAATAAAAAGACTTAACATAGCAAGTAAACTTACTACTACAACTGTAGGTAACATCTTTGCTAAAAAAATTTCCCAACTTCTAACAGGAGTAACCAGAAGTTGTTCTATAGTTCCATATTCTTTTTCTTTTATAAGAGCTGCTGCTGTAATTAAAAGAGGCACCATAGTAATCATGTTAATTAGTTCAACAAGACTCATAAACCAAGAACTAAGACTATTTGGATTAAATAAAACTCTGGTTCTTCCATCAATTCGTGGGAGATTTTTAAAAAAATGTTTAGTCGAACCTCCTTTTCTTTCAAGTAGCTCTATGGCATAATCGTTGGTAATATTTGCTACATAAGATACAGCCATAGTTGCAGTTATAGACATGGTTCCATCAATAATTACTTGAATTTTGGCCTGACTTTTATTCACTTTTCTTTCAAAATCAGGAGGTATAATAATAGCCATAGAAGCTTTACCTTTGTCAAGCCAATCCACTACTTCTTTATCAGTTTTTACAAAGGCAAGAATTTTAAAATAAGGTTCTCTAAATCTACTTATAAGCTCCCTACTTTTATAAGATTTGCTTTGATCCTGAATAATAGTAGGAAACCTTCTTACCTCTAAATTTACCCCTTTACCTCCTGTATAAACAATTACAGTAAAGGCATAAATTAAAACAATCACCAGAACCTTATCACGGAAAAGCTGTAAAAACTCTTTTTTTAATAAAACTGCTAAACGCTTCAACCTATCCTCTTTTTAAACTTTAAAATAGTTAAGGTGTAAATAATAAAAGTATATATATAAAGATTAAGAAGATCTTTTATATAAAAATTTAAACCCAATCCCTTTAAATAAATACCTCTTACAATTCCTAAAAAATAAGTTGCAGGAATAAATTTACTCATAATTTGTCCGCTAAGCTCCATACTGCTTACAGGATAGAGAAAGCCAGAATATAAATAAGAAGGTATAACTGTTAAAACGAAGCCTAAAAGCATAGCTGTAATCTGAGTTTTGGTAAAAGAGGAAATTAAAAGTCCAAGTCCTACTGTACAAGAAATATAAAACAAACTTGATATAGAAAGAGCTATAAAATTTCCGATAAATTTAGTTTTAAAAACAACCACAGTAATAAAAAACAAGATTAAATAAGTTAGAAAACTAACTACAATATAGGGTATGGCTTTCCCAAGAACTATTTCCCAAGGTCTGGCAGGAGAACAATAAAAATTAAAAATGCTACCCAGTTCTTTCTCTCTTACTATTACTAAACAACTTATTAAAACAGGATAGAAGCATAAAAGCGTAACTAGCTCTCCTGGCATAATAAAATTTTTACTTTCAAGAGCAGGATTATACCAGGCTCGCATCTCAACTTCTATTGGAAATTTTATTTCTTTACCAAAGGTTTCAGCATAATTTTGAAGGAGTTTCATATTAAAATTAGAATTTATGGCTGAAACATAACCTTTTATAATTTGTGAACGATTAGGATAAGTTCCATCTATTAAAACTTGCACTTGAACATTTTGCCATTTATAAAGTTTTCTTGAAAAATCAGAAGGTATAACTATTAAAGCTCTTATTTTTCTTTTCTTAATAAGCTCTTCTGCCTCTTTATAATTATTAACCAGTTTATAAAGCTTAAAGTATTCAGAATTAACAAAAGAATCAATATATTCCCGACTGAGTTTACTTTTATCGTAATCCAAAAATCCTAAAGGTAAATTTTTAACATCAAGAATAAGTCCATAACCAAGCAGAAACATTACGATAACAGGAATTACAAAAATAAATAAAAAATATAACCTATCTCTTAATAATTCTATGAATTCTTTTTTTACAATTCCTACGAATCTTTTAAACATTTAAGCCTTCTGCTCTTTTTATAAAATCTACAAAAGCTTCCTGTAAAGACACAGAAACTTGTTTTATTTCAAATGGTAGCAAATTTTGGATTTCAAGAAGATTTTTAATTTTTTCCTTAGCATTTTCTATTTCAAAAGTTCTGACAAAAATCTTATTTCCATAAATTGAAATTTCAGTAAAATACTTAAAAATTGCTTCAAAAGCTTTATGAAAATGAGGAGTTTTAATTTGTAAGAGATAGCCTGAGATATTTTCTGATTCTTTTTTTATTTCTTCAGGAGTTCCAAGAGCAATGAGTTTTCCTCTATTCATAAGTCCCAGTCTATCACAGTTTTCTGCTTCATCCATATAATGAGTAGAAACAATAACTGTAGTTCCTTCTTCACGAGAAATTTGGTAAATAATCTTCCAGAAATTTCTTCTGGCAACCGGATCAACTCCAGAAGTGGGTTCATCCAAAAATAAAATAGGTGGTTTATGTAAAAGGGCACATGCTAAAGCTACTCTCTGTCTTATACCAAAAGGTAAATCCTTAACCAGTTTTTTCTCTAAACCTTTAAGCCCGAGTCTTTGAAAAAGTTCTTCCAAATTAAGATTTTTAACCCCATAAAGCCCTGCATAAAGCTCCATATTTTCTTTAACTGTAAGATCTTTATATAAAGAAAATTTTTGAGACATATATCCTATCATATTCCATACTTTGGTTCTTTCTTTTTGCACATCGTATCCCAGAATAGATATTTTCCCTTCAGAGGGTTCAAGAAGTCCGCACATCATTTTTATAAGAGTGGTTTTACCTGCTCCATTAGGACCAAGAAGTCCTAAAATTTCTCCTTTTTTAACTTCTAAATCCACTTTATCAACTGCTCTAAAGTCTCCAAAAACTTTGCTTACATTTTTACAAACTATTACAGTGCTATCCCAGTTTTTTGAACTTTTACAAACAAAAGATTCAGGCTTTTTACCTGTAATTCTTTCAATAAAAATATTTTCCAAATCAGGGAGGTTTTCTGGAAAATCTTCAAGAAGTATTCTTCCTTCATGCATAAGAGCAATTTTATGACATCTTTCTGCCTCATCCATATAAGAGGTGGTAAGAAGAACTGTAATTTGTCTTTCTTTAACTAAGCTGTGAATAATTTTCCAGAAATCCTGTCTTGATAAAGGATCAACTCCTGTAGTAGGCTCATCAAGAAGAATAATATCCGGAAGATGAAGGAGAGTGCAAATTAAAGCAAGCTTTTGTCTCATTCCTCCTGAAAGATCTTTTACTTGTCTATTTAAAAAAGGTCTTAATCTGGTTATCTCAAGAAGAATTTTTTTATTCTTTTTAAAAACATCTTCAGGAATAAGTCTTAAATCACGAAAAAAATTAATATTTTCTTCTACAGTAAGATTGTCATAAAGGTTAACTCCCAACCCTTGAGGCATATAACCAATTATAGCTTTTATTCTTTCAGGTTCTTTTGTAACATCTATACCGTTTATAAAAGCCCTCCCAGAATTAGGAGTTAATACTCCTGCCAAAATTTGAATAATAGAGGATTTACCTGCTCCATCAGGACCAATAAGGCCAAAGACTTCTCCATTTTTAATTTCAAAGGAGACCTCTTTTACTGCCTGAAAATTTCCATAAAATCTGGAAACTCTTTCAACCCTGATAACAACAGAATTTAAGGTCTCACCCATTTGGCTTTAGGATCTATTTTTATCACCACATCAGCTGGCATACCGGGTTTTAACAATTCCTCTTTGTTATCTACCGAAACTTCTGCTCCAAAAACAAGCTTTACTCTTTCTTCTTTTGTTTCTACATTTTTGGGAGTAAATTCAGCCTGTTCATAAATCCTTGTAATCTTTCCATTAAAATAACAATCTTTATAAGCATCTACATAAACTCTGGCATACTGACCAAGCTTAATTTTACCAAGCTCCGGCTCAGGTATATAAACCTTTACATAAAGTTTTTGCAAATCAACCATGGTATAAAGAATTCTTCCAGGATTAACCACTTCTCCTTCCTCTGCAGGCCTTGATAAAATTACACCATTAGAAGGAGCATATATTTTGGTTTCCTTATAGATAACTTCTACTTTTTTTAATTTTTCCAAAGCAGATTTATATTTAGCTTCAGCATAAGCAATGTATTTCTGATTAACTTTTAATTCTGCTAAAGCAGAATCATATTGAAGTTTAGCCAGTTCATAATCTCTTTGAGAAACTAATCCTTCTTTATAAAGCTTGTAATATCTTTTTAAATCTCTTTTAGCTTGTTCAAATTTAGCTCTGGCTTTAATTAAATAACTCTCAGCCATAAGTTTATTCTGCAAAGCAGAAATTACTTCATCCTGAGCACTTTTATATTGAGCCAGATATTCATCAGGACGAAGCTCAGCTAAAATTTCTCCTTTTTTGACTTTTTCACTTTCTCTTTTATAAAGTTTTATAATCCTTCCCTTAATTTCTGGAGATATATCAATCTCTTTCCCTTCTATTCTACCATGAAGAATGAGAATTCCTTTTGGCTTTCGCGTGTATTTTAAATAATAAGTATAAGCTGTAAGCCCAAGAAAAACTAAAATAATTATAAAAATCAGAAATTTCACATTAAGTTTAAATCTCATAAGATTTATATTATATATGAAAATTTAAAAAAATAAGAACTCTAAATTTCCCAGTAGCCTTTATATCTCAAGAGGTCTTTAAGAGGAGTTAAAACCTTTTTTTCTAACTTCTCTACTCTTTCGGAAAAATCTAAGTCTGTTGAAATCTTTTTTTCTTCCAGAAAGGTTAAAATAAGATTGACAATACTTTCCTGAAGATTAATAAGATTATATCCTCCTTCTAAAGTAAACATTATTTTACCTTGGCAGGTTTCCTCAGCAATTTCTTTTAAAATCCTGGTTAAAACCGGTATGCCAAAATCTGGAGTAACTTTCATATCTCCAAGAGGATCATCTTTGCATAAATCAAAACCTGCGGAAACCATAATAATCTGTGGCTTATACTGAAGAGCAATAGGTTTCAAAAAGGTTTTAAAAACATAGATATATTCTTCATCTCCACATCCTGCGGATAAAGGGATGTTTAAAGTATAGCCAACACCATAACCAGCTCCAATCTCTGTATAATGTCCTGTTCCCGGATAATAAGGATATTGATGGGTAGAAAAATATAAAACTTCGTGATCAGAATAAAAAGATTTTTGTGTCCCATTCCCATGATGCAAATCCCAATCTACAATTAAAATTCTTTTAAGTCCATATAGATATTTGGCATAATAAGCAGCTATAGCAATGTTATTAAACAAGCAAAATCCCATAGCTCTATCTTTTTCAGCGTGATGTCCAGGAGGCCTTACAAGGGCAAAAACTCCGTTATATCTTTTTTCTAAAAGCAACTTTAAAGCTGTTTTTTGTGCTCCTACAGCTCTTAAAGCCGCTTCAAAAGAATATTCATTAGCTACAGTATCAGGATCAAGCTGGGTATAAGGTTTCCCTTTTGTTTGAGCAACCAAGTTATATAAAGTTTCACTATGATTCCAAAGGATTTCCTCTTTGTTAGCAATATCCGGAGAAAAAACTTCTATAAAGGGCTTTATATCATCTTTTTGAAGTCTTTCCCAGATAGCCTGAACCCTCTGAGGAGCTTCTGGATGAAAACTCCCTGGATCATGTTTTAAAAATATTTCATCATAAATAATTGCAAATTTTTTCATCTTAGTGTTTTAAAATAGGCATCCTTTTTATTATAAATTTGTAAACTACAATTGCCCAAGTGATCATAGATAATGAAAAAGCAACTTCCATCCATGTAGGCCAGTATTTTTGAGAAAGAGGTATATACCATCTGTATGCTATTAATCCCACATTAAATCTATTTAAAATAAGCCCTAAAATCACCCAAAAAGCGCTCAATTGAACCCATTTAACCCATTTAGCCTTAATACCTATTATAAGTGTAATTATCGGTATTACCACAAATCCTATTAATTCTACCAAATACCAATAACCATAAGGGGTAAACAAATATTTCCATTTATTATAATGAGCTAAATCAAGCAATTTCAAAAGTAAATAAGCTACCAAAACTACAACTAAAATTTTTGATAAACTCAAAAGTCTTCTATAAAATTCTTTATAATTAAAATCTACCAATTGATTTCTATAGACTTTATAAGTGATAGTAGCTTGAACAATAAATACTGCAATACCAGCAAATACAGCAGAAACTAAAAAGAAAACAGGCAACAAAGATGAATACCAGAGGGGATGAAGTTTTGTAGGTATTATTAAAAATAAGGCTCCAAGAGCTGCCTGATGTCCACCTGTTATTATCACTCCCAGAGCTGTAGCCCAGACACCTAATTTAGCAAACAAGTTTCTGGCTCTTTCAGCTCCAACCCATTCAAAAAACGCAGGAAACCATTCTACGAAGCATATAAGAATATATAAAAAGAAATGCCAAGCTGTTAAAAACAAAACAGATTCTAATCCCCAGAACAAAACAAAAGGATATAACACTCTATCATATCTTCCTAAATCAAAAATTAAAGTTAATACACCAAATACATATCCTAAAAGACTGGCAAGTACAGCAGGACGAGCAAACATTTTATAGTCTTTTACCTTAAATAAATACACCGCTGTCCCTATAGCTAAGCCGGGGGCAGAAAGAGGAATCTCAGCTAAAATGTTTAAAGTTTTCCATAATCCCCAAGGATATTCATTTGTAAGATTAGTAGCAGGGCCAAATCCAAAAAGAATACGATATCCCAGAGCATATATACCCAAAATCAAAATAATTCCTGCAATTAAATTCCAAGGAGTTAATAACCCAGCTATATAATCTTTAAAATCTTGGCCAAGTAAAATCTTTTCTCTAAACCAGCTATTTGTCTTCATTTTTTCCACCGGTTTTAGATTTATCTGAAAGAGATTTATATGCTAAATATACTAAAGGTGGAGCAGCTAATATTTCTAAAACCTTCACAGCAAAAAGAAAGTTTCTGGTAAATTTAGCAGGGGTTTCATTATAACCCATAGGAAATCCCAGCTTTTCAAAAGGAACAGGAGAGATATAAAGCCAGTTTGTTCCACCAAAATCATGTTCTCCATAAACATAAGGAACATATTTATCTGGATTATCTTCTATTATTTTATGAGCTAATTCTAACAATTCTTTTCTTTTACCAAATTTTAAGGCATCTGCTGAACATATAGCTACACACGCAGGAACCTCCCCTTCTACAATTCTATCAAAACACATGGTACATTTTGTAACTTGAGGAGTAAAGGGATCAAAATATTCATAAGCTGGAATATCAAAAGGACAAGCAATTAAACAATAACGACACCCTACACATGCATCAGGATTATATATCACTGCTCCCTCAGGTGTTTTAGTAAAAGCTCCAACAAAACAAGCAGAAACACAAGCAGGATCAAGACAATGCATACATTGTATCTTTACATATACAGGTTTTCCTGTTTTTTCATCAAAAAATCTATTTACTACTGTGAACTGACCTGCGGTAGTTCTTCTAATTTCATTGAATACAGAATTTTTCTCAAAACGGGATTTTTCAAATTCTTTTATAGGTTTATTGGGATTTTTGTTCCATTCATTACAAGCCCATTCACATCTTCTACAACCTATACATTTATTTAAATCTACTAAAATTGCATAAGTATCTTCTAATTTTTGGGAAACGGTTTCTTTTCTCTTTTTATATATCTCCCAAACTTTCCTATTAACAGAATTACCTGTAGAACGAAAGGGAACAGATTCCTCTTTAGCTACATAAGGGTGATAAACAGTTAACCCTGTAACTTTTAAAATTTTATTTAAAAACTCTCTCCTGTTCATAATTTCCTCAAAATTAGTATTTCTTTTTTTCCTGCAATGTGAATATAACTATTATAAAAATAAAAAACGCTAATCCTGCTAATGCATATTCAAAACCGTGATTTGTAAATAACTCTTCAAAACTATACATTTTTTTCTTCCCTTTTTAAAAATAATTTTTTCAATTTATTTCCTTTTTTATATTTATGACAATCTGTGCAATTAATAGCTTTTTTTATCTGCATATTTTCATGGCATTTTATACATTGATTATGATAGGCAGCTTGTAGTCTTGGTCTTTCAGGATGAAGAGGATCAAAATCAACACTATGACAATTGCTACAAAGAGGTAATTTATTTTTTTCTAATTCAGCTTTTACATTACTCTTGTGATGACAACCTCTGCAAATTGTTTCCAGATCTCTATGAAAATAAGTAGCCAGTTTACTATTATTAGAAACCTCAACCAATTTATTAATCATTTTTAAATGTGGCATTTTTGCTGGCTCAAATTCTTTAGAAAGTTTCTTTATTGTGATCTCCTTTTTAATCTTCTTCAAATTCAAACCCTCTAAGGATAATTTCTTAGTGGGTAATAATTCTTTTTTCCCTGTATGACAAATTTTACAAGATCTTTCATCAGCCAATTCTGATCTTGCTTCAGCTAAATTGAAAAAGTAATGACAGCTTAAACAGTTTTTATTGCTTTTAATTTGTCTATAATGACACCCTCTACAACTTCTATCAGAAAATAGAGAATGGTAAGCAGTAACAAGATTTATATAATCACCTTTTGAACTACCTCCTATTGTATGACAATCTTTACATGCTTTTAACCTTTCATGATGACAGGTTCTACACTTTGCTACCTCATTCTCATGAAATTTATGATCAAAAGGAACTCCTTTCATCTTGGAAAGATTTTTTACAAATAAAAAATATTTATCTTTTTGACCTCTTTCTGGACGAGGAACTTTCTTTAACTCTGCTATAGTTTTATACTTACCTGTATGGCACTTAGAACAAACTATAGGACCTGCTTTTTTGTTTTCTTTTTTTAATTTAAAATGACAGCTCAAACATAGAGAATGAAATGCATTAGGTAAATTCCAATTTTCTTTCTTTGAAATAGCTACAATTTTGCTTAAGTCAGGACCTCTTTTTTTACTTAAATCATGACAATAATAACAGGATTCCTCTGTTCCATTTTGATATACCAATTTCTTAGTTTTTAAATCATAAGTATGATGACATAATTTACAGGTTTCTTTTGAAGATCTATTTTTAGTTCTATCTTTGAGTTTTTTTACATGTTTATCATGATAAGCAAAATCAAAATCAAATGCAGGATATTTAATCTCTTTATTAACATACTCCCTTTTATGACATTCTCCACAAGAAAGTTTAATGGGACCTGACTTTTTCCCTTTTTTTCTAAACTTTACATGACATTTTATGCATTTTTGGTGATATTCTTTTTTAATCTCTTTTGACTTTTTCTTATAAATATCTTTAATAAAAGTAAAAACATAAAGTCCTTTTTTATTTATATAATGACAGGCTTTGCATCCTTTTTCTTTTAAAGCTTTAACATGTTTTTGATGGCTAAACAAAACCGGAGCATATTCCAATTTTTTAAAATATTCTTTATGAGCTATTAAAATCTCATTGTTTTTTACCTCTTCTGATTGGGAGCTTATTTGATTCTTTTTTTCTACCAAGGATAGACCTTTGCTGTAATAAAAAATGATTGAAATTCCTATTACAACTAAAATAATTTCTAAAATAAAAACTCTTTTTCTTTGCATATTAAACCCTTAAATGTTCGGGTATTTCCATGCATTCAGCGATTACATCGGCTAAAAATTTTACATGGGCATTTATATTATAAGTTTCTACTAAATCTTCTATTCCTTTATGACAGGTATGACAGGGAGCTATTACTAAGGTGGCTCCTGTATCTTTTATTTGTTCAGCCTTTACCTTACCACCTTTTATTCTTGCGGACTTCCAAGGTGGTCCTGCATCTATCATTCCGCCTCCAGCACTACAACAGTAATTATACTCATAATTCGGTGTCATTTCTACAAAATTCTCACACAACTGATTTACTATATACCTGAGTTGATCTCCTAAACCTCTATATCTCACAACATTACAAGGATCCTGTAAAGTTGTTACTTCTTTTATTTTTTGAGCTATTTTTATACGTCCTGTGCTTAATATTTCATAAAAAAACTCTACTGCATGAATAAAAGGAATTGGAGCATCTTTCCATCCCATCAATCTTGGAGCCTCATAAACAGAGGCTCTATAGGTATGGCCTCATTCGGTTATAACAATTCTTTTAACTCTTAGTTTGGTGGCAATTTCATAATGCCTTTTAGTAACCATAGTCATGGTCTCAAAGTCATGCATGTAAATAGACTTGTTAGTATAATCCCAGCCATCTATATCTGGCAAAGTAAAATCGACTCCGGAGACCAACATTATTTTTAGCATATTCATCAAAAGTGGAGTCATATATTTAGCTTCGAGTCCATGTATTAAAAGTAAAATATCTGAATCCTTTTTACCAATAGGAATTCTTGCATTTTTAATTTCATATCTCAATTCATCTTCTATCCACTGAATTGTATCCAGCCACTCATCTTGTTTAAGCCAAAGCATATTATAACAGGACATATGACTATAAACCTGATCTTGAATAAATTGAGGAGCAACACCTAAAATTCCGCAAATTCTTCTTACTAAAGAAATAAGATAACCTATGTCTATACCAAAAGGACAAAACATTGTGCACCTGCGACATAAATTACACTCAGTAAAAGCAATCCTTGCATATCTTTTTATATCTTCTTTGGTTACATTTCCATCTTTTTCTAAAATATCTCCTATGGTCATTTTAACTTTTGCAGCAGGAGCATAGGTAGGATCACCATCATGAGATAAATAATGATGACATGTTTCAGAACAAAGTCCACAATGAACACAGGTTTGCACAAAAGCCTTTAATCTTGCAGCAGATTCCTTACTTAATACCCTATCTATAGCCCTTTTAATCCTCTTTTCATCTAAAAAATCTAAAACTCTATCAATTCCTATATCTGTTATTATCTCTCTTTTAAATTCTTTCATAAACCCTCCTCAGTAATCCTTAGAGTGTCTAACGCCTTGAAATTCAGATGCAGTGTGAGCTCGTGTAAGCCAAAAAAGAAACATGTGTCCTAACCTGGTAAAAGGTATAACAATTAACATTATCTCCCCTAATAACATGTGCAATACAACCATATATCTATAATCCAAAACTACCTGATAATGGGCTAAAATTCCTGTAAGAAACACTCCAATTACAAGCAAAAGCAATGCATAGTCTTTAGAAGTGGTTAAAAATCTAACATGTTTAAGAGATAACCTTCTTATAAGTAATAGAATTCCACAAATAATAGTAGTTATCGTCAAAATATCTGATATAAAATTTGGAAATCCCTTCCAGCTAATACCCCAAGATTCTTCCCAAAGTTCTATGTGTCCTAAGAAAAAAATAGGAGTTAAAATAATCCCTATATGAAAAATAAAACTAACAAAAGTAAACCATGGATGTCTTCTCATACTCAAACTTCCATAAGGACAAAGCCAGTGTATTATAGATCTCAAAATGCATTTAAAGTTAAGATAGGTATAAATTATTTTATCTTTTTTAGCTTTTAAAGATAAATATAAAATTTTATATACTATTCCTCCTAAAAAAGCTATAAAAGATACCCAAACCAAGGGACCTCTAACTATAGTATATAAAGTTTCATAATCAAAGGAAAACATGTTACTTATCCTATAATTTTTTCTATTTTCAAAACTTTTCTATAGTAAGTATTTCCTTTTATCCCTCTTAAAAGCACTTTTTCTCCATCAGGGCTGAAAATAGGATCCCACAAATAATCAAAACTTTCTTTATGAATTTTATCATTTATAACTAAAAAATATTTATTCCCCTTTTCAGCTCTAACAGCAACTTTTTCTCCATCAGGGCTGAAAATAGGATCCCAGACTCTATCAACATCCAAACTCCATGGTTCATCATCTACTACAATTCCCCATTTACCTTTATCTTTTACTGCAACAGCAACTTTTTCTCCATCAGGGCTGAAAATAGGTGGTAATACTAAATCAGAAAAACTATATTTCCAAGGTGTGCCATTTACTATAACTGTCCATTTCCCAAGATCAGTAGCAATTACACCTGCTATTTTTTCCTTAGCAGGATGAACTCTTAAATTCCAAATCTGGGTAAAACCATACTCCCAAAAGGGTCTTCCATTACAATATAACTGCCATCTTATTTCTGTTTTTACAGGTGCTAAAACATCTACATTATTTAAAAATACAGGTTCCCAAACTTGTAAAAAGGTACTCTCCCAAATATTTCCATCCACAGCTATAGAAAATTCTCTATTTGAAAATCTTACTCCAGCAGCAACTTTTTCTCCATTAGGACTAAAAGCACAGCCAAACACACTTATAAACTTTTTATCCCAAGCACTTTCATTAACCGCTAAACTCCACATCCCCTTTGCGAAATTTAAAATATCTAACACTGGATAATTTTCTAACCTTACATAAGTTGCTATATTGTTTCCTTTATCAGAAATAAAGAGATCTCTTGCATCGTAAAAAAATTTTTGCCATGGTTTATCATTTACACAAACACTATATTGATTTCCAACTTTTACATTTACTGCAATAACTTTTCCATCTTGGTTAAATTGTAAATTCCATACATAATCAAAACTATTTTCCCATAAATTTCCATCAATAGCCACTGTCCATAATCCATCTTTTTGAACCGTGCAAATTAAACGATTATCAGGAGTAAATTGCAAATAACATACTCTTTCAAAAACATTTTCCCAGGTTTTACCATTAACCCAAACAGTAGTTTCTCTATTTTCATTTTCTACTACAACAGCAATTTTTTCTCCATCAGGACTTGCAACCCAATCATAAAATAGAGGGTAATTTCTGAGTGAAAAAAGATCCACAGTTTTTGACGAATTTTCCCAATTAATATTAAAAATCATTTCCATCTTATTTTAAGAATATTTATCACCTTAAAATAAAAAGTCAAGTTTAGATTTTTTCTAATTTCACAGATTTAAGCCTAATTTTATTCAAAAATTAAAAGATTTCAAAAATTATTGTCAAATTGAACTTAAAGATAGCTCGCAACAATAATTTACAAAATAATAAAATTTCTTACAATTTCAAGGAAAATAATTCATTGCAAAAATTCAAAAGCTGTTTAGTATAAAAAAATCTTAAAAGAGGTAGATTATAATGCGAGATTTTTTTAAAACTGTTCTTAAAGAGAATGAACTGGGGATAAAACCAGATTGGGACAAAATTTTTGGCAGAAAAGGCCCTCTTTATCTTGAAATAGGAATAGGAAATGGAGAATTTATTGTCTGGTTAGCTCAAAATAAACCTGAAGCAAATTTTATAGGAGTAGAAGTTTCCAGAGAGTATTTTAGAAAAGCTGTAAATAGAGCTATTAATGCTAAGTTAGCCAACTTACGTTTAATTTGTATAGAAGGAGCTAAAGCACTTTCTAAACTTTTTGATTCTGAAACCTTAGCAGGACTTTATTTAAACTTCCCTGATCCCTGGGCCAAAAAGAGTCAAAAAGAAAGAAGATTAGTAAATCCTGCTTTTATATGGTTATTAGGAGATCGTCTTGTTTTAGAGGGTTTTTTTATTATGGTAACAGATTATGAACCATACGCTAAGGAGGTTTTAGAGCATTTTTCAAAATGTCCTGTTTTTGAACCCCTCTGGGATACTCCTTTAAAAATGAATCTTACTGAATATTACCATACCAAATATGCCAGAAAATGGCTTTCTATGGGATTATCTTTATTTTATATAGGTTTTAAAAAAGTAAAAAGAGTTGAACTTCCTGAATGGATAAGTAAATTTTATCCATTAATAAAACTTAAAAAGGAGGAACCCTTGCCTTTAAATATTTTGAAATTAGGAAAATCAGTAACTTTAAAAGAATTTTTAAAGTTCTTTTCCAAAGATGTTATCTGGAAAAAAGGAGAAGAGCTTATAAAAATTTTGGATATTTATTTCAAAGAAGATGGGATTTTATTGGATACTTTGGTAGTAGAAGGACTTTTAAAACAAAGATTTTTTATTTCTATAAATCCCTATGATAAAGATGGAGTAATTATTTCTATACATGACTCTGATCATCCTGATCCTACAGATGGTGTTCATAAAGCCTTAGTTCTTATAACCTTAAAAATTCAAGAAAAATTTCCTCAAGCAAAACTTATACAAAGCAATTGTAAAATTAAGGCTTTTAGAGAAATTAAAAAAGAAAAAGGACTTGAATAAAATTAAAAGTTTTTTATTATTAAATTTAACCATTAATTTTTAAGGAGGATTTCCATGGGACAAATTGGTATTGAAGATCTTTTTTTAGAGGGAGCTAAAATTCTTACTTTAAAGCAATTTGATAAAGCCTTAGAAATTTTTAATCAAGTTCTTTCTATAGATCCCAATTTTGTTAAAGCTTTAGAAGCAAGAGCAGTAATATACATGCAAAAAGAGGAATTGGAACTTGCCCAGCAGGACATAGAGAAGGCTTTAACTTTGGAGCCAGAAAATGCCAGACTTTATTTTCGTTTAGGCCAGATTTACTATCGTAAAAAAGAGCTGGATAAGGCTTTAGAACTTTTTGATAAAGCTATAGATTTGGAGCCAAATTATCCTGCAGCTTATATGGCAAAAAGTCAAGTTTTAAGAGAAAAAGGGCTGGAAGAAGAGGCAGATTGGGAATTGGACAAAGCAGTAGCAGTCCAAAGAGAACTTGCTAAAGCCAGAAAAGTGGTAGATTTTTAATCTTCTAAAATAACTGCCCAACCAAAAGAGTCTTCTTTCTCTCCATACTGAATACCTGTAATATAATCAAAAAGCGTCTTGGTAAGTTCTCCTGTTTGTCCATTATTAATTCTATAAGATTTATCTTTATAGTAAATTTCTCCCACAGGAGAAACCACAGCAGCTGTTCCTGTTCCAAAACACTCTTTTAAAGTGCCTTTTTCTATTCCTTCTATCACTTCTTCTATGGAGATTCTTCTCTCAGTAGCATTGATACCAAGCTTGGGAGCAAGTTTTAAGACTGAATCACGAGTAACCCCTGGTAGAATAGAACCTGTAAGAGCAGGAGTAGTCAATTCGTTTTCAAAATAAAAGAAAATATTCATGCTCCCCACTTCTTCTACATATTTTCTATATAAAGGATCAAGCCAGAGAACCTGACTATACCCTTTTTTATTAGCCATTTCCTGAGCTTTAAGACTGGCTCCATAGTTTCCACCTGTTTTTATATCACCTGTTCCACCTGGACAGGCTCTTACATACTCCTCTGTAACATAAATTCTCACAGGATTAAATCCCTCTTGGTAATAAGCACCTACAGGAGAAAGAATAATCATAAAAAGATATTCATGGCTTATCTTTAAACCCAAAGTTCCTTCTGTAGCAAATATTACAGGTCTTATGTAAAGAGCAGAACCTCTTTTACGGGGAATCCAATCTTTATCAAGAAGAACCAAGGTCTTTATAGCCTCAAAAACCTTCTCTGGTTCCAAAGTAGGAATACACATCCTATCCGCAGAGCGATTGAGTCTATTTATATGATCCCAGGGTCTAAACAGCCTAATTTTCCCATCCACACCATAATAAGCCTTCATCCCTTCAAAAACACCTTGAGAATAATGCAATACTATAGCTGCAGGATGAAGCTCTATATCAGAAAATGGAACAATCTTAGGAGAATGCCAACCTTTACCTTCTTCATATCGCATTAAAAACATATGCGGAGTAAAAATGTTACCAAAAGTAAGATTGTCAAAATCAGGAGCTTTTCTCTTCTCAGGTGAGGCTAAATTAATTTCAATTTCCATTTTCGCACCCCTTATCAAATATTTTTTAATTAAACAAAAATATACCTTTTATGAGTTTTTGACAAGAGTTTGTAAATAAATTATATTTTAAAATATATGGGATTAAAATTGCATCAAAACAAAGTCGCTTTAAGAATTCTTAAAGAAAAAAATGAAGCTATTATTTTAGGAGAAATTTTACATTATATCTGGGAATGGATCTTATCTCAGGATAGAGAAATCTTAAATATGAATCAAGAAACAGAAGAGTTTCATCAAAAAATAGATCTCTATATCCAAAAAGCCTTGGCTTATTACCCTGAACCTCTGCCTCAAAGAAAAATCATTCAAAAAAAAGTAAAAGAGATTATATATAAGGCTTTTAAAAGTCCTGAAATAGAGAAATTAAAAGAACTTTTTTCTCAAAAAAATTTAGAAGTTTATAAAGAAGCAGAAAGTTTCTTTTTAGAAAAAGGAGAAATTCAGGAAATTAGACCAGATATTATTTTGAAAACTCCCAGGGATTGGATTATTTTAGAATTCAAACTCCATAAAGATTCTCACAGAGAAGAAGAACAATTGGAAAATTATCAAAAATTCTTGAAAAAATTATCCTCTGATGCTAATATAAAAATATATCTTATAGCTTTTGAGCCTTTTAGTGTAGAACAAAAATATGTCTCAAGCCTTTCTTATCCCTCCCAGCTCAAACTTTTTGAAAACATTGGCTAAATTTTTTCTCAGTAATCATTCTTTAAAAAAGGAAAATATTTTAAAAACCTGGTGTATTTTTCCTAATAAAAGGTCAGGACTTTTTTTTAAACACTATATTAAAGAGAAAAATAAAAAGCTTTCTGCCGGATTTTTACCTAAAATTTTGTCTTTTGAAGAATTTATTGAAAATCTTTATACTTTGCTACTTGATAAACCTTTTCCTAAAATTCCTATTATACTTAGACTTTTTATTCTTTTAGAAGCAGCAGGGCAAAAGGAAGAAGATTTTAATAAATTTTTTAATTGGGGTTTAAAGTTTTTAGAAGTCTTTGAAGAATTTGAAAAAGAAGGAAGAATTCCTGAAGATCTTCTTTATCCGCCTGAAGGACTTCCTGAAATTGCTAAAAAACTTTTTGAAGAATTAAGAAAAACCTATGAAAAGTTCTCTGCTCTTTTGGAAAAAAAGGAATTTTCTTATCCAAGCTATAGATTGAAAAAACTTGCAGAGATTTTTAGAAGTAACTCTTTATCTAACAAAAATCTTTTTGAAGAAATAAATGAGATCTGGTTTATAGGATTTGCAGCTTTAAGAAAAGCAGAAACAGAAATTTTTAAATTCTTTAAAAATAATTTTAATAAAACCTTCTTCATATTTGAAGCTTATGAACCAATTCCTCAAATTATTCAAAATACCTTAAGAGCTTTAGAATTAGAGCCTCAATTTTTAGATAGCAAATATTACGAAAATTTAAATTCCAAAGCAAAACCCAAAATATATTTTTATGAGACTTCGGATTTGCATTTAGAGGTTGAATCAGCAGTGAAAAATATCCCTGATGAAGTAAAAAATCCTGATGAAGTAGCAGTTATTTTACCTAATTCTCTTTCTCTTTTACCTTTAATTTATGGTTTAGAAAATAAAGAAAATAATTTAGAAATTAATATCACTCTGCAATATCCTATTACCAAGCTTCCTCTTAACCAGCTTTTAAATAATATTATAAAAGCCCAAAAAGAAAGAAACGGAGAATTTTATCCTGTTAGATCTTATTTAAAGGTGATAAAACATCCTTATCTAAAAGCTCTAACCTTAGATTCTGGCTTGCCTTTAGAATTTTTAATAAAAGAGATAGAAAAACTCATAAGAGAAAAAGGTTATATTAAAATAAAGCTTTCTGAAATAGAAAACTGGTTTTTAAATCAGAAGGATTTTTTGGAAAAACTCCACAGGATTTTTTTTAGAAATTGGGAAGAAATAGAAGCACCTATCAAATTAGCAGAAAATTTAAAAGAATTTATTTCCTTTTTGAAACCTCTTTTTGAAAATTTAAAAGCAGATAATTCTGATTGGCATAATGTTTTATTAAGGAACTATTTACATGTTTTAGAAAATAAAATTTTATCTATTTTTGAAGAAGAGAGTTATCTTAAAGAAAAGAAAATTTCCAAAGCTATACTTTTAGAAATTTTAGAATATCTTCTTAAAGAAGAAAGTATTCCTTTTATAGGCGATCCTTTAAAAGGTCTGCAAATAATGGGGTTCTTAGAAACAAGACTTTTGTCTTTTAAAAAAGTTATTATTCTTGATGTAAATGAGGGGATTCTCCCACCTTCACCTTCTTTTAATCCTCTTCTTACAGATGAAATCAAACACTATCTTGGAATTCCTGTTTATAAAAATGAACTCTGGGTTTATTACTTTGAAAGACTTATTCAAAGTGCAGAGGAGGTGTATATATTTTATCTTTTTGTTGAAAAAAGCAAAACTCAGGATTTTAAAGAGCCTTCTCGTTTTATCCATAAACTTAAATGGGAATTAGAAAAAAATAATGAAAAACCTGAAAGTAAAATTATCAATTTAGAATTAAATATTCTTTCACAAAGAGATGGTATTCCCAAAACACAAGAAGATAGAAAAAATCTTATAAAACTCCTGCAAACTACAGAAATAAGCAGATATTTTTTAGAAACTTATTTGAGATGCGGAGTTCAGTTTTATTTCAAATATCTTTTAAAACTAAAAGAACCAGAAAAAATCGGACTTAAACCTGTAGATGTGGGAAACTTTTTGCATGAATTTTTTGAGAGCTTTTTTAAAAGTTTAGAAGGAAATAATTATCTCATAAAAAATATTTATAATGAAAATGAGGTTTTAAAAAATTTAGAGCTTTTGTGGAATAAATATGAATTTAATAGGAAAATGAATGCTCTTTCCCATTTTTTTTCCAAAAAAATTGCTATAGAAAGCATTAAAAAATACTTTGATTATCTCATAAAATTAGAAGAAAAAAAAGTAAAAAATAATAAGGTTTTAGGAGTAGAAAAAGTTCTGATTTTAAAGGAAAAGATAAATTTTTTGGATTCTTTTAAAGATTTTTCTGGAAATCAAATTGATGTTATTTTAAAAGGCATCTGCGATTTTATTATAAAAAGAGAAGAAGGAATTCCAAAGTATTTGATATTGGATTATAAAAGCAATCCCAATACAAGACCAGCTACAAAAAAAATAAAAGAACTTTTTGATTTTAAATTGCCAGGGGATTTTTCTCAAGAGGCAATTTATGAAGTAGCAGATGCATTTGGGCAGAAATTATACAATTTTCAGCTTCTTTTTTATTATTATCTTTTTTATCAAAAAAAAGATAAGTTTATAGAAGAACCTAAAGGGTGTTTTTATATTATAAATGCTGGTTTTATTACCCCTTCTGATTTAGAAACTCCTGAAAAATTTATTTTTACCTCAACAAATGTTAAAAATAGAGATTGGCCCAAGGTTTATAATTATTTTCAGAATGATTTTAAACATTTGATAGAATGGATAATCAATCATTTATTGTTTAGTGAAAAATTTTATTTTGCTTTTGATGAAAATGTTTGTAAATTTTGCGAATATCAAGCTCCTTGCAAAAATTTTAAATATCTCTTATAATAACTTTTATGCAAAACCTGGTTTTAGAAGAATATTTTAAAAAAGACAATTTTTATAAAAAGGTAGCTGAAAAAGTTTTAAATTTAGAACCTCTTGATTTTGATTCAGCCTTAAAGCTTTATAGAGAAGGGGATCTCTTCTTTCTTGGAGAGCTTGCAAAAAGATTAAAAGAAAAAATTCATGGGAAAAAGTATTATTATACACTCAATCGTCACATTAATTATACAAATATTTGTAATATAAATTGTAAATTCTGCGGTTTTCACAAAAGACCTGGAGAAAAAGGAGGCTATACTTTAAGCATAAAAGAAATTATAAAAACATTAAAAACAACCCCAAGTTTAAAAGAGGTTCATGTTGTAGGAGGCTTAAATCCAGAGTTACCTTATGAGTATTACGTAGATTTAATAAAATCTATAAGGGAGAATTTTCCACATATTCATATAAGAGCATATACATGTGTGGAAATTGATTGGTTAAGCAGGATTTCTGGGAAATCTATAAAAGATGTTCTGATAGAGCTTAAAGAGGCTGGTTTAAACTCTATTCCTGGAGGAGGAGCTGAAGTTTTTTCGGAAAGGGTCAGAAAGGAACTTTATCCTGCCAAAATTTCTGCAGAAAGATGGATAGAGATAGCCAAAACTGCCCATAGCTTAGGAATAAAAACCAATGCCACTTTACTTTTCGGTCATATAGAAACTGAGGAGGAAATAATAAATCATCTTCTTAAACTCAGAGAAATTCAAGAAGAGACCAAGGGATTTTATTGTTTTATTCCCCTTGCTTTTATTCCTGAAAATAATGAACTTTCCTATCTTCCAGGTCCGTCTGCTCATCAAATTTTAAAGGTAATAGCTCTTTCTCGTATAATTTTAAATAATTTTCCTCATATCAAGTCTTATTGGGTTTTTTTAGGGATAAAGCTTGCTCAAGTGGCTTTACTTTGGGGAGCAGACCATTTTCACGGCACAGTAATAGAGGAAAAAATAAGCGAATTAATGAAAGGTGAACCTGTCATGCATTTACCTCCTTTTAAAATCCAAAGACTTATTAGGGAAATCGGCGGAGAACCTGTAGAATTGTAAGGTGAGTAATATATTCTTTTCTATTGTTATACCTACCTATAATAGAGCTCTTTTTTTATCTACAACCTTGGAATCAGTTTCTAACCAAACTTATCAAGGAAAATATGAAATTATTGTAATAGATGATGGCTCTACAGATAATACCCAAGAAATACTTGAAGAATGGATAAAAAAGGAATCAAGATTAAAGATTATAAAACATAAAATAAATAAAGGTGCTGCTTCTGCAAGAAATACAGGTATATCTATAGCAAAAGGACAATATCTTCTATTTCTTGATTCTGATGATAGATTATTACCAGAGGCTTTAAAAATCTTTGAAAAAAAAATTAAAAATCATCCTGAAAGTGAAGTATTCATAGGTGCTACTTTTAAAGAAAATGTAAAAGGTAAAATTAGAAAATTAACTATACCTAATATTACAGGAAATAAAGTATCTGATTTAAAAAATTTTATAGATGGTAAGTTTTCTGGATGTTTATATTTAGTGAAAAAAGAAATTTTAAGTTATCATGCTTTTCCTGAGAGCTTAAAAGTAAGAGAAGATTTTGTAATTAGAGGTTGGTGGATAGCTTTACATAAAGTATTTCCTGTTAAAACTGCAGTTGGCATTATTAAAGATCATCCAGATAGATTAAGATATAAAACAGAATTTTATTTAGAAAGTGCTTTAGCTTCTGTAAATTTACTCTTTCAAAAATTACCCCAAGAATTTCAAAAACTTTATCCTTATGCCAAAGCCAAAGCTTATATGGAAATCGGTGGCAAACTTTATCAAAATGGTAAATATAAAGAAGCTTTTGAATATCTTAATCAAGCAATTAAGATTTATCCTAAAATTTTATTAAACTTTAAATTTTTAAAGAAATATCTAAAAACATGTTTTAGATTTTAAAAAAGATATTTATATCGTTTTAAAAAAGGAAAAGTTAACATAGTTATAAATATTTTATATTTCAAAGGTAATTGCTTTTTCCAAGTGAAGTCTCCTTTAATTTGAATATTTTTCATTTTAAATCTATCTGGATTTCCTCCTACCTGGTGTCTATCTTTTTTAACCAAAAGTTGATAATTTCTTATTTCAGGAAAAATGTTTTTCTCTAAATTGAAGCTTTTTTCTATTTCTCTTAAATATTTGTTTGGATTATTAACAAAATCTTCATATCTTAAAAAATAATAATATTGAAGTTCAGATTTAATTTTTTCTAAAGCTATGTTATATTTTAACCAATTCCTGGCTGTGGTAAATGGATGGTGAGTTTTCATATAATTGTTTATACTATAATCAAATTTCCTTTTTGTCCAAGAATATGTTACTGCCCTTAAATCCCTTACAAGGTGAATAACCATTAAATTAGGTATAAAATTTTTTAAAACTATTAACCAGTAAGGTACTTTTGATGAATCTATTATTATCTTAGCTGAAGAAAATTTTATAACTTTATTATAAATTTCTTTTAAAAAACTTCCAAATTCGCTTATCTCCTTATGGTATTTAAATAAATACTCTTTTTGCTTTTTTAAATTTACTAAAGGAATTCTCTCAACAATTTTTTGAAGCTTATAATAATACATAGCTATGTTTTTAATATTTCCGGTATTTCCAAAAAGCTCTTTTAATATCTGTCCCCAAAATGGGCAATCTTTATAATTTTTTTGGCAAGTACAAAGACCGTTCTTAAGAATAAAAGACTTCCAAAATTGTCTGAATTCTCCTATAGAAAAACAACTTTTACCTTCCCCTAAAATTGTATCTAAAAGTGTACTCCCGGAGCGTTCTGCTCCAGCAATATAAATCAGTGAATATATAGGATAAATATTTCGTTGACTCATTTTAAAAATTCTTCTTTTTAACCCTCTAAAATTGAGTTGTTATTTTATCAAAAATAAGCTAAAATACAATAAAAAATTTTTCAATTAATAAATTTATCTTTGTTGAGAAAAAAATTTATTTTGCTAAACATAAAAGATATAAAGGTAAATAAGAATTTTTATAATTTTTTAGAAAAAAACAATCTTCTTTCTTTTGATACTCTCTGGAATCTCAAAAATCCTTATTTTTTTAGAAAAAAAAGATATCGTATAGTTTCTGCTTATCAAATAAAAGGATTTAAAATTTTTATAAAAAAATATCTGGCTCATCCAGAGGAAGCTAAAAAAGAATGGGAAAACATTCTTTTGCTCTGGGAAAAAGGGGTTCCAACATCTATTCCTGTATTTTTCGCTTTATCAGAAGACAAAAGAGCTATGATAGGGACTGAAGAAATAAAAGGAAAACGTGTTATAGATATAATCCAAGATGATCCTTCCAAAGTTTCCTTTTTTATTTCTAAAATTGCTGAATTTTTAGCTAAATTTCATAAAATAGTTTTTTTTCATCAAGACTGTTATTTAAATCACTTTTATTATGATGAAAAATCTGATCAGCTTATTATTATAGATGTATCCAGAGTTAAGTACAAACCCTTTTTTTCTAAATATTATTTTATTAAAGACCTTGCCCAACTAAAATTTTCTTTTTATACCTATCTTGGAGATAAAGCTGAAAGGTGGTGGAATTTTTTTTGGGAAAATTATAATAAATCAACAAAAAACTCCTTTTTATTTTTGCCAAAACTGATAGATTTAAAAGTTTGGCTTATCAAAAGGCATACAGAAAGAGTTTTAAAAAGAGGTGGAGAAATTTAAAATTGAAAAAAATCATTCTTATTCGTCCAAAAATTGGATTCGGTCTTGGTGGAGCTGAAACCCATGCAGCTACACTTGCAACTAAATTCTTAGAATATGGCTATGAAGTAGGGCTTGTAGCTACTGAAATTAATTTTCCCAAAAATATTTTAACTAACCTTTCTTTTTATCCTGTAAAACTTAAAGCAAGAGGAAGTGTTTTAAAATACTGGCTATTTTTAAAAAAAGCTAAAAAAATCTTAAAATCTCTTAATTATGATTATCTTATCAGCCCCTTCAGATTCCCTGAAGCCGATATTTTAATACTTTGCGATCCCTTGCAAAGATTCTGGATAGAACAGAAATATAAATCTCCGATTTTTAGAAAATTAAATTTTTTTCGTCCAAGATATAGATTTTTACTAAACATTGAAAAAAAATCTATTGAAAGTGCAAAAAAAATTGTGGTTCTTTTTGAAATGGGAAAAGAGCTTGTTTCTAAATACTATACTCAAGCTTATTACAAAACTTTTATTTGCCATAGAGGAATAGATTTTAAAAGATTTAATCCAAAATTAAAAGATTTTAAAAAAACTTTGAGAGATAAATTCGGCTTTTCTCAAAAAGATTATTTAATACTTTTTGTAGGGTATGATCCTAAAAGAAAAGGCTTGCCTTTACTTCTTAAATTGATAAATGAACTTCCTACACATGTAAAGCTTCTTATTGCAGGAATAGAAGGTAAATCTACAAAAAGGATTATTTATTTAGGAAAAATTAAGCAGATAGAAAATTTTTACGCCCTTTCTGATTTAGTAGTTCTTCCAACTCTTTATGATCCAGGAGCTATGGTTACTTTAGAAGCTCTTGCCTCAGGAACCCCTGTTATTACTTCTATTTATGATGGAACTAAAGAATTTATCAAAGAAGGAATAAATGGTTATATTACCGATCTTGAAAAGGAAGATTTGAGAAATAAAATTTTAAAAGCTATAGAAACTACTTTTGATCCATATATATGTTATGAAACTATAAAACACCTGACCTGGAATAACTATGTTAAATGCCTTATCAACCTTCTTTCCTGAATATAAAATTAAAATTTTTAAAAATATAGGTTTATCTGATAAAATTTTGTTTCCTAAAATAATTAAAAAAGGAAAAAGTAATTTAAATCTGATTTTAATAGATTTTGTTAAAAAAGAACCTCTATTTTTTGTAAAGTTATACTTTGCTAAACCTTTAACTGGTAATCGTTTAAAAAAAACCTTAAATATAATTGAAAAATTGGAAACTTTGGATATTTCATTTATAAAACCCTTGGCTTTATTTTATCTCTCTCCTTTAAAAGCTTATATAAAAAGAAAATCTTTCTATGGTGGAATAATTTATCCTTTTATAAAAACTGGATTTATTAACAAAAAAAAGATTTTAGAATTTAAAAAACAAAAAAAATATGAAAAATTTTTAAATAAATTGATAAAATTTTTATTTAAACTTCATGAAAAAGGAGTTTTTCTTAGGGATACCAAACTTAACAATTTTTGGTATGAAAAAAACGAAATAAAAATTTTTGACTTAGATGGAATTAAATTTTATCCTAAAAGTCTTTCCAAAAAATTAAGACTTAAAGATTTATCCACCCTTGCAATGTCTTTAGAATGGGTCCTTGAAAATAAATCTGAAAAAAGTCAAATTTTTGATCTATATAAAAATTTATATCCTTTAAATGAAAAAGACTTTTTAACTTTTACAAAATTTGTAGAAAATAGATATCAAAAAAGATTAAAGACCTATCAAAAATAAAGCTATTTTATTTGTTTCACCAGAAAATAGTCTTTTTTTCTTATCTTTAAATAATTGGTTTGGTAATCCTTAGAATTTAAATAAAAATCTGATAGATATTTTTGGGGAATCAAAACCCATTGATTAACAGGTAATTTTTGACAATCTGCTAAAATTTTTACATCATTAATAGCCTTAATTTTATATTTTAAATAATAAATCAAATGATGAGGAATACTATGGCAAAGATAAAGAACCTTATTTTTATAAATATCTTTTTCTAAAATTTGGGCTATTTTAGCAGCTGCTTTTCTATAATAGTTAAATCTTTGCTTATGATAGGGATAATAAAAAGAAACATAAATCTGTTTTACAAAAAAAACTATTAAAACAAAAAATAAAAAAACAAAATTGAAGGATTTTTTATTTTTGGTTCTGATTAAAAAGTAAAAACAAAGTAAGATTAATAATAAAAGGTTAAAATATAAAAATAGAGATAATTGGTGAAAATGAAACTTTATATAGATAAAAAAAGCTAAACTACTTATAAGTAAAATACCTGCTAAAAAATAACTAAGGTATTTCCAGAAACTGACTTGCCAGAACTTAGAAGGATATACAAAAAAATACAAATTTGATATAGCAACAAGAAAAACAAATCCACCTACAGAAGGAAGTATATATCTAAGTCTTGAACCCGGAAAGATAAGATAAAATAAATAAGAAAAAGCAAACAGACAAATTGAAAAAAGGGCTAAATCTTTCAAAACAGGATGAGTGTTTAAAAATTTTTTTCTGAAATCTTTATTTTTATAAAGTATGAGAAAAAAAATCCAGGGAGAATAACCTAATAAAGCTGAAAGCGTAAAACTTTTTAGATGTTGCATTAATGAAACTTCTACAGTAGAAGCAGCAGTATGATATTCTGCTAACCAGGCTTTAATAAAAGGAATTAACCCAACTTTAAAATTAACAGGTATAGCCCAAACCAAAAAAACAAAACAATAGGTAGAAATACCTAAAAAATGAGACAGACTAAAAAGTTCTTTATATCTTTTTTTAATAAAGAGATAGGGAATAATAGCCAAATAAAAGAAAGTTAGAGCTTGAAAAGTTTTGGTAAGAATTCCTAACCCAAGAAAAAAGCCACTTGTTATAAAAGCAAGTGTTTTTTTATTTTTTATTTCAGAAAAATAAAACCATAAAAACAAAGCTAAGGTTATAATAAAGGTATAAGTCATGTCTATTTCTGCTCTGATAGCTTTGTCTATCACCTCAGGTGTAGTCAAAAATATTAAAGCAGGTATTAAAAGAAGCCAAAAAGAAGTTTTAATTTTAGAGGTTTCCAGAGTTTTTTTCCATATATAAGTAATAAAAATGGAAGCTCCTAAAGCCATCAAAGATGAAACAGCTCTTGCCATAAATTCTGAGAAATTTTTAGTAAGATAAAAGAAAAAGGCTAAAATCCAGTTGAACAAAGGAGGTTTGGTAAAATAAGGTTTTCCAAAAAATTGAGGTATTAAAAACTTTTTATTTTCAAGCATTTGTAAAGCTATAAGAACACGCCTGCCCTCTTCTCCTTCAAATTCTTTTACATTTATATATGGAAGATATAAAAAAAGAGCAAAAACTACTAAAAAAGCTATTACTAAAATTGTTTGAGTTTTTGAATTCATTTAAAACATTATTTTCTTAGAAGAAGATTTAGAATTATTGTTAAAAGAATGCTCAGCAAAATAGAAGTAGCTAAAGGAAAATAAAAAGTAAAATTTCCTTTTTTTATATAAATATCTCCGGGAAGTTTTCCTAAATAAGGAATCTTGGGTAAAAAGGTAAGTAAAAGCCCTAAGGCTATTATTACAAATCCTATAAGAACCAAAAATTTACCGAAATTTGATAAATCATTCATAAATTTAAAATTTAAAAATTTTTGAAAAAATTGCAAGTTCAAATATTAAATTTTCCCTAAAAGGACCAATTTCCCTGAAATTATTTTCTCTTCTTTTAAAAACTTATATCCCTCTTTTATTAGCTTTTCTTTTACTATATTCAGATTTCTTTTTAAATATCTCTCTTCAAGGACTACAAATTTGTAATTTTTATTTTTTATATATTTAATAAATTTTTCAGGTCTTTGAGAGAGCCAGTAATAAAATTTTGAATTTATAAACTTGGGACACATCATAAAACCTTTGGCATTACCAGCAAAAAATATTATTTCACATTTAGAAGTAAAAATTAAACTCTCACACCTGGTTGTTTTACATACATTTTCAATGGTTTTTGGTAGATATTTAGCTATTTCAACTCCGATTTTCTTAATACCCAATTTTCTTTTTCTTATAGATGCCATGGATTTAGGTAAAGAAAAAATAACAATATATAAACATACAATTGTTACGATTTTTTGATATGACAAATTAGAAAATTTTTCTTTAAACCAGTTAATCAAATTTTCAATACCTAACCCCAAAAAAGGACTCAAAAGATAAATTAAAGGGAGCATATAACGTTTCTCCATATACCAATGAGTAAAAGCAAAAAACCAGAGAATAATTATATAAAAAATTGAAAATGACAAAAAATAAAAAAGAAACTGATGTTTTTTTAAATTGTTTTTCAAATTTTTAAAACCTGCAAGAAGGAAAATTAAATTAGGAGCATAAAGAGCAGGGATAAATTTATAAAACAAAGTAGTTCCAAGAGCAATAAGCCAGAGATTTTGTCTTACCATGTCCCAGAAATATGGACTTGGAGCCGGAATGTTTTTATATTCAAAAGTCTTTAACACTTTTCTATAAGGTTGCGTGAAAGGATTAGTTATTTTTGCTTTGCTTAGCCATTCTGTTATAATAAAACCTTTAAAATAAGATAAATAAATTAATCCTAAAATAAAACCTATTAAAGGTAAAATTAAAAACCAGAAAAGATTTTTTAAAGCTTCTTTTTTATCTGAGGTAAAGAGAAGTTTTCCAAATAAGTAAATCCCAGAAAATATAACAAAAAATAACCCTTCAATTCTTATCCAAGCAGAAAGTATCCAGGTTATACTGGAAAACATTAAATAAAAGCCTTTCCATTTATTTGAAACTTCTAATCCCTTTAAAAAGCTCCAAAGACCTATAAGAAAATAAAAAGAAAAAAGAGATTCTCTCAAAATTTCAGAGCTTTCTTTAATTAAAATTGGATGAATTGCATAAATAAGTAAGGTTAAATAAAGAACTAAACCTTTGAAATATCTTTTTAATATAAAGTATAAAAAACACAATGATAAACTGCTTGCAATAAAAGAAACACATTTACCAGCTATCTCCAAATTTTTAAAAATATAAAAAAATGGAACAATACTTACAGAAAAAAGATTAATCTCTTTAATTCTTGAAGAAATGGCGCATATTTTTAAAAGAGAGAAATTACCCTTAGCTAAAGCCCAAGTTTGATAAAGATAAAGAGTTGCATCAGGATTTATTCCATAATTATGAAAAAAAGCCCAAAGTCTTAAGAATATACCTAATAATAATATTAAAAAAATGTATGATCTTTTCATTTTCTATATTTTAATAATCTTCCAAAAAATTTTTGACAATCTTATCTTAACATAATCTTCTTAGGATTCAAAGTAGTAATAGGAACAAAAAATTTGGAAAAAGAATGAAAATTAAAAAAACAGGATTAAAATAAAAATTTATGATTATATCTTTTCTTCCTACCTTTAAAGGAGATGTTAATCTTTTTCAATTTGAAGCATTAAACACCAAACTTTTTGATATTTTATTTAAAGCAAAAGCTATTATATTTCCTCCTACCATTTCTTCTGAAATTTACTTTTTTTGTAAAAATTTAAACATCCCTATTTTTCCAGAATATACCTATAGATTTTTATACCCTGGGAAAATAGGTCAGATTTTGTTATTAAAGAACTTAAAACTTCCTCATCCTGAAACTATTATTATACCAAGACTTTGTGGAATAGAAGAAAATCCCTATAAACGACCATTAAAAGTCTCTTTTCCTTTAGTTTTAAAAGGTAATTGGGGAAACGAAGGTTCCGAGGTTTATTTAGTTAATAATTTAGAAGAATTAAAAGATAAATTTAAATTGATTAAAAGTTGGGAAAGAATGGGACGATACGGTTTTCTTTTACAGGAATATATTCCTACAGAATTTGATGCCAGAGCTATAGTAATTGGAGAAAAAATATTGATCTTCTTTAGAGAAGGGGGTTTTAAAAAAAATCTGGTTCAAGAAGGTAAAATTATCTCTCCTCCAAAAAGAGGTTTGAAAAGAAAAGTATATGAATTAACTTTAAAAGTAATTGCTAAAACCAACTTCAATTTGGTTGCTATAGATTATCTTTTTAAGAATAATAAACCTGTTGTTAATGAATTTAATTTTGTTTTCGGAAGAAGAGCTTTAGGAGAAAAAAGATATGAGTATTATTTAAAAAAAGCTATTAAAAATTTCTTAAATAAAGTTTTATGATAAAAAAATTTTTTGTGAAAACCTTAGGATGCAAAGTAAATCAAGTAGAAAGTTCTTTTATAATAGAGTGTCTTAAAAATGAAAACTTTATTCCTTCTTCAGAGAAAGAGGCTCAGATTTTTATTTTAAATAGCTGCATTGTTACAGCTAAAGCTGAAGCAGAGTGTAGAAAAATTATTAAAAGATGGGCTAAAAAAAATCCAGAGCTTATTATTTTAACAGGTTGTTATGCTCAAAGATTCCCTCAAGAAATTTTAGATTGGGCTAAAAAACAGTGCATTCCTAATCTCATTATCTTAGGGCAAAAAGAAAAATTTGAAATTTCTCAAATTTTAAAAGAACTTTTAAATAAGTCAGATATAGAATACCCCTTAATTATGGTTGAACATTTATCCAAACTAAGTGAATGCGAACCTATAATTTTACATAAATTTTTTGGTCATTCCAGAGCTTTTGTAAAAGTTCAGGATGGTTGTGATAATTTTTGTTCTTATTGTATAGTTCCTTATAGCAGAGGTGCTCCAAGAAGTGCTTCTGCAGAATTAGTTTTAAATCAAATAGAAGTTTTTATCAATCAAGGATATGAAGAAATAGTTCTTACAGGAATTCATTTGGGTAAATGGGGAAAGGATTTAAATCCTCCTCAAAAACTTACAGATTTGCTTTGGAAAATAGAGGAATTTCTACTTTCCTATGGAAAGGAATTTATTCTAAGGCTCTCTTCTTTAGAAGTAAATGAGATAGATGAAGATTTTTTGGAATTTGCCAAAAGAAGTAAATTTTTAGCTCCACATTTTCATATACCTCTTCAAAGTGGATCAAATAAGATTTTAAAATTAATGAATCGGCATTACAGCAAAGAACAATATATAGAAATATTGGAGAAACTTTATAAAATTTTCCCACATGCTACTTTTGGAGCTGATGTAATAGTTGGGTTCCCTGGAGAAGATGATACCGATTTCTGTTCCACTTACGAAGTGGTAAAAAATTCTCCTTTAAATTGGCTTCATATTTTTCCTTTTTCTCCACGCCCTGGAACCAAAGCAGAAAAATTTAAAAATAAAGTCCCTTTTGAAACTATTAAAAAAAGATGCCAAATCCTAAAAGATTTAATTGCTCAAAAAAGAGAAAAATTCTTAGAAAAAGAAATTGGTCAAACAAGAAAAGTTGTTTTGGAAAAATTTGATGAACAAAAATGGAAAGGAATTTCAGAAAATTATATTCCTGTTTTTTTAACAATTGAACTCCCTGATCCAGATCTAAAGGGTAAAATTGTCAAAGCTATATTTAAAAATAAAAAAGGTGATCATTTAATAGGTGAAGTTTTGAGTATACCCCAAAAAACTAAAGAATAGTGTAAAAAGGAAGCTAAAGTAAAAAATATCACCATATTTTCAAAGCAAACGATAACAAAGGAATTCAAAGGATATATAAAAAAATCTATAAAAAATACAAGCAAAAACAATAATTGAAAAGCAGTAGAAATTTTTCCAAGAATAGTAGGTTTAATATTAGTATAATTTTTATGTAATAGATAAATAGCTCCACTAAGTATAGCAATATCTCTAAAAATAATTATAAAAAAAAGTTTAAAAGAGATATAATTTTCTAAATAAAATAAAGCATAAAGCATATTAATAAAAGTTTTATCAGCTATAGGATCAAGAAGTTTGCCTAAGGTTGTTTCCTGGTTAAAAATTCTGGAAAAAATTCCATCAAAAGCATCACTTAAAATAGCTGTTGTAAGTAAAATAACCAGAATATTTACAGAAACCTTTTTTAGCCAAAGAACCGGGAAAACAAAAGCTAATATAAGTCTATACAAACTTAAAAGATTGGGCATTTTAAAAATATCTTTTGGTCTAATTTCCATAAAAAATTATTATAATGCCTATCCTTGATTTTTAAAGAATTTTTATTAAGCTTTAATGAGAGGTATCAAAAATGATTCTTTTACATATTTGTTGTGGACCTTGTAGTCTTTATTTTGTTAAATATTTTAGAGAAAAAAATCTACCTTTTGTAGGTTATTTTTATAACCCTAACATCCATCCTTATAAAGAGTTTCGTCAAAGAATAAGAGCTTTGGAGGAAGTTCAAAAAATTAAAAATTTTGAAATTATCTGGGATAAAGAATATGGTCTAAGGAAATTTGTAAAGGAAACCTTTATGCTTTGGGATAAACCTGGTAAGAGATGTGAAAGATGTTATATAATGCGTCTTAAAGCTACAGTTAAGAAAGCTTTAGAAATAAAAGCTGAAGCTTTTACTTCAACTCTTCTTTATAGCGTTCATCAAGATCATGAATTGATAAAAGCTATAGCAGAAGATTTGAGCTATAAATATAAAGTTCCTTTGTATTATGATGATTTCAGAAAAGGCTATAAGGAGGGACAGAAAGAAGCTATAGCACTTGGTATTTATCGTCAGGGATATTGTGGATGTATTTTCAGTGAAGAAGAAAGATATTATAAAAAACGCAAAAAAGAACTACTTAGACAACTTAAGGCTAATGATACTTTTTTATTTCATCAATAATAAAAGCAAGGGCTGAAAAAGCCTCTTCTCTATGTTTTGCAAAAACACTTATGGAAGCAATTCTTTCTCCTATTTTTAAAAACCCTATATTATGATAGATAAGAATCTCAACCAGATCAAACTTTTTTTTAGCTTCTTTTTTTATATCTTTTAATTTTTCTAAGATTTTTTTATCTATATTTAAACCACGGGAGGGTACTTCTTTTCCATTTTTAAGATCATATTCTCTTACAAAACCATGAAATTCTAATATACATCCAAATTTTCCCTTTAAATCTCTTATAAACTTCTCTTTTTTTTCCATATAGTCTTTATAAGTTTTTACAACCATAGTTCTTTATATTTCTCTTTATAGAAATCCTTCCACGATCATTCCTATAAGATTAATTAGCTCTTCTTTTGAAATGCTAATTTGAGCAATTGTTTGCATCTTTTACCTCTTTTTTTAAGGTTTTTTTAATTCAAGTTTAAATATGTTTTAAAAACATTCAAGACATGACTTATATTAAAGTTAAATTATACTCTGGGAAAAGTAAAAATTATTTACTGAGAACTCTGCCTGAAAATTGCCTACAAAATGCACCCAAAAATCCTCTGAAATCGATTGAAATCGATTGGGATAAATTTCTGAAAACCCTGATTATTTCTTAAATTAAAGAGCCGGCGAGGGGACTTGAACCCCTAACCCTGGGATTACAAATCCCATGCTCTGCCAATTGAGCTACGCCGGCGTATTTAAAAAATGGCGGAGGAGGCGGGATTCGAACCCGCGGTGCGGGTTTTAGCCCGCACACTCGCTTAGCAGGCGAGCGCCTTCGACCACTCGGCCACTCCTCCTTTTATATTTAAAAATCATGGTTCCGGGGCCTGGATTCGAACCAGGATTCTGGGATCCAAAATCCCATGTCCTGCCAATTAGACGACCCCGGAATTATACTAATTCAATTGTAAAATATAACACAATTTAAATTTTTGTAAAGTTAATTTGCTCCCTCTAAAAAACAAATTTAATATCTTTACAAAAATTTGAAAAAATAAAGAGAAACTTTATAATAAATTTGTGCTTATATTAGAAATATTAATTTTTGTACTTCTTTTTTTATTATTCCTTTTTCTATATAGCCGCTATTCTTATCTACATTCCAAAGTTGAAGAAAATTCTAATATGCTAAATCAATATTTCCAAAATATACAAAATCCTTTGTTTTCTATAAAAGAACGTCTTCAAGATCTCCAAGAAATCCGTACAGAACTTAAAACCCTTCACCTTACAGAACATCTGTTGCAAAAAATAAATGAAGAAATTAATGCTTTAAATGCTATTTTTATAAGTAGAAAATCTGGTATAAGTGGAGAAAAATGTTTAGAAGAAATTTTGGCTCTATTACCTCCTAATTTGTTAGTTAAAAATCTAAAACTTAATGACGGCGTAGTAGAATTCGCTTTAAAACTCAAAAATGAAAAATATCTTCCTATTGATTCTAAATTTATAGCTCCTGAACTTTTAAAAAATCAAGAAAATTCAAATTATTTAGAAAAAGAAATTATTAAAAGAATAAGAAAAAGAGCCCAAGAGATTACCTTATATCTAAAAGATGAAAAATCTGTAGGTTTTGCTATTATGACTGTTCCTGATGGTGTATATAATTTTTTAAGAATGCGTTTAATGGAAGAACTTGAAAAAATAAATATAATTCTTGTTCCTTATCAATTATTACTTCCTGTTTTGATGTTTATATGGTTCTTTTTTGAAAAATTTACTGTTAATTATAATGAAAATATGATAAGTAAATATTTGAGCTTTTTAGAAACAAGTCTTTTTGAATTGGAAAAAAATTTAAATCAAATTTTAAAAGAAATAAAAGCCTTTGAAAATTTCAATCAAAAAAATAAAGAAATAATTTATTCTCTTAAAAAAGAACTTGAAAAACTCAAAAATTTGAAAAACTGAATTAATAGTATCTTAAATGAATACAATCGCCAGAATAAATTTTTTCTATTTTTCCTTCCTTTGTTTTTAAAAGTAAAGCTCCATCTTCAGCAAGATCAAAAGCCAAACCTCTTATTTCTCTTTGAGGCTGAATAATTTTTACTGATTTACCTAAGGTAGAACTTAATTTTTTCCAGTCTGAGATAATCTTCTCAGAAGGCATTTTTAAATATTTTTGAATTTTTCCCACAATTTCTATAATTAAGTCCTCTCTTTTTATTTCTTTTTTTAAAATCTCTTTTAATGACACAGCAAAAGGTTCAAAAGAATTTATTTCATTGTTTACATTTATACCAATTCCTATAACAGCATATTTAAGTTGATCTACTTCTGCTTTTATTTCAAGAAGAACCCCAGCCAATTTTTTCTCTTCGTTCTCTTTTTGATAAAGCACATCATTAGGCCATTTCAATTTTATTTTCAAGCCTGTAGTTTCTTTAATAGCTAAACCAATTGCCAAACTTGCTATATAAGTAAGAAGAAATGCTTCTTTCAAAGAAAAAGATGGTTTTATAACCAGGCTCATCCATATCCCACCTTCAGGAGAAATCCAGACTCTCCCAAGTCTTCCTCTACCTGATGTTTGAACTTCAGCAATAACCAAAGCCTCTTCGCCTCTTTCTCCTAATTCCTTTGCCACATCCATAGTAGAAGAAATTTTTCTAAAATAATAAATTTTATAAGGAAGCTTCTTTAATATTTCTTCATCAATAAAATTTGGTGAATTTATAAGTCTATAACCTTTGTGAGTGGTTTCTATTTGATAGCCCTCTTTTTTCAAGGCTTGAACATTTTTCCATACAGCAGTTCTTGAAATACCAAGTTTTTTAGCAATACTCTCTCCAGAAACAGGCTCTGAAGCTTTTTCCAGTATCTTAATAATAAATTTCTTATTTTTCATGTTTTGTTTTTTCTATGTAAGCATAGGCATTATGAGCATGGATAGACTCAAAATTTTCAGCCTCTACCGCAAACCAAATAACTTCAGGATGTTCTGACAATTTTTTAGCTACTCCTCTTACCACATCTTCCACAAACTTTGGATTATTATAGGAATATTCTGTAACATATTTTTCATCAGGTCTTTTTAAAAGAGGATAAACCGGGCTTGAAGCAGATAACTCCGCAATTTCTATAAGCTCCTCTAACCAGATAAACTTTTTGAATCTCACTTTTATGGTTACTATTCCCCTTTGATTATGAGCAGAATATTTACTTATAGCTTTGGAACAAGGGCAAAGGGTCATTACAGGAACTTTAACTCCTATAATCAAATCTTTTTTTCTTGAAGAAAAAGAAGCCATCATAAAAGCCTGATATTCCATAAGAGAAGAAACACCACTAACAGGTGCTTTTTTTTCCAAAAAATATGGGAAATACATCTCTAAATGTGCTGATTTAGCAGATAATTTTTGTCTTATTTTTTTTAAGATTTTCTCAATATTTTTAATGTGTATTTCTCCCTTAAATTCATTAATCACTTCTATAAATCGGCTCATATGAGTGCCTTTAAATTTAGCAGGTAAATCAACATAAAGATTAATTTCTGCAATGGTATGCTGAAACCCCTTTTCTTTATCTAATACTGTAACAGGATATTTAAACCCTTTTATTCCTACTTTATCTAAAGGAATTTTTTCTTCAGGAGAAGTGTTCTGAATGTCTATAAGTTTCATTAAATCTTCTCTAAATTAACAAATTTTAAGCTTCAAAAGCTTATCTCTTATTTTTTTTACATCTTCAAAAGTTTTACCTTTATAATTCCAAAAATCTTCTCCTCTTTTTTCCAGCTTTTTAAGTTCCAAATCTTCATAAACCCATCCTATAATTTTTTCTTTAAATTCTTTTTTAATTAATTTCTGATCTTCTTCATCCTGAATTTGATTCCCTATAATCCAAACATTTTCCAATTTTAAATCCTTTGCCAATTTTAAAATTTGCTTTGAAGTATCTATACTTCCTTGAAAAGGTGTAGTTACTACTAAAATTGCATCCATAGGAACTATAGAAGCTCTACCAAAGTGTTCTACTCCTGCTTCCATATCCACAATTACTATCTCCTTGGATGATAAAATTAAATAGGTAAGAAGTTTTCTTAAGACAGTTTGTTCTGCACAGGCACAACCTCCTCCTGCAATTCTAATAGCACCTAAAATCATTAACTTAAGATCATTTTTTTTAAGCATAAATTTTTCAGGAAGATCTTCTACCTTAGGATTTAAATTATAATAAATTCCTGATTTTTGTGCTCTTTCTATTAAAAGATCTTTCATCTCTGCTAAAGGTTTAACCTCTCCTTTGATGCCAAAGATCCTTGCTAAATGAGGACTGGGATCAGCATCTATAGCTAATACAGTATAACCCTTTTCTAAAAATGCTAAAGATAAGAAACCTGCTATTATACTTTTACCAACTCCACCTTTACCACAAAAAGCAATTTTCATAAATAAAAAATATATCAAATTTTAACAAAAAAAGCAACAAAAAAGTTTTAAAATAACTTTTAAAGACCTTTTGATAAAATTGAGCTTTGATATTTAAAAATGAGATGATTTATGAAACTTTTTGATTAAATGGCAGGCCAGGAGGGACTTGAACCCCCAACCTTCGGATTTGGAGTCCGACGCTCTGCCAAGTTGAGCTACTGGCCTACCTCCTATTTTTTAACTTCTTTATGTATAGTATGTTTTCTATCCCATGGGCAATATTTTCTTAATTCTAATCTATCAGGAGTATTACGTCTATTTTTAGTAGTAGTGTAATTAATTCTCTTACATTCAGTACACTGAAGATGTATAATTATCCTTGCTTCTCCTTTTTTAGCCATCTCTGTATGCCCCTTTATTCTATTATTTTTGTAACTACACCAGCTCCAACTGTTCTACCACCTTCTCTAATCGCAAACCTCAATCCCTCCTCTAATGCCACCGGCTTTATCAACTCAACCTCTAACTCTACATTATC
>Ga0256842_1000012_pt1 | contig 160570 bp, 147 predicted proteins | sample 4559240metaG_FD_185973 | JGI IMG/M metagenome (GOLD analysis project Ga0256842, IMG submission 185973) | Hydrothermal vent microbial communities from Guaymas Basin, Mexico - 4559-240 | ecosystem: Environmental > Aquatic > Marine > Hydrothermal vents | place: Mexico: Guaymas Basin | collected... | reverse complement strand
TCAAATCTTTTTTTTAGTTTTTTTTTAAGACAATTCAACTGCTTTTCCTTAGAACTATTTGATAATACCATTTTGAAACTTATGGGTCAAATATTTTTATAAAGTAAAACTTTTCTGAATATTCATACTAACAATTAATCTCAATAACTATATACAATATTTCCTAAACAAATTGCTTCGCTTCTTTAATAGATCTGATCACTAATTATTATTTCTAATTATACTAAAAATGGTTTTACTCAAATATCTCCTTGAGTAAAACCATTAATAAGCGATTTCTATTTAACCAATCCAATAATTTTAGTATATTTTGAGTATTTTTTTCTCATCAAATAACTTCTAATTCCTTCAACAGTTTCAATGCTAGCGTTAGGATTAATGAAATTTCCAGTTCCAATAGCTATTGCAGATGCTCCTGCAAGCGCAAATTCCACCGCATCATTACCATTTAATATCCCCCCCATTCCTAAAATCGGTATATTTACAACACTTGCAACTTCAAATACTTTCCTAATAGCAATAGGTTTAACAGCCGGTCCAGATAATCCTGCTATTTTTCTTTCAACTACTGCTTTTTGTTTTTCAATATCAATTGCCATCCCAGCAACAGTATTGATTAACGAAATAGCATTTGCACCACATTCTTCTACTATTAAAGCGATTTCTTTAATATCAGTTACATTCGGGGATAATTTTACGATTAAGTGTTTTGAAGTGCAATTCCTAATCTCAGTTACAATATTCCTAACTACTTCTGGATTTGTCCCAAAAGCAAGTCCTCCATCCTTTACATTTGGACATGAAATATTAAGCTCAATTGAATCAATATCTTCTTTATCTAAAATTCTTGCCATTTCCATGTATTCTTCCAAATTTGCTCCATTAATGTTTGCAATTATTTTAGTATCAAACTGCCTTAAATATGGAATATATTTTTTTATAAAAACTTCAACACCTGGATTTTGCAATCCTATAGAGTTTAATAAACCCATTGGTGTTTCGTAAAGTCTTGGAGGCGGATTCCCTTCTTTAGGCTTTAGGGTCAAGCCTTTTACTGAAATTGCACCAATCTGATTCAGATCAATAAATTCAGCATACTCTTCTCCAAACCCAAACGTGCCTGATGCAACAGTTACTGGATTTTTTAATTTAAGGCCATTTAAATCTACAGACATATCAATATTATTCATTCAAATTCACCTCATTACCGTAAAACATAGGACCATCTTGACATACTTTTTTATATCCATTTACCGTCTCACAAGTACAACCTAAACAAGCTCCAATGCCACATGCCATTCTTTCTTCTAACAACAATTGTGTTTCTACATTATTTGCTTTTGAAATTTCATTAACTTTCTTCATTAAAATTTTAGGCCCACATGTGAAAACTACATCATAATCAACTTTTGCTAATTCACCTTTTAAAATATCAGTTGGATATCCCATATAATCAGCTTTATTTTCAACTTCGCTAAATGTTATAACTTCGGTTGAGACTTCATTAAATACATTTATATCAAAACACTCATTATTAAAACCAAGAAACATTTTTGTAAAAACACCCATTTTATTTAGTTCCATTGCCGCACCTTTTAATGGTTCAACACCAATTCCTCCACCAATTAAAAGCACTTTTTTATATTCTTTCTTTAAATCAAAGCCATTTCCTAATGCCCCTGTTAAAATTATTTCATCATCCACTCTTAATCTGCTAAAATTTTCAGTTCCAGTTCCCACTATTTTAATTCCAAATTCAATTTCTTTTTCATTATATGAACTCACACTTATCGGGCGATTCAAAAGCGGATACAATTCCACATTTTTAATCATGAAAAATTGTCCCGGCTTAATATCTATTTTATCAGGTCTAGCAACAATCATTTTAAACACGTCTTCAGTCATAAATTCTACTTTTTTTACTTTTACTTTTCCATAAAATTTCATATAATCCTACTTCCAATATATTTTATTCGCTTTTTCAAGTTCAGCATTAATTTTTTTATTCATTTCAAGTACAGCTTGTTTTGCACCTTCTTTTACAGTGGAACCTATTTTTTCATAGTTAAATATTATCCCTCTAGAAGAATTTACTATTGCACCAAGCCCGTCTTCATTAAATGCATTAACTACATCTTTTGCTCCTCCACCTTGCGCTCCGTAACCTGGCACAAGAAAATACGCATTTTTCATTTGTTTTCTTAACGAAATCATTTCACTCGGATATGTTGCACCGACTACAGCACCAACAGGTCCGTAGTTTTCATCATATTTTGAGTTCATTACATTTACTATTCCAGCAACTCTTTCATATATTGTAACATCATCTTTCTTAATATCTTGAATCTGTTTTGATGATTTATTTGATGTTTTAACTAAAACAAAAATGCTTTTATCATATTTATCAATATCTTCTATAAATTCATTTATACAATCTTCACCTAAATATGGATTAACAGTTACATTATCAACTTCAAAATCATCAACTTTTATTCCATTATAAACAACATTTCCCAGATGACCATTTGAATACGCTTGTGAAGTTGATCCAATATCTCCACGCTTAATATCACCTATTACAAATAGTCCTTTTTCTTTTGCATATTTTTTTGTATCTGAGTACGCTTTTAAACCTTCAATTCCATATTTTTCATAAAAAGCAATTTGTAATTTTACAGCAGGTGCAATTTCATAAATCCCATCAATAACATCTTTATTAAAATCAAATAAAGCCTTAGAAATTTTACCATCTTTTTTATATTCATCAGGTATTTTTTCAAGCCTCGGATCTAATCCAACTACAACAGGCGATTTCTTATCAATAATTTTCTTTTGCAATTGATTAATATTCATATTTTCCACCCCTTTTAAATTTAATAATTCCATTTTTTATAGTAATTTCAACTTCACCATAAACTTCATAGCCATCAAAAGGTGTATTTTTACCTTTTGACGCAAATTTATCAGCTTCAATTTTCCATTTTTTATTCAAATCTATAATTACAACATCTGCTATATCTCCTACGCCTATACTTCCTCTTTTAATCTTTAATATCTCGGCTGGTTTAAAAGTCATCATAGCAATTATTTTTGAAAGTTCAATTTCTTCTTTTTTTACAAGATTAGTATAAGCTAAAGAAAAACTCGTTTCAACTCCACTTATTCCATTTGATGCTTTTTGATATTCAACTTCCTTACTTGCTTTTTCGTGCGGAGCATGATCAGTTGCAATAATATCTATTTGATTATTTTTAATACCTTCAATGATAACATTTAAATTCTCTTTTGATCTAATTGGTGGATTTACTTTAGCATATGTGCTTTTTATATTTACTTCTTCTTTTGAAAGCGAAAAATGATGAGGCGTAACTTCACAAGTTACTTTTGTTCCATTATTTTTAGCTTCAACAATGTGATCAAGAGAATCCTTACAACTAATATGAGCAATATGAATCCTTTTATTATATTTTTTTGCAACTTCAACATTTCGTTTTACCATTTTAGATTCACCAATACACGGCCATGGTCCATCAGTATATAATTTTGATACACTGAAATCTTCACAATGAGATATGATTAACGCTGAATTAGGTAAATTTTCAAATGCTTTTTCTAAAACAACTTTATCCATAATAGGCATTCCATCATCTGAAAAAGCAACAGTTTCAGTTTCAAACTTTTTAAAATCAACTAATTCTTTCCCCTTTTGATCTTTTGTGACACTAACTATCGGAAACACTTCAATAAGTGCTTCTTCTTCAATTTTTCTTTTTACATCATTCAATTTATTTACAGTATCAATAACCGGTTTTGTATTAGGCATTGCTGCAACAGAAGTAACTCCACCTCTAAGTGCTGCTTTTGTTCCAGATATTAAATCCTCTTTGAAATCAAAACCCGGAATTCTTAAATGCACATGAGCATCAACAAATCCCGGACACACCATCTTCCCTTTTGCATCAATTATTTCACAATTTTGGATATCAATATTTTGATTTACTTTAGAAATAAATCCTTCCTCAATAAAAATATCATAATATCCTTCTAAATTATTTTTTGGATCAATTACATAACCATTTTTAATAAGTATATTCATTTTCCCTCCAAACAAAAAACCTCTTTTAAACGCAATAATCCCAAAGAGGTTGTAAACTGTTAATCTCATAGTGTCTCTCGGACAAGAAAGGGATTATTATTCTTTTTTAATAACTTAACATAGAAAATCACAACTGTCAATCAAACTGACCAAAGAAGATCCAAGAATAATCCGTTAACTTAGCATATATTTTTTTATTATGAAATATTATGAAATTTTATAATTATATTATTGACAAGACAATAATATATTAATAAACTGTATGATGATGATATAGATAGGAGAAAATATGATATCAATCTCATGCTCAAATATTACAAAATATTACGGTGTAGATTTAATACTAAATAAAATAAGTTTTAGCTTGAATGAAAAAGAAAGAGTTGGATTAATTGGTGATAACGGTTGTGGAAAAACTACCCTTTTCAAGATCATAACTGGTGAAATTCCGTATGATGATGGTAACGTTTTTTTATCAAAAGATAAAAAACTTGGCTATTTAAAACAAAAAAATAATTATAACAATAATCAAACTATTTATGAAGCATGTCTTCCTACGTTTAATGAACTAATCGAACTCGAAGATCAACTGCATATATATGAAGAGAAAATTTCAGCAAACTCAAATGATATTGATCTTCTAAATGAATATTCAGATTATCTTGATCTTTTTGAAAGAAAAGGTGGATATACTTATAAAAGTAAAATTAGAGGTGTATTAAATGGACTAGGATTCACTCAAGAAGAATACAGTAATTCAATCAATATTTTAAGTGGTGGTCAAAAATCAAGACTTCAACTTGCATTATTATTATTAAGCGAACCAGATATACTGCTACTAGACGAACCCACCAATCACTTAGATTTAGCTACTACTACTTGGTTAGAAAATTATTTAATTGATTATCCAAATACAGTTATTACAATTACTCATGATAGATATTTCTTGGATAAAATTTCAACAAAAATATTTGAAATTGAAAATCAAAAATTAATTGAACATGACGGAACTTATTCTGATTTTCAACTTTATAAAAAAAGTATACTTGATGTTCAAACACGAGCTTTTGAAAAACAACAAAAGGATATTAAAAAGCAAGAAGAAATAATAAGACGTTTTAAAGGTCACGGAACCGAAAAACTTGTAAAAAGGGCTCAAAGCAGAGAAAAAATGCTAGCTAAAGTTAAAGTTCTCGACAAACCATCTGTTTTTAGTGAATCCATGAAAATGCGATTTTCACCAACGATAAAAAGCGGTGAAGAAGTTTTAAAAGTTGAAAATTTATCGAAGTCGTTTAACAAGCTATTATTTGAAAATTTAAATTTCGAAATATTTAAAGGCGAAAAAATTGGTTTAATTGGTCCAAACGGAATCGGTAAAACTACGCTTTTCAAAATCATTTTAAATGAGATTTCACAAAGTAGTGGTGAAGTTAAACACGGGCACAATGTTTTTACTGGATATTTTGATCAAGAACAACAAAAACTTAATCCATTAAATACTGTATTTAATGAAATACTTGAAGTTATTCCTAAGGCTACTAATACGGAAATCAGAAGTAAACTTGGAGCGTTTCTTTTTAAAGAAGATGATGTTTTTAAGCAAATTGATTCGCTAAGCGGTGGAGAGAAAGGTCGTTTATCATTACTAAAGCTAATTTTAACAAATTCAAATTTCATTTTACTCGATGAGCCTACAAACCATCTTGATATTAAGTCAAAAGAAGTATTAGAACAAGCACTTAACAATTATGACGGAACTTTATTAATCATATCTCATGATAGATACTTCCTAAATAAAGTGACTAATAAAACTTTTGATTTCAGTAAAAACAATATTAAAACTTATTTAGGAAATTATGATTACTATATCGAAAAGAAAAAAATAAATAAAGAACTTTTTAAAAAAGATATCGCACCTACAAAAACAAAAACTGAGCAAAAAAAAGAAATGCAATTAAAAAAAGAAGAAAAGAAAAAAGTGAAAATAATGAAAAAAAGAATGGAACAAATTCTTGAAGAAATTGAAAATTTAGAACAAAATTTAAGTTCTAACGAACAATTACTTTGTAAAGAAGAAGTCTATTCAAATGGGATAGAAGTTAAACGCATTAACAGCGAAAACTCAGAATTAGAAAAAAACATAAATCAACTTTACGAAGAATTAAGTGATTTAGATGTATTTCTAGAAAACATATAAAAAAAGGAGAAAAAATGGAAAAAACAACACAAGAAATCGTTAAAGAAATTATTAATTTACAGATTGGAAGAGATACGGATCAGGAAATCAATCTTAAATCAAATTTAGCAACTGATTTGAATGCAGATTCGCTAGATGCAGTTGAAATAATCATGGAAATTGAAGATGCATTTAATATTGAAATACCTGATGAAATAGCTGAAAAAATTGAAACTTTTGAAGATATTTTAGATTATCTTGATGAAGTATTATAAAAAAATAAACGGAAGCGTACAAGCTTCCGAAAATTATAGCATAAGTGAGTTTAATCATCCATGCCTTAATGCATGATGATAAACTCATTTTTTGAAAAACAAGCAATAAATATCTTTTTTTGTCAATTCATAAATAGTTACATCTAAAATATCTATTTCATATCGTAATCCAATTAAATTATATAACATTTCTTTTCCATTTTTTATTACATTGCATTCCAATATTAATCCATCTTTAACAATTATTTCTACATCCCATATCCCACTAGTATTTTCAATGTGATTATTAACAGTAAATTTTGGAGATTCTCCGTAATTCCATTCCCATTTTCTAAATTTCTCTTCCGTTTTTCTATTTATTCTAACAAAATCTTCATTAGTCAATAATATTTCATCATCTCGATAATCATTTGATAAAATTTTAATAAGTCTTTCTTGAAATTCTTCTGTATCCATCTCTTCGCGCATATTTTTTTTAATATTTGTTACCTGACTTCTTACGGATTTTGTTGCCTTTGAATAAATAACTTTATCTTTTACATCAAGTGATTTTTCTAATTTTTCTAAATCGGTATCAAATAAAATTGTCCCATGGTGTAATACATGATTTTTATGTATTCGCTGGGCATTTCCAGAAATCTTTTTATTATTTAGCAGTATATCATGTCTTTTCGACATAGTAGTTTTAATGTTTAAAGTAGATAAAGCCTCCATTATTTTACAATTATGAATTTCATAATTAATGTTGTTGTCATTTCTATTAAATATAAATGTATAATTTACATTCCCTAAATCATGATAAACAGTTCCACCACCAGAAATTCTTCTTACAATTAATATATTTTTTTTTTTATATATTCATAATCTATTTCTTGAAAAATGTTTTGATGCCTACCTACAATTATTGAAGGTTTGTTTCTCCATATTATAAAGAAATTTTCATCATTCGCTTTATTTTCTAAGCAATATTCTTCTAAAGCAATATTGAAATATGGATTCAATGAATTATTTCTAATAAATTTCATATAATATTCTCCTCGTAAACTAAAAAAATAAAATCCCAATATTAGGGATTCATTTTTTTAATAATTATACATTATCTCGGTAAATGTATCGCATGTCCAAATACATTAGTTGCCGCTTCCATAACGCTCTCAGAAACAGTAGGATGAGCATGTATTGTAGTAATTAATTCATTTACAGTTGCTTCAAGTCGTATAGCAAGTGCCCCTTCTGCAATAATATCAGTTGCACGAGGTCCTATAATTTGCACTCCTAAGATTTCTTCAGTCTCGCGTTCCGCAACTATTTTAACAAGTCCCTCTTCGCCCATTATCAATGATTTTCCATTTGCCATAAGAGGAAATCTTCCAACGTTGACCTTTAATCCTTTTTTTATTGCTTCCGCCTCATCCATCCCTACAGAAGCAATTTCTGGTTTTGTATATATAGTAGATGGAATTGTTTTAAAATCAATTTCAGATTTTATATTCATTATATTTTCAACAGCAACTATTCCTTCAGCAGAAGCTACATGAGCCAACATTATCCCACCGTTACAATCTCCTACCGCATATATGTTTTTCAAATTTGTTCTCATATTTGTATCAACGTTAATCATTCCACGATTTGACTTTATACCGATTTTCTCAAATTTTATTGAATCTGTATTAGCTTTTCTACCAGCGGCTACTAATACTTTATCTGCATCAACCTCTATAATTTCGTCCTCAAATTCAACTTTTACAATCAATGAATCTTTCTTATAAATTTCTAAGACTCTTGCACTTTCCATAATCTGTATATTTTTACTAAGTAATTTTTCTCTAGTAATCGAAACGATCTCTTTATCTATCATAGGAAGTATTGAATCTGCCATTTCCACTATTGTAACTTTCGAACCAAATGCAGAATATATTTCAGCAAATTCAGATCCGATAACACCACCGCCTATAATTAACATTTTACCAGGGATTTCTTTAAACGATAATGCTTCTTCACTTGTTACAACGCCCTCTAAATTTATTCCTTTTATAGGAATTATTGATGATTCGCTACCAACAGCTATTATACAAGCATCAAATTCAATAATTTTTCCGCATTCTTCACCATTAGTTATGATTATAGATTTATCCGTATTAAATTCTCCCAAGCCAATAATAATCTCAATATTATTTGAAATAAGCAAACCCTTAACTCCATCTACTAATTGATTTACAACTTCAATTTTTCTATTCATAACTCTATCCCAATCAAAAGTAAACTTATCAAATTTTATACCAATATCTTCTGCACAATTCAAATTTTCAATCATCTCAGCAGTGTGTAGTAAAACTTTAGTCGGAACACATCCAATATTAAGACATGTACCACCAATTTTATTTTTTTCTATGATTGTTACTTCAGCACCAAGTTGAGCTGCTCGTATAGCAGCAACATATCCCCCAGGTCCTCCACCTAATACTACAATTCGCATAGCAACCTCCATTTCCTACAACAATAATTGTGCAGGATTTTCAATTATTTCTTTTAATCTTGACATAAATTCTGCCGCAATAGCACCATCAACAACTCTATGGTCTGCAGTTAAACATAAATTCATCATTGGTAAAATAACCATTTGTCCATCTTTTACAACAACTTCATCTTTTATTGCAGTTATCCCCAAAATAGCTACTTCCGGTTGATTTATTATCGGAGAAAAAGAATTCATTTCATACATTCCTAAATTAGTAACTGTAAATGTACTACCCTGTAATTCGTCCATTTCTAACTCATTATTTTTAGATTTAATTACTAAAGATTTAATTTTATTTGATAATTCACCCAAACCCATAAGATTAGCATATTTAACAACCGGTACAATTAACCCTTCATCAAGTGCAACAGCCACTCCTATATTTGTAAAATTTCTCATTATAATACTATCACCATCAATACTACAATTTAATATAGGAAATTCAATTAGTGCATTAGAAACAATTTTAACAATCAAATCTGTATATGTCACTTTATGCTTTAGAGAAATTTGATTTTTAAATTTTTTCAACATAGTTGTATCAACTTTTAATTCATAAGTAACTGCTGGAGACGTTTGCCAACTATCAAACATTCTCTCAGATATAATTTTACGCATTTGAGACATCTCGACTACTTCTTCGATTAAATCAAACCCATTTAATTTCGAATTTTTATCATATTCATTAAATACATCCTGTTTCACAATTCTACTTGACTTATTAATGTTGTTAATGTCAACACCTAAATTATTTGCAAGCACTCTTGCAGTTGGCGTTGCCTTAACATTGCCTTTATACATCAGTATATCTTTTTCAACTATTCTTCCATTTGGTCCTGTTCCATTAATTTTACTTAAATCATAACCCTTATCTTTTGCAAGTTTTTTAGCTAAAGGAGAAGCTAAAATATCACCTTCAACCTTTATATTTTTTTCTTTTTTTTCTTTTTTTTCTATTTTTTTTACTTTCGTTACTTCCAAATTACTTTCTGCTATTCCACTATTATCAACTAAAAGTTCAGAAATATCTTCACCAGCTTCTCCGATAATGCAGATAGGTTCCTTAACCTTAGTTTTATCACCTCTTTCTGAAATAATTTTTAATAAGGTTCCCTCAAAAGTAGCATTCACATCACTTACTATTTTATCCGTTTCAACTTGTAATAATGGTTCTTCTAGTAATACTAAATCTCCTTCTTGCTTTAACCATTTACCAATTTTTCCTTCTACCATTGTAAGACCAAGTTTTGGCATCAACATGATATTTGCCATATTATTCACTCCTTATCAGTAGGTTCAAAAAAACTAAAACCACTAGCTTTATGATACTTTCTCTTAATTTTCACATCGATAATTTCATTCAATACTAAATCAATAGTCGCTAATACAATATTCCCCGAATCCAATAAGTGACCGCCATACACATCCATATTTTCATCACTAAATTGAGCATGAAAATGTACCTGATATTCATCATTGCTATCTCTTACAATAATGCCTTGCGCTCCTAAAAATTCTATTGGTCTTACCATCACTACTGGTTCATGATATTTTATTTTGTAATATTGTTTTTCATCTTTTATTGCATATACAAAAGAAACTTTTTCTAAACTTCCTATACAAGTACTTATATATGCAATTTCAATATTGTTTTCTGCACAAATTTTTTTAATACTCTCAATTAATTCGCTTCCCGGCAAAATTCTCGCAAAAATTATTCTACCTTTCATTCCAGTTTGATATGTATAACTCATTTTATATTACAAACCTAATAAATTAGGCAGCCAAAGCGAGATTGCTGGAATATATGTAATAAACATTAATGCGATAATGGAAGCAACTAAAAACGGTACTACAGATTTCGATATTCTAGATAAACTAATATCCGCTATTCCACAGGCGACATAAAGATTTACTCCTACCGGCGGTGTAACTTGACCAATTGCCAAATTCACAGTCATAATAACACCAAATAAAGTTAAATCAACACCAATAGTATTTAATATCGGAATAAAAATTGGTAACAAAATATAAAATGCACTAATTGCATCAATGAACATCCCCGCAACAAGCAAAATTATATTAATCATTAATAAAATTACAATTTTATTTGAAGTTGCTGCCATAACAGCTGCCGCAATTTTTGATGCAATACCTTGAGTAGTTATTATCCATGCGAATACAGATGCTGATGATACTATTAACATAACAACTGCTGAACTAACTGAAGCATTAACCAATAGTTCTCCTAAATCTTTCAGTTTTAATTCTTTATAAATAAAAAATCCTACAAACAAACCATAAAATACTGCAACACCTGCAGCTTCAGTAGGAGTAAATATTCCACCATAAATACCACCTAAAATAATGAATGGTGTCAATAATCCCCAGAAAGATTCCTTAAAAGAATCAAATAACTCTTTTGGAGTAGCCACATCGTGTTTCTTTAATTTATATTTTTTAGAAACTATTAAACTAACTGCAATTAATGATATTCCAAATAATAACCCTGGAACAATTCCTGCAATAAATAATTTACCAATTGAAACTTGAGCAACAACACCATATACAACAAATGCAATACTTGGAGGAATAATTATTCCAATTGCTCCAGCTGAAGCCAATAATGCAGATGCCATTCCTTTGTCATATCCCTCCTCATCCATTGCTGGAATTAGGATGCTTCCTAATGCCGCGACTGTCGCCGGACCAGATCCAGAGATTGCTGCAAAAAATGATGATGTAAGTACAGATACAATAGCAAGTCCACCTCTCATATGACCTACTGCTTTATTCGCAAAATCTATAAGCCTTTTCGATATACCAGCTTTTTCCATAATCATTCCTGCTAAAATAAAAAAAGGAATTGCTAAAAGTGTAAATTTTGCTGTAGCAGCATACATTGTATACGAATAAACTTTTACAGGTAAATTAAACACATACATAGTAATGACTGATGCTAATCCAAGTGATGCAGCTATTGGAATGTTTAAAAGTAATAATAAAGCGAAAAGCGTAAATAATAAAATCCCTACTGACCCCATCATACCTCTCCCTTCGTTAATGTTTCATAACCAGCCACCACAAAACTAAACATTATAAACAAAGAACCTACAGGAATTGCCATTCCAAACCACCATTCCGGTAATCCTAAAGCAGCTGTTGTTTGTCCATAAATAAATTGTGATTTAACCATCCCGTAACCGAAATATATCAAAGTTGCAAATAACATTGCTGAAACAACATTAGCAAAAAATATCATATTTCTACTAGCTTTAAGAGATAATCGATCACTAATTACTGAAAGCCCCAAATGTCCTCCATGACGTGCCCCTATTGCGGCACCTATAAATGTATTGTACACAAATAAATTTGTTGTTACTTCTTCTGTAAAGGAAAGAGATGCATGTAATAAATACCTTGAAAGTACATTTGAAAAATTCAAAATTGCCATAATTGAAAGACTAGCAATTAAAATCCATTTAAAAACCTTCTCTATTTTGTCATAAAACTTAATCATATAATCACCACCTATAAATTGTGATGTGGCAATTTTACCACATCACAACACAATAACCATTTTATTTTATAGCATCTCTAAAAGTATCTAATAAATCTTTTCCAACTACATCTTCATATTTTTCATAAATTGGAATCATTTTTTCTTGAAATGCTGCAATTTCTTCTGCAGATAATTCAGTAACAGTCATTCCTTGGTCTTTTAAGAATCCAACTGCAGTAGCGCCTTCTTCTCTATTAATTTTAATTTGATATGCACATGCTTCTTGTCCTGCTTCTTCAAAAATATTTTGTAATTCCGGACTCATACTATCAAACAAATCTTTATTTACTCCTAAAATAATTGGATCATATGAGTAATTCCAAAGCGAAATATACTTTTGAACTTCATATAATTTACTAGATGTTATAATTGGAAGCGGATTTTCTTGTCCATCAATTGTTCCTTGCTGTAATGATGTAAATACTTCAGAAAAATTCATAGCAGTCGGATCTGCACCTAATTCTTTAAATAAATCAATATACATATTTATTCCAGGAATTCTAATTTTCATATTTTCAAGATCAGCTGGGCTCTTTATTTCTTTATTATTATTAGTAATTTGTCTATAACCATTTTCTCCAAATCCTAATGGTTGAATATTATTTTCTATAAGTATTTCATTTATTGCCGCTCCAGCCGGACCAGCTAAAGCTTTATCAACAGCTTCTTCATTTGGTAGTAACCATGGTAAAGATACAACACCAAATTTCGGATCTAATATAGAATAGATAATTGTTGAATGGAACGATATATCAGTGATACCATTCTGCAACTGCTCAATTCCTTTTGTTTGACTACCACTTGATAATTGTTCATTTGGATAAACAGTAATATCTACTTTCCCACCAGTTTTTTCACTTACTAATTCACTGAATTTCTCAGCTCCTTCATACCATGACGATGAATCTGATGTAGAAACACTCATATTAAGACTCATCGCTGGAAATTCAACTGTTGCTTCTTCTGCAGCAGGTTCGCTATCAGATGGTGCTGGCGCTGGTTCCTCAGTCTTAGCAGAACATGCAATTGAAAATACCGATACAACCATTAACATAACCAATAATAAAACTAAATTTTTTTTCATTTTTAATCCTCCCTAATTTTAATTAAAACATACTTTTTATACCATTGACTATATCTATAGTTTTTGGTCTATACGCGTTTTCTAATGTTGGACTAAATGGAACTGGAGTAAATTTAGCTCCTACTCTAATTATTGGAGCATCTAAATAATCTATTGCTTTTTCAGCAATTACAGCTGCAATTTCTCCGCCAAGTCCACCTCTTTTAACTGCCTCATGTGCAATAAGTAATCTATGAGTCTTTTTAACAGATTCAATAACTGTTTCCTCATCAAAAGGCGATAAAGTAATTAAATCAACCACTTCAACACTATACCCTTCTTTTTCTAAAATTTCAGATGCTTCTAAAGCTTTTTTCATCATTATAGAATATGAAACAATTGTAACATCATTTCCTTCTTTAACAACTTTTGCTTTTCCAATTGGTACAATGAGATTCTCGTCTTCAGGCACCTCGCCAGATTGCCTATACAAATCTTTATTTTCAAAGAAAATAACAGGATCATCGCTTTGAATTGCAGCCTTTAATAATCCTTTAGCATCTGCAGGATTTGATGGAGCTACAACTTTTATTCCTGGAATACCATTAAACCATGCTTCAATACTCTGCGAATGTTGTGCAGCGCCAGAACGTATCAATCCATCTGGAGCACGTATTACCATAGGTACTATAGTTTGACCTCCAAACATATATCGTATCTTTGCCATTTGGTTAAATATTTCATCCATAGTTATACCCATAAAGTCAGCAAAATGCATATCAGCTATTGGTCTCATCCCTGCTAATGCAGCTCCAATTACAGCTCCTACAATTGCAGTTTCAGAAATTGGTGAGTCAATAATCCGTTCGGTTCCAAACATCTCTGGCAATCCTTTAAATTGACCAAATATTCCGCCTTGCCTAGCAAGATCCTCTCCCATAATAAAAATCGTATCGTCTTTTTCCATTTCCTCTTTCATAGCTTCCAGAGTTGCTTCAGCAAATGTAATCTCTCTCATAATATCACCTCCTAATCCACATACAAATCTTCAAAGAGTTCTTCTTCACTCGGAAATGGACTTTCCATAGCAAATTTAACAGCATCATCAATTTCTTTTATTATCTCTTCTTCCATCTTATTAATTTCATTTTCGCTTAAAACACCTTCTAATAATACCTTTTCCTTAAATCTTCTTATCGGATCAGTTAATTCAAATCTTTCTTTTACTTCATCTTTTGTTCTATACATTTCAGGATCACCAACAAAATGACCTTTTATTCTATAAGTCTTCATTTCAACAATGCTAGGTCCTTCACCTTTTCTTGCTCTTTCGATTGCTTTTGCAGATTCCTCATAAACTTTTTCTACATCATTTCCATCTACTATTACGCCTGGAATTCCATACCCTACAGCTCGATCAGAAATATCTTTAACAGATGTTGTTGTTAAATATGGTGTTGTCGATGCCCATTCGTTATTTTCACATACGAAAACCACGGGTAATTTCCAGACAGAAGCCATATTTAACGCTTCATGAAACGTTCCGCGATTAGAAGCACCATCCCCAAAAAATACAACAGAAACATTGTTTGTCCCTTTTATCTTTTCTGCTAAAGCTGCACCTGTAGCTAAAGTAAATCCACCACCTACAATCCCGTTTGCTCCAAGCATCCCAACGCTAAAATCTGCAATATGCATCGATCCACCTTTTCCTTTGCAATACCCAGTTCTCTTTCCAAATAACTCAGCCATCATTTTATCAACTTTTGCACCTTTTGCAATAGTATGACCATGACCTCGATGTGTACTTTGTATATAATCATTCTTAGTTAAGTTTGCGCAAACTCCCGTAGCTATAGCCTCTTCCCCAATATACAGATGAACAAACCCAGGTACCTCTCCTTTCATAGAAAACTCTTCAATCCTTTTTTCAAATGTTCTTATTTTAAACATTGTTTTATAAAATTGAGAATATAATTCTTTATTCACTCTAATCACCTCCAAGTGACATATCATTATACATAAACATTCATTTATATCTATATATATGCAACTTATGTGCCAATACCTGGATATTATCAGTATTCTAGTATTTGGACGGCTTTCAAGAAAAAATCAAAAAAGATTATAACACAACATATATGCTCTATATTTGAGCATGTTATTTTTTTTATGTTAAAGAGCATTGAAACTTAGAGCTTATTAGCAAAGTGTCCTAAAATTAAACTATTGTTTAAATTTAGGACACTTTTGTTATTTACATGTTTATTTTATATTTTTTCATTTTATTATATAGTGTATTCCTACTTATTTTTAAACTCCTTGACGTTTTTGCAATATTTCCTTTAAAATATTCAATTGCATTACTTATAATTTCTTTTTCGGCCTCTTCAAAAGTTCTAACTTTATAATTTTCTATTTCCGCTATTTTCGGTTCTATTTTCGGTTCTATTTCCATATATTCATCAGGTAAATGTTCTAAACCAATTCTATCATTCGTACATATATTCATCATACGCTCTACCACATTTTCAAGTTCTCTAACATTTCCTTTCCACGAATGTTTCTCTAAAATATCAATTACTTCATTATTCATACCCTCAATATCGGTTCCTAATCGTTTATTAATTTTTGAAACTAATTTATTTACTATTAGTGGTATATCTTCTTTCCTTTCATTTAATGCCGGAATATTAATTCCCAAAACATTTAACCTATAATAAATATCCCATCTGAAATTATTATTTTTTGCTTCTTCATAAAGATTCTTATTTGTAGCAGCAATAATTCTAACATTTACATTAAATATACTATCACCGCCAACTCTCATAACTTTTTTATCCTGAAGCACTCTTAATAATTTGGCTTGAACATCTATTGGCATATCACCAATTTCATCTAAAAAAATAGTTCCGCCGTCAGCTAATTCAAATTTGCCAGGTCGTCCACCTTTCATTCCACCAGTAAACGAACCTTTTGCATACCCAAATAATTCGCTCTCAATTAATTCTCTTGGAATAGCAGCACAATTAATCGCAACAAATGGTTTATTCCTTCTTGTACTATAATTGTGAATTGATTGCGCAAAAAGTTCTTTTCCTGTGCCAGATTCACCTTGTATTAAAATATTTGATGAACTTCTGGCAGCTTTTTTTGCTTTCTCTATGCATTTTCTAAATGCTGGCGTTTCGCCAATTATATCATCAAATTCAAAACTGGCTTTTGCTCCAATCATCTTATTTACAATCTTTTTAATATCTCCTATTTCTCTAAAAATATCTATTACACCCGTTAAATTACCATTTTTATCTCTAATTGGAATGGCAGTTTTAAACAAATGTAATTTTTTACCCACATTATTAGTTAATACATATTCTCTATCTACATATCCTTTCCCTGTTTCTAAAACCTCAAGAATTATTGGTTTAAATGGAACTAATTCACTAATGCTTTTTCCAACACTTTCTTCTATATCAAAAGCTAACATTTCTGCAGCCTTCTGATTCATATATGTTAAAACACCTTTATTATCTATCGTTAAAAATGCTTCTTTAATATTTTCTACAATAGCATTTTGATATTTTGATTGCTCTGCAATTTTATCAGCACGCCTTTTATTATAGATTTGATTTTCTATTCCTTTAGCGGAAGCGATAACCATACCTAGTGCATTTTTATTAAATTCTTTATTCCGTTCTGTAATACACAATGCTCCTAGTATTTCACCATTAATTAAAATTGGTGCACTATAACATGACAATTCGTGATGGTCAGCATTTTCATGTTCTTCACCACAAAATTTCACAGGTTTTTTTGAAGATAATGATAAATTTATTGCAGTTTCACCTATAAATTTTTTTGAAAATTGATTTCCTAATCCGAAATTATAATCTTTTTTAAATTTTTTAGTTAAATACTCACCACCAACTATATGAATAACATTTGCATCAGCATCAGTTAAAATTATAATGAAATTCTTCTTGGTAATAAACTGAAATATATAATCCATGAAAATTTTTGAAGATTCTATCAAATCACTTCTATCTTTTTTAATATGTTGAGATTTATAATCAAATATCGTTATACTATTTGTATTTTTTTTCATAATTTTTCCTTTCAATTAATTTCCAAAGCGTTAATTATATATTCCTAAACATTAATAAATCATTGTCACTATATGCTTTAACAAAAATATAACTACACCTACCTATTTTTATATGTAGTATTAAATTTATTAATTGTCTAAAGAACACTCCATCGAAGCTATGCATTGGGTGGAGATGAATTTAGACGGTTTTTCATCAATAAACACTTGTTCAAAAGAAGAACATGTGATATAATATCCTTAACAAGGTTAAAAGTTTAAAGTGTATTCTAATTAAAAGGAATCCACGCCTTGTTAAACGACAAGTGAATATATGAAGTTTTGGTCACTAGTCTTTGACCAAGTAAAATATTCAAAGCATGAGCTTCTAAATGTATTCCGAAACCAATTAATTGGTAACGGACAAGGTGAATTGCGAAGCAAGAGATAGTACTCTGGAGTATAATGGGTATGTGGACTACCCCTAGTGTATAAGGGTTGCCTGTATTAACAGGTGCAAAAACTTAATTACCAAACTACACTTAAATCAAGCTAGTACTATACTGCTACAATGTATACGAAGTCTTGAAAAGAAGCTCCATCCAAATAGCTTATTTGGGTGGTGAGGTTCACATTAACTATCAATTTCTAAATTAGGAATTGCAATTGTTTCTTCACTTCCAAACATTTTTCTTTCATATCTATATGCTCCTGCACATCCAATCATTGCAGCATTATCAGTACATAAAATTTTAGAAGGATAAAAAATGGATATCCCTTCTTCTTTCCCCATAGAATCTAATGCTTCTCTTAATCCATTATTAGCAGCAACTCCACCAGCTAATACAATTTTATCTATTTTCATATTTTTACAAACTCTTTTAGCATTTTCAACTAAAACTTCAACAACAGCTGCTTGAAAACTTGCAGCAACATCTTTCTCATTTATTTTTTCATTTCTCTGTTGCATCATATTTATATAATTAAGTACAGCAGTTTTTAAACCACTAAAACTAAAATCATAATTATCAATTTTTGAACGAGGAAATTTGATTGCATTAGGGTCTCCCTCTTTTGCAAGTTCGTCAATAATGGGTCCACCTGGATACCCTAAACCTAATTTTCTTGCTACTTTATCAAAGCTCTCTCCCGCAGCATCATCGCGCGTTCTACCAATAACATTAAAATCACTATAATCTTTAACTTCTACAAGATGAGTGTGTCCACCAGACACCACAAGCGAAATAAAAGGCGGTTCTAGTTCTTTATGTTCAATAAAATTCGCATAAATATGTCCTTCAATATGATTAACAGGAACTAAAGGTATATCTAAAGAAAAACTTAATGCTTTTGCATAAGAAAGCCCTACTAATAGCGCTCCAACTAATCCTGGTCCATTTGTAACAGAAATATAATCCAAATCATCAAGACTACACTCTGCTTCATTAAGGGCTTCATCCACTATCTGAGAAATTTTTTCAAGATGATTTCTTGAAGCGACCTCTGGAACAACTCCACCAAATTTTTTATGAATGTCAATTTGTGAATATATAACATTCGAAATTACTTCTCTTTTATTTTTAATAACTGCCACTGAGGTTTCATCACAACTAGTTTCAATAGCTAAACTTAATAGACTCATTTAATCACCTTTCTAATTTAATCCTAACAGAATTGGCACTGTAATCAGCAACATATAGATACCAGATGGTATTAAGACAGCAATTACCGCTTTAGAAGTTGTCAATTCTTGAATAATTTTTATTCCAATAATAGTTACTACAAGATAAATCACAACAAATATATCAAAATACGAAAGCAATGATAATAATAATTCATTTGATTTCAACGAAAAAAACACTGCCGGCGATAAAGTAAGATAAGCATTACCGGTTATCATTTTTAATATTGCCAAAATAATTTGACCAAGCGCTACAATAAAATATGAATATACAAACACACTTATCGTTGCTTTCAATTTACCTTTTCCATTATTTATCAAAGAAACTCCATGCACTATCATTCCTTTTATTATTGGTACAAGTGCAAAGAAAATCGTTCCTGCAAACAAACCGCTAATAATCACTTTTTTTAAATAACTTTCAGTTATTTGAAAAGAAGTATTTGCTTCCATAGAAGTTTTAAGTTGCTCAATAATCAATTCTCTTATTACGCTTAACTGAATTAAATAAGTACCTATAAATATTCCCATTAATATAATCGCAGGTTTCAAAATATCTGGATTCTTTTTAATATCCTCAAACACTAAAATTGGATTTGTAAAAATTCCTTTTATTCTAGAAAGCACACTCATTTTAACTTCAATTATTTCTTCGGTCTCCATAATTCCTCCTATTCATATCGTAGGGCATCTATCGGATCAAGCTTTGCCGCTTTATTAGCTGGATAAAGTCCAGCTGCAATACCAACCATTGTAGAAAATAAAGTCGCAATTATTATTACTAAAACACCAGTAGTAGCAGGAATTTTAATAAAATATGAAACCACTTTTGATAGAATTATTCCAATCGCAGTTCCAATAACTCCACCTATTCCTGAAATAACAATTGCCTCAATTAAAAACTGAATCAATATATCTTTTCGTGTTGCTCCAATTGCTTTTCTAATCCCAATCTCTCTTGTTCTTTCAGTAACAGACACAAGCATAATATTCATTATCCCAATTCCGCCGACAATAAGAGAGATTGCTGCTATAGCACCAACAACTGATGTCAAAATTTTCATTACTTTATTTATAATTTCAAGTTGCCCTTCAGCAGATTCTCCTTGAAATTTATTTTGATCAATATTTTTATGTTTTCTTTCAAGCACATTAATCATTTGCGTAATTACATTTTCTGCATCAACATCATTTTTCAAACTAAATTGCATATAATAAATTTGATCAGACAAATTTAAAACTCTTCCTGCAGTAGTAGTTGGAATATACATAACTTTCGCTCTTTCCCCCATTGCAGGCAAAAGAGATTTAGGCGGTTCAAAAATTCCAACTATTATAAATGTTTCAACTCCATCGTTTCTTCTTACACTTAATTTTTTGCCAAGCACATCTTCTTTCCCAAATTTTTCAATTGCTAACTCTTTTTCAATAACAGCAACATTTTTTCTTGATACTAAATCTTGTTCACTTAAAAAACGGCCTTTGATTAATTCAAAATTAATTACTTTATCATATTCATCACCAACGCCATTTACATCCAGATTAATATCTTTTTTAACATCACTAATTTTATTTGTTACTCCTGAATAATTTATTATAGCAGATTTAGCTTCTATCTGGTTTTCAAAAATCCTACTTAAAATTTCATAATCTCTATTTGTAATCAAATCTTCTTGATACATTTCTTCCGAATACTTATTAAATAAATATATAGAACTAGCACCATAATTATCAAATTCTGAATTCACTGCGCCTTTAGTACCATTTCCAAGCGCTACGACTGTTATTACTGATGAAATTCCTATAATAATACCTAGCATTGTTAATAGTGATCTCATTTTATTTATCCAAAGTGCTTTTAATGCAATTTTTATGCTTTCAATAAAATTCATTTTTATACCTCGTGACTTCTATATTTATTTAATTCATCACTTACTATCTTGCCATCTTTAAAAGTAATTTGTCTATTAGTCATCGCCGCAATTTCAACCTCATGAGTAACAATAATTACAGTTGCCCCTTCAGAATTAAGTTTCTTAAAAATTTCCATTATTTCAATTGTTGTTTCAGAATCTAAATTCCCTGTAGGTTCATCAGCTAAAATAATCGAAGGATTATTTACTAGTGCTCTTGCAATTGCAACTCTTTGCTTTTGTCCTCCAGATAATTCATTTGGTTTATGTTTCATTCTATCACTTAGTCCAACTCTTTCTAAAGCAATTGCAACTCTTTTTTCTCTTTCACTTGCTTTAACCTTTGAATAAATTAATGGTAATTCCACATTATGAAATGCAGTAACTCTTGGAACTAAATTAAAAGTTTGAAATATAAAACCTACATTTTTATTTCTTATTCTAGCAAGCTCATCTTCATCTAATCCTTCGATATAACTACCGTTTAATTTATACTTTCCATTTGTTGGTCTATCTAAACAACCCAGTATATTCATCATAGTTGATTTTCCTGAGCCCGAAGCTCCAACAATTGAAACAAATTCTCCGGCTTTTATTTCTAAATCGATTCCACGAAGAGCTTCAACTTTAATTTTACCCATATCATATATTTTCCAAATTTTATCTAATTTAATCATATAACGCTCCAAAATCTATTTATCGTCATTCAAAGATTCAACAATACTTCCTTCTTTAAATTCAACTGGCGGATTTAAAATCACTGAATCTCCAATATTTAATTCGTTTGCAATAACTTCAATAAGTAGAGCCCCATTTATTCCTTTTTGAATATATATTTTTTTTGATTTCCCATTTTTCAAAATAAAAATACAATCTTTATCATTTTCATCTTTATATAATGCTTCATACGGCACAACTTTAGCTTCTTTACTTGATTGAGTTGTTATTTCTACATCAACTGAGTAATTAGGTTTATAAAAATTGTCTGTTATAATTTCAACTTCTACAGGTACAACTGAAGACTGAGATGAATCAGAAGCAATTGATGCAATTTTAGTTACTTTTCCTTCAAACTCTTCAGTATCGCCATTTCTTGAAATAATAACTTTCTGTCCTTTTTTAATATCGTTAATATCATATTGACTAATATTAATTTTAACAATCAAAGAATCGATTGTTTCAATTCTAATTATTTTCTGATTTTCAACTACATAATCTCCAATTTCAAATAATTTTTCTGTTATTGTTCCATCCATTGAAGCAATAAGTTGAGCATTTTTCATATCATTTTCTAAATCATTTAGTAATGTTTCCGAATTTTCTAATTGCAATTTCAAAATTTCCAGGTCTATTCCATTGCCATATCCTTCATATTTCTTTTTAACAGATAAATATTCGTTTTCTGAAATATTAAACGCATTTTTATATTCAGTTAATTGAGATTCACTAATTACACCATCATTAAATAACTGAAGATTATCTTCATAACTCTTTTTAGCATTGTCATAATTTATTTTCGAGTTCTTATATTGACTTTCATAATTTATAACACCCGACATTCTTAGCTTTTCTATATTTTTCTGATTAATTGCAACATTTAATTTAGCGTTTCTAATTTGTTTTAATAATATATCTGTATCTAACTCCGCAATGATTTCACCTTTTTTAACAAAATCCCCCTCATTAAAATACATTTTTTTAACTTTCCCTGACATATCAAAACTTAAATTTCTTTTTTCATTAGATTCAACTTTTCCTGAAGTAAATATTGTTGATGATAATTCTTCGATTTTTACAGTTTCAGTTTTTAAGTAAAATTTTTCGTTATTTTCTTTTTTAGATCCACTTATACCTACATATACAATAAAAACTAATAACAAAAAAATTCCAACCACAGTAAAAACTCTTTTTTTATTAACTCGCATTTTTCTTTTTTTATTATTTTCCATTAATTCCTCCTGCGATTTTATATACCATTCTTACGCCATCTTCAATCTCATAATAATTTTCTAAAATATCTGTTTTTATAAAACCGATTTTTTCATATAAATTAATTGCATTTATATTAGACAATCTTACTTCTAGAGAAATTATATTTACATTTAAAAAATTTGCTCTTTCCATTGTTGCTTTCAATAACTTAGTGGCAATTCCTTTTTTCCTATAATTTAAATCAACTGCTAAATTCGCAATGTGAATTTCATCTTCTAAATGCCATTCACCAATATAAGCAATAATTTTATTATTCATTTTATAAACAAAATATTTTGCTTTTTCATTAACAATAAGTTCATAAAGGAAATCATTCATTGACCATTTTTTCACAAAACTTTCTTCTTCAATGCGCATAACTTCAATTAAATCAAATATATTCATTTCCTGAATTACTTCATTCATTTTATTTTCCTTTTTGAGCTATACTTATTTCAGCCTGTGATTTTCTTATATAATTAGCTTTAACATTATCATAATTATTATAATTTTCTTTTTCTAATCTGCTTCCTAAAATACAAAGAGTTTTAGCAATAGGAAAATTACTATTCATATCACTCAATATAACGTTTTCATTTTTATTTTCGATTATATATTCAATATTTTCAGTTACTCCACTTCCAACTAAAAGTACTTTTCCTGAACATTCATTTATAATATTCAAATAATCATCTATAACTTCCATAGACGGTTCATTTTCTAATACTATTATCCCATTTTTTAAATCATATTCATTTACAAAAACATTTTTTCTTCTTGCATCAATTATTGAAAAAACCTTTCCAGTATAATTATTATCATTCATTGCAAGAGATTCTAGCGTTGAAATTGTAGCCACAGGTATTTTACTTTTATGTGCTAAAGCTTTAGCTGTTGTAAGACCAATTCTAATTCCAGTAAAAGAACCTGGCCCATTAGAAACTGCAATCAAATCAATATCATCAATTGTCATATTTAAACTTTTAAACAGATTTTTTATTATAGGCATTAATTTTTGAGAATGTTTTTTAGGGTGATTAATAGTAGTTTCCCCTAATAATAATTCGTTTTCAGTTATTGCTACACTAGCAACTATTGATGATGTTTCAATTCCTAAAATTTTCATACTATTTCTCAACTCCTTCAAAAGTCAATTTATCATCTAAACCTTTAATATCAATAACTCTTTCATTATAATTTCTTCCTAGAGATATATTCATCCATATACTTTTTTCAGGAATCAACTCTTCAATTTTTTCTGCCCATTCTACAATACATAAACTCTTATTATTAAAATACTCTTCATATCCAATTTCATATAATTCTTCAATAGAAAAAATTCTATATACATCAAAATGATTAATTTTTACATTACCATCATATTCATTAACAATACTATAACTCGGAGAATTTACATATCCTTTTACACCTAAATATCCACATAAATATTTCGTGAAAGTTGTTTTACCTGCGCCCAAATCACCATCAAGGCAAATTACATCACCAGGCTTCACAACATTTGAAATTTCTTTAGCCAATCTTTTTGTATCATTTTCATTTTTACATACTACTTTCATTTCGCACCTCTAATTACTTTTATTAACTGCATTTTTTAATGCGACTTTTGCTAACCTTAATTGAATTGCACTTGGTTTTGAAGTTAATAAATACTTTTGAATAACACCACTCATATAAAAAATTGGTTTAAATAATTTATTTTTACTAATAAACACTTCATATGCTATCATATAAGAAATAAGAAAATTTAAATCTACATATGATGAAAATAAATTAAAAGCATAAAAAAAGAAAAACGTTATTAATATTAGTACACTACCACACGAATTCGATACTCTAGTGATATCTTCTAAATTATTAAATTCTAAATTCTTATATTTATTATAATAATTAATAACCATATGCTCTGCACCATGATAATTTGAAATACTGGTAACTTTAATACCTATACTTACAACTAACACAATGACAAAATAACTCAAGTTTCCATTTTCTAAAAAAGAATCAACAGTATTTAAAGTTTCATTATCAAAATTAAATAATAAAACTAGTAATACTATATATATGCCAACTATTTTCAAAGCCATTTTTTTATTACTTTTTATCATATTGTAAAAAAGAACAAAAGATCTTAAAAATGGAATTTTAGAAATAAAATTAATTATTTTACTAATTTTTGTATCACTTTTAATATATTTACCACTTCTAATAATAAATTGTTCATTTTTTTTATCAAAACTCACTCTTGAAAAACCAACATTACTTTGAATACTAACCCCATTAAAATGAGCTCTACCACCTTTAATATAAATATTATCCATACTACTCAATTTCATTCTTAATAATTTTTCCATTTATCACAGTTATTACAACGCGAGATTGAATATCAAACGGATGGTTATCCCATATTGCTAAATCTGCATCTTTACCAACTTTTATACTTCCAACTTTATTATCAATTTTTAGAATTTCTGCTGGATTAATCGTAATTGCTTTTAAAGCTTCGTTTTCATCCATACCACTTCTAACAGCTAATGCTGCACACATATTTAAATGTTGTAATGGTATAACTGGTGAATCAGTCATTATTGCAACTTTAACTCCCGCTTTATTTAATATTCCAGGAGTTGTAAATGATTTATTTTTTAATTCAAATTTAGATCTATGTCCAAACGTAGGGCCAACAATCGCAGGATATTTTTCGTTTTTTAGAATATCAACAATCAAATGCCCTTCAGTACAATGATCCAATGTTAAATCAACATCAAACTCTTTTGCAATTCTAATTGCCGTTAAAATATCATCAGCTCTATGAGCATGTGCTTTTAACGGAATATCTCTATGTATTACAGGTAACATCGCTTTTAATCTAAAATCGAATTTCCCATCATCGCCTCTTCTAATTTTAGTATCATATTCTAAAGCTTCATATAATGTTTTTCTTAATTCAGCAGCCGTCGCCATTCTTGTAGAAGGAGATTTTTTCATTGCATTATAAACTCTTTTCGGATTTTCTCCAAAAGCACATTTCATTGCAGAAGGCGCTTTTACGATCATTTCATCAATTGAGACACCGTGAGTTTTTATAATTGCAAATTGTCCTCCAATTACATTTGCACTTCCTGGGCCTGTTGAAACCGTTGTAACTCCACCAGCAATAGCTTCTGTAAATGTTTTATCCATTGGATTAATTCCATCAATTGCTCTTAATTCAGGAGTAATAGGGTTTGTCATTTCATTTACATCATTACCTTCAAATCCTATTGCATCTTCAAACATTCCTAAATGACAATGCGCATCTATTAATCCTGGAGTTGCAATCATTCCATTCATATCGTAAACTTCAATATTTTTTTCATTCACATCTATAGTTTCACTTATTTCAAGAAATTTTCTATTTTTTATTAAGATAGAACCTTTTTCAATAACATTTTCTTCCATTGTATATATTTTTAAATTTTTAAGTAGTAACATATTTGCCTCCATGCTAATAGTTAAATTTATGCTCTTCCCAGTTAATTCTTTTTACCTCATCAAGAACTTTTTCAAGTCTCAAATTTGGGTGAATTGTTTCTTTATCAGAAATTGTAATAAATGCCATAGTTGTAGCTAATTTTGCAATTTCATCAATTTCTAAATTATTAACATATCCGTATCCTATACCCGCTACAAAAGAATCTCCTGCACCAGTTACATTTTTTACAATTGGATTTAATGCTTTTAATAACCCTTTAGTTTTTCCGTCTGAGTAAAACACACCATCTTTATCAAGTGTTATAAACATTCTTTTGACACCCAATGCATGAATTTTTTTAGCTGCAATAAGCAAATCGTCTTTATTTTCAATTTTCATTCCTGAAATCACTTCAGCTTCCAATTTATTAGGTTTTATAGTATGAAATTTTCCAATAAATGACAAAATGTTTCTAGTTTTAACTGCAGAAATCGGATCTAAAATGAATTTTGTATCTTTAAATTCATTTAATAAATATTCAAGATTATCTGGATTATCTGCATCAACAAAAACATATTGAGAATTCTTTATTATACTTTCTTTTGTTTTTAAATACTTCACGTCTAATTTATTAATATTAGTCATATCATTTATTCCAGAAACCATTTCTCCATTTTCATTAAGAACAGCAAGATATGTAGGTGTCCTATTATTTTCAAGTATTAATGATTCTGAAACATCATATCCAATATCTTTAGCATGAGAAATCATTTGGAGACCCATTTCATCATCGCCAAGAACTGAAATGAATTTAGTGTTTATTTCCATTCTTGCCAAATTTTCAGCAATATTTCTTGACACCCCTCCAAAAGAAACTTTTACAACTCCAGGAATTGAATCAAAAGATGTATACTCATTATCACAGAATCCAAAAATATCTACAACAGAAGCTCCTAATACCAATATATAATCATCCGTCATTTTAACTCCTAGTCTTCTTCATACTTAATCCTATACGCTGCCTTTCGATATTAATATCAATTATTCTAACGTCTACAATATCTCCAACCTTCACAATATCCATAGGTCTTTTAACAAACTTATCGCTCAATTCTGAAATATGAACAAGACCATCCTGTTTAATACCAATATCTACAAAACAACCAAAATCCACAACGTTTCTAACAGTACCTTTTAAAACCATATCAATTTCTAAATCTTCAATTTTTAAAACACCACTTTTAAAAACAGGTTTAGGCATTTCTTCTCTAGGATCTCTACCAGGCTTAACTAACTCTTTAACAATATCCGTTAAAGTTGGTATTCCAACATCCAATTTCTTAGATATTTCTAGAAATCCACCTTTTTCTTTTATTTTATCGCTAATATCATCTATTTTCCCGTTTTTCACATCTGTTTCGCTATAATCAAGAATTTTAAGAAGTTTCTTTGTCGCATTATAACTTTCCGGATGAACTCCTGTATTATCAAATATATTCTTACCATTTCTAATTCTTAAAAATCCTGCACATTGTTCAAAAGCTTTTGGTCCAAGTCTTTTAACTTTCGAAAGTTCTTTTCTACTTTTAAATTCACCATTTTCTTCTCTATAGTTAACAATATTTTTACTAATAGCACCTGAAATTCCTGAAACATAACTAAGTAATGTCGCTGAAGCCGTATTTAAATTAACACCTACTCCATTAACACAATCCTCAACTACTCCAGTTAATGAATATTCTAATTTAGTTTTATTTAAATCATGTTGATATTGACCAACGCCAATACTCATAGGATCAATTTTAACAAGTTCAGCTAGCGGATCTTGAAGTCTTCTTCCTATTGATACCGCACCTCTAATAGATACATTAATATCTGGAAATTCTTCAGTTCCAAGTTTTGAAGCAGAATAAACTGAAGCTCCATCTTCACTAACAATCGTATATACAACCTCTTCATCAATTTCAGAAATAACTTCTGAAACAATTTGAGCAGTTTCTCGTGAAGCAGTACCATTTCCAATTGATAAAATATCTATATCATATTTCTTTATTATTTTCTTTAATACTTCTTTTGATTCTTTAACCTTATGTTGAGGGGCATTAGGATAAATTGTATCATAACTTAAAAGTTTTCCATATTTATCTAAAACTGCTAATTTACATCCAGTCCTAAAACTTGGATCAACACCTAAAACATTCATTCCACTAATAGGAGGAATCATTAATAACGATTTAGTATTTCTTGCAAACACTTCAATTGCTTCCTCTTGAGCTGTTTCAGTTAAAATTGATCTTATTTCTCTTTCGATAGATGGATAAATAAGTCTTTTATAACTATCTTTAATAGCTTCAGTTAAAACTTCATGAAATATTGATTTACTATTTGTAATTATTTTATTTTCAAGATATTTAATTAATGCTTCTTCTTCAATTTTAACATCAACTTTCAATATCTTTTCGTTTTCACCACGGTTTACTGCAAGCACTCTATGATTAGCAATAGATTTTATTCTTTCGCTATACTCATAATACATTTTAAAAACTTCTTTTTCATCTTTATCATGTGCTTTTACATTAGATTTTAATACTCCATAATTCTTAACATAATTTCTTATATATTCTCTATATTTAGGTTCATCAGATATTATCTCCGCAATAATGTCTTTTGCTCCATTAATGGCGTCCTCTACTGATTCAACACCTTTTTCAATGTCTATATATTCTTTTGCATAATCTTCAATATTTCCCTGAATAATTTCCTGGGAAATAATTATTACACTTAAAGGCTCTAAACCTTTTTCTTTTGCTTTTGTTGCCCTTGTTCTTCTTTTTTGTTTATATGGTCTATATAAATCTTCAACTTCTTGAATCATTTCTGCATTAAGTATTTCATTTCTCAACTCATCAGTTAATTTCCCCTGATTATCAATTATATTTATGACATCTTCTTTTCTCTCTTTTAAATTTCTTAAATATAATAACCTTTTATCAAGATTTCTTAACACTTCATCATCTAATCCGCCAGTCATTTCTTTTCTATATCTAGCAATAAAAGGAATCGTATTTCCTTCATCAATTAATTTGATAGTTTCTTTCACTTGAAATTCTTTTACTTTTAATTCAAGAGCTAATTGTTTAATTATTCTATCCATATAGTCCCTCCAGTTTATTACAACTCCTTGGCCATTTTTAAATATTCATTGATAAACCCATCAATATACCCATCCATAACCCTATTGACATCTCCAACTTCATAATTTGTTCTATGGTCTTTAACCATACTATATGGATGAAAAACATAAGATCTAATTTGGCTCCCCCAAGTAATTTGAGAATGGTCACCCATTAAATCTCCAATTTCTTCTTTTTTCTCTTTCTCTTTAAGATGAATAAGCTTTGCCATTAACATTTTCATAGCAGTTTTTTTATTACTAAGTTGTGATCTTTCATTTTGACACTGTACAACAATATTTGTTGGTAAATGAGTAATTCTTACAGCAGAATCAGTTTTATTAATATGCTGTCCCCCTGCTCCTGATGCGCGATAAGTGTCAATTCTTAAATTTGTTGGGTCAATTTCTATTTCAATCGTATCATCAAGTTCTGGTATTACATCAACAGAAGCAAATGATGTATGCCTTTTCCCTGCAGTATCAAATGGTGAAATTCTTACTAATCTATGAACTCCTTTTTCAGATTTTAAATATCCTGTTGCATATTCTCCATCTATTTTTATAGTTACACTTTTAATTCCACCTTTTTTATCACTTAAAATATCCAAAACATCAACATCATAGCCTTGAGTCTCAGCCCATTTTGTATACATTCTAAGAAGCATTTCAGCCCAATCTTGTGCATCTAAACCACCACTACCTGAATTAATTGATAAAATTGCACTTAAATGATCATATTCACCACTAAGCATAGTACTTAATTTCATTTTTTCTACTGTTTCTTTTATTTTTCCATACTGATCTAAAATTTCATTATAAAGTTCAGAATCTTCTTCTTCAATTGCAATGTCTACAAGCATTTGAATATCACTAAATTCTGATTCCAAATTTTCAATTTTATTAATTTTTTTTTCAATTGATTTTGCTTGTTTAACAATTTTTTGAGCTTCTTCAGAATCATTCCAAAATCCTTCTTTAGTCATTAATTTTTCTAGTTTTTCATATTCTATTTTTAAATTTGGAACGTCAAAGCGAACTCCTAATGTCCGCAACAACTTTCTCAATATCGCTCATTTCATGTAACATTTTTTTTAATTTATCAATCAACTTTCCCAACTCCACAGCAATTTTTATATTTTTTACCACTTCCACAAGGACATGGATCATTTCTTCTTATTTTTTTATCATTTCTAACAAATGTACTTTGTTTATCATTAGACCTAGATGCATTTGTATTTGTAACACTATCAGCACCCCTTTTAATTGCATTTGAAACAACAGCAACCTTTTCTCTTTTGGTATTTGTTTCAATTGATGCTCCATAAATATATTTAACGGTATCATTTTGAATATTGTTAATCATTTCATCAAACATATCGAAGCCTTCTTTTTTGTAAGCAATAACAGGATCTTGTTGACCAATTGCTCTTAATCCAATACCTTGTTTTAATTGAGCCATTGCATCAATATGATCAATCCATTTAGTATCTACAACTCTTAACAGAATAAATCTTTCAAGTTCACGCATTCTTTCAGACGTGAAGCTCTCCTCTTTTTCATTATATATTTCCATTGCCTTATTATAAATTGATTCTTTTAAATCTTCTCTTGTTAAATCATAATTGTTTTTATCAATAATATTTTTCGGAAGAAAAATCGAATGTAAATACGATTCAAGTAAATCCAATTTCCATTCCTCAGGATATTCAGTACCGCTTGTATAAAGCTGTATCGCTTCATCAATAATTTTTTCAATCATTTTAACAATATTATCTTTTAAATCTTCTCCTTCTAAAACTTTATTTCTTTCAGTATATATAATTTCTCTTTGTCTATTAATTACATCATCATATTGTAAAACATGTTTTCTTATACCAAAGTTTCTTCCCTCTACTTTTTTCTGAGCTTTTTCAATAGAATTTGATAAAATTGAAGCTTCAATTGGAGTTTCTTCATCCATTCCTAAACTAGCAACCATATTTCTAATCTTATCACTAACAAATAATCTTAATAAATCATCTTCAAATGAAATAAAAAACTGTGATGATCCAACATCACCTTGACGTCCTGATCTACCTCTTAACTGATTATCAATACGCCTTGATTCATGTCTTTCAGTTCCAATAATATGGAGTCCGCCAGCAGCAATAACTTTCGCTTTTTCACTAGAAAATTCTTTTTCCAATTCATCAAAATACTTATGATATACAATTTTCGCTTTTTTAACTTCTTCATCATGAGAATCTAGAGGGCTTGTAACTTTTTCAAGCATTTCATCATCATAACCATCACGTTTCATATATTTTTTTGCAACAAATTCTGGATTTCCTCCAAGCACAATATCAGTACCACGGCCAGCCATATTTGTAGCAATAGTAACCACATTATATCTTCCCGCTTGAGCTACTATTTCAGCTTCTTTATCATGATGTTTAGCATTTAAAACCTCATGCTCTATTCCTTGTCTTTTCAGTAATTTCGAAATATATTCAGAAATTTCTATTGAAATCGTTCCAACCAAAACCGGTTGACCTTTTGCATGTGCAATTTTAATATCTTCTACAATTGCATTAAATTTTCCTTTTAAAGTTCTATAAATTACATCTTCCTTATCATTTCTTACTACAGGCTTATTTGTTGGAATAGTCAATACATCCATGCCGTAAATATGTTTAAATTCTTCTTCCTCTGTTTTTGCAGTTCCTGTCATCCCAGCTAATTTTTTATACATTCTAAAAAAGTTTTGAACAGTAATAGTAGCTAAAGTTTGACTTTCTTTTCTAATAGATTGTCCTTCTTTTGCTTCAATAGCTTGATGTAAACCATTAGAATATCTTCTTCCAGACATAAGTCTTCCAGTAAATTCATCAACAATTAAAATTTCACCATCTTTTACCACATAATCAATATCACGCTTCATTAAAGTTCTTGCCCTAAGAGCTTGATTAATATGATGATTTATTTCCATATTTTCTGGCGAGCTTAAATTTTCCACACCAAAATACTTTTCAGCTTTAGGAAGTCCTGATTCATCTGTTAAAACAACAGTTTTTTCCTTTTCATCAACTATATAATCAGTTACATTAATTAAAGTTTTTATAAAATTATCTGCTTTTGAATAAAGACCAGTTGATTTTGTGCCTGCTCCTGAAATAATTAAAGGCGTTCTTGCCTCATCAATTAATGTTGAGTCAACCTCATCAATTATCGCATAATTAAAACCCCTTTGAACTTTATTTTCTTTTCTAACCACCATGTTATCACGTATATAATCAAAACCAAATTCATTATTTGTACCATATGTAATATCACATTGATAAGCTTTCTTTCTATCTGCATTCTCCATGCCACTTATAATACAGCCAACAGTTAATCCTAAAAATTCATATACTTTACCCATCCAAGCTTTATCTCTTTGTGCAAGATAATCATTAACTGTAACTACATGAACACCCTCTTCACTAAGAGCATTTAAATATGTTGGTAAAGTTGCTACAAGAGTTTTTCCTTCTCCTGTTCTCATTTCTGTAATTCTCCCTTGATGTAACACAATTCCACCAATTAATTGAACTCTATAATGCTTCATATTTAACGTTCTAAAAGCAGCTTCTCTAACAACCGCAAAAGTCTCCACCAATATGTCATCTAGTGTTTCATTATTTTTTAATCTTTCCTTAAATTCATTTGTTTTATTTCTAAGCTCTTCATCACTTAGCGAAATCATTTCATCATCTAATTTTTCAATCTGATCTACTATTTTTTCAATTTTTGCAATCTCTCTTCCGTTATATGTTCCAAAAATTGAACCCAACACTTCTATAAATTTACTCATTTTTCATCCTTTCTATTTAATGTTAAAAATGCTAGAAAATTCTAGCATTATAATTGATGTGGAAATCTCAACATATTATCGCTTCCTCGGAAATAAGTTTTTTTCATTTCCAAAGATACTAATATTATTAAACCAATTGTTATCACTATATCACCAAAACTTAAAGCTTTATGAAAAGGATAAATATTAGGCATTGAAATTATCTTTCCAAAATAATACTTCCAATTTGACATTTCACTAATTAATTTATAATTCATAACATCGTTATCACTTACCAATTGTATAAATTTCTTCGAAACCAGTGAATGAAGCACAGGCATTTGGAAGCCATTTAATATAAATCCAACTAAATTTAAAATACCACCAATTAATATTATAAAAACTCCTTTTATTTCAATATTAATAATAACTGCAAGAAGTAAAATAACATTGCCAATTAAAGTAAAATAATTATAATCAAACAATTGAATTTTAAATAAATTAAGTACTACAGGCAAATATTGAACCAACGCTCCTACAACTATTAAATACCATCCTCTTATATTCAAGGAAAAAAGATTTGATATTCTTCCTTTTGTTATAATTCCAATTATTAAGCCAATAATCAATGCTTCAATAAACATATAAAATCACCTTTCTCATTATCATATCACTTTCTATATTATACATCATTTCATATATATTTCAAAGCATACATTCAAACAAAAACAGCTAAAAGTCAATTTCTTCTGACTTTTAGCTGTAATAATTATTTATATAAAATCATCTTAAAAATATGGCTCAATTAATCCGAAATTTCCATCCTTTCTTGTATAGATAACATTTACTTCATCTGTTTCCGCATTCAAGAATACGAAAAAGTCATGTCCTATTAATTCCATTTGTAAAGCGGCTTCTTCAGCCATCATTGGCTTAATACCAAATCTTTTGCTTTTAACAATTTTACCTTCTATTTCCACTTCCTTTTCAATCATATCAGGCACATCATTAAATTTAATTGATTCATCTCCATAATATTTCTTTTCTAATTTAGCTTTATGCTTCCTAATCTGTCTTGAAACCTTAGCAACAGCACCATCTATGGCAGTTCTTATATCGTCAGAAGAATCTTCGCCTCTTAAAACAACACCTCTTTTCATTAAAATAGTTATTTCAAAAATTTGATCTTTCTTACGATGTGAAAACGTTAAATGTGCCTCTACATTTTCATCAAAATAAGAATCAAATTTTTCCAATTTACTCACTGCATAATCCACAAATTCATCTCTCACATGCATATGTCTTCCGCTTACTACTATTTTCATATATCCATCCCCTTTCAATAATAATGGGTTTATTTTGTGATACTGTTAATTTACCCATTAAATTATGCTTAAAACAGAAATAACACTTTATTTTAGTTAAATTATTGTAATATTTAAAAAATTTTTCATTTCCTTAATTTCCTCATCAGTAAATACTTTAGTTTTTATATTTTTTCCGTTTTTATTTATAATTATATTCTTTTTTCTTTAAAACGCAATTGAAGAGCATTGCCATTTTATTACAACAATTTACTTCAAAGTCATTACATTCTCATCATCTTTCAAATAAATTAACTTTCCATTCATTAAATTAAAAATAGTAACAAATCTTTATATCAAAGAGTTGTTACTATTTCTATATGGTACGCTGTGAGGGATTCGAACCCCCGACCAAGTGGTTCGAAGCCACCTACTCTATCCAGCTGAGCTAACAGCGCTTATAAGTTTTATATTTATAAAAAAATAAAACTCAGTTTTAAGAATAATTCAACTGAGATATTTTTACATTTAAAATGGGGCGGCTGGTGGGGGTCGAACCCACGCATGCAGGAGTCACAATCCTGTGTCTTAACCACTTGACTACAACCGCCATATGGTACGTCCAAAGGGATTCGAACCCCTGACCCTCGGCTTAGAAGGCCGATGCTCTATCCAGCTGAGCTATGAACGCATATATTTGGTGACCCATTGGCGACTCGAACGCCAGACACCCTGATTAAAAGTCAGATGCTCTACCAACTGAGCTAATGGGTCATTTCTAGTAACAATATTTCTTAGTGCTTCCATTATCATAATGTCTGGGTTTAACTAAGTGATTCACTACAAATCATAGATTTGTGTTCTCTACTTATACCAACTGAGCTAATGGGTCATTTCTAAAGAAATTATAAATGGGGCGGCTGGTGGGGGTCGAACCCACGCATGCAGGAGTCACAATCCTGTGTCTTAACCACTTGACTACAACCGCCATATGGTACGTCCAAAGGGATTCGAACCCCTGACCCTCGGCTTAGAAGGCCGATGCTCTATCCAGCTGAGCTATGAACGCGTATATTGGAGCGGGTGAAGGGAATCGGACCCTCGCAATCGGCTTGGAAGGCCGAGGCTCTACCACTGAGCTACACCCGCGAATAATCATTAAATTGCTTTAACGACGAGTATCATTATATATATTTTAATCATTTAAGTCAATACTTTTTTAACAAAATTGACATTCACCTTATCTATTTTCATCACAACATAACTTCCGTGATTACAATCTCTAGGTTTGCTAATACTCCCAGGATTAATAAATCTAATTCCATTTTCTGAAAAATCAACATATCTATGTGTATGTCCAAAAAAAACATAATCAACTTCAGCTTCTTGGGCTTTTAAACTTAATCTATAATATCCATAATTAACTTTATAATTATGTCCATGTGTTAATAAAATTTTTTTATTATATATATTTAAAAATATATCATCAAGTCCTATTAAATTGTAATCCGTATTCCCTTTGACTGCACAAATATCCGCTGTAATATTATGTTCAATTTCATAAATATCAGAAATATGATCTCCAAGAAAAAACACTTTCTCCGGATTTTCATGAAGAATAACCTTCAACAGTGTTTCTTTTCCTCCATGCGAATCACTAATTATTAGTATTTTCATTACTTTCTCCATAATATTTTTTAAGTTTTTTCTTTAGTTCTTTAAGAGCTAAAGCACGATGACTAATTTCATTTTTCAACTCTGAACCCATTTCTGCAAAACTAAGATTATATTCTTTTACATTAAAAAGCGGATCATATCCAAATCCAGCTTCTCCTTTTAACTCAGTACCAATCATCCCATTAATTTCACCACGAGCTACAATTTTATCACCATTTGGGAAAACCACAGTAATAACCGTTACAAATTTTGCACCACGTTCTGAACTTTCAACACTATCTAGAGCAGAAATCAATTTCATATTATTTGATTCATAAGTCGCATTCACCCCAGAATACCTTGCCGAATAAACACCAGGTGCTCCATCTAGATAATCAACCATTAAACCCGAATCATCGGCAATTGTTGGAATATTTGTTAAATCACAAACCGTCTTAGCTTTTATATAAGAATTTTCTTCAAACGTATCCCCATCTTCAATAATTTCAAGGTTTTGCAAACCAACGTCACTCATCATTATAAGTTCAATATCAAATTTCTCGACAATTTTATTTATTTCTTCTAATTTATGTTTATTCCCTGAAGCAAGTACATATTTTTCCATTAATTTTCTCCTAATTCCATTTCAATCATTTCTTTTTGAACCTCAATTAATTTTAAAATTCCGCTTTCAGCGTATTTTAAAAACTCATCCAACTCATCTCTGTCAAATACACCTTCTTCTGCTGTACCTTGGATCTCAACAAATTTTCTCTTTCCTGTCATAACAACATTCATATCTACATCTGCATTAGAATCTTCTTTATAACATAAATCAAGCATTACTTCTCCCTCAATTTTACCAACACTAACTGCTGCCATATAATCAGTAATCGGATTTTCTGTTAAAATCCCATTATCAATTAATTTCTCAATTGCTAAAGACATAGCTATAAATGCACCGGTAATTGATGCAGTACGAGTTCCGCCATCAGCTTGTATAACATCGCAATCAATCCAAATAGTTCTTTCCCCTAATTTTTCTAAATCCACAACCGCTCTTAAAGATCTTCCAATAAGCCTCTGAATTTCCATAGTTCTTCCAGATATTTTATTTCTTTCTCGTCTAAATCTATCTTCGGTAGCGGCAGGTAACATAGAATATTCAGCAGTAACCCATCCTTTTTTTTCATCTTTTAAAAATCTCGGTACTTTTTCCTCAATTTTTGCACTACATATAACTTTAGTATTTCCAGTTGAAATCAATACAGACCCATCTGCGTGTAGCAAATAATCTTTTTCAACAATCGTTTTTCTAATTTCATTATTATCTCTATCTGTTCTTTTCATAAATATTTCCTTTCTATTTAGATTTAATAAGCATTATTGCTACATCATCAGTATAATCACTATCATTTTTTTTATGCTTACTTAAAAAATGCCAAAAAATATTTTCTAAAAATTCATGAGGATTTTCTTCAAGCAATTCACTGTTTTCTCTTGAAAAACTTTCAACTTCTGGCCAACTTGAAAAATCTGAAGATTTTCCAGAACTAAATAAGCCATCAGTATAAACCAATAATGTATCCCCATTATCCATATTAACACTTTCATCAATATATTTAATACCATCAAAAAAACCTATATTCATACCAGTTTGTTTTAACGATAAAACTAATTTTTTGCGTTTATGATAAAGTACCGGAAACGGCTGGCCTGCACTTGAATAAAATAATTCTCCATCTTTAATCAAACCCACAAATCCAGTAAAAACTACACTTGTATCAGTTGCACTTGTATAAAAATAATTAAAAACATTATGATTCATATTTCCTAACATTTCAGCTGGAGATCGAACCTCTTTATCGTTTACACCATTTCTAAACATTACTTTAACCATAGAAGAAATCATTCCAGCAGCTATTCCGTGACCTGTTACGTCTGCAATCATAAACCAAAATCCCTCTTCATTCTCAACACAATCAAAAAAATCTCCACCTATTCCCATACAAGGTCTATACTTTATAAATAAATCAAAATCAGAAAACTGATTTGTTTTAGGCAACATAAGGTTTTGAAATAAATTAGCAGTTTTCATTTCTTCTTCAATAGCTTCATTTAATTTTTTTATTGTTTTTTTCTGCTCATAATATTTAATTGCATTAATTACTTTCAGTGGCAATATTATTTCAATATCCTCTTTTGAAAACGGTTTAGCAAAATAATCGATAGCACCTCCACCTAAAGTTTTTTCTACACTTGAAATCTCAGTAATTGTGGAACTCACTATTACAGGAATATCCTGTAACTCAGAATTAGCTTTAAGTTCCTTCAATGTTTCAAAACCATTTTTTACAGGCATAATTAAATCAAGAATAATTAAATCTATATCATTATTTCTAAGTATCTCAAACACTTCAACGCCATTAACTGCTTCAAATATCGTAACCTCATCCATATTGTCATTTAATATTTTTTTTATAATGAACCGATTCATTTTTCCATCATCAGCTACCACGACATTATGACTCATATGATCATCTCCATATTATTCTTCTATAATAAAAAATTCATCCAATCTCATCAATTTAAATAATTGTACAATATCACTACTTGCATTTACAATTCTAAATTCTAACCCTTCATTACTTATATTTTTATATAAACTAACAACAAATGAAACGCCTACAGAATCAATATTTTCAATGCCATCCATATCAATTACCACTTCATCTATTTCATCAACTTCATTTAACGCATCATTCAAAACTTCTTTCATTTTTTTTACATTTGGTGCAATTAAATCTTTTTCAATAATAAACGTCATTAAATTGTTTTCAATATTTTTTCTCATTTTACATCTCCTTATCTAACATATACTTTAATACAATTTCATTTTTATTAAATTTATATTTAAAACCATATTTAGTTATTAAATCCAATCCTCTTGATCTAAGTTTCATTGTAAATCCATCGCCTACATTATAAAATTGATCCTTAATACAACCTTCTCCTTCATCTCTAACAATAAAAGTAAATATTTCTTTATCTAACTCAATTCTACAATAAACCATCCTATTTTCATCAAATTTATTTCCATGTTCAACTGCGTTATTAAGAACTTCTCTTAACATGACATTGATTTTAAAAATAGTATTTTGTTTTTTTACGATTTTTTCTTTATCAATCAGATCAATAACTTTCAAGACAAATTGATGCACAGATTCAAAATTAGATTCAATTTCTTTATTTACTATAAGCATAAATTCCTCCCCCAGTACTCTCAGTGATAAAGATAAAATTACTACTTAATTTGATCGATTATGCTTTTATATATTGCATTAGCAGCTTTTTGTAAATATTCATTTGTAATTAGCATTTCTTCTTCTTTTTCATTTGTTAAAAAACCTAATTCTGTTAATATTGCAGGCATATGAGTATTTTTTAACACAACTAGTCTAGGTCGATTTCTAACCCCTCTATCCACTCTATTCAAATAACTTATTAAATAACCTTGTGTAATCTTTGCAAAAGAATAATTACCTCTTATTCCGTCATCAGCATATAAAACTTCAATACCTTCTGCATCCGGGTTAGTAAAAGCGTTAATATGAATACTTACAAACAAATCAGCATTTAATTTATTTGCAATATTTGGCCTTTGATATAAATCCACATATTCATCTTTATCTCTAGTTAAATATACTTTAAATCCTTTTGCTTCTAATTGTTTTTTCAAAATAAAAGCAGTTTTTAAAACAAGTTCGCTTTCTGTTGTTTTAGTTTTAGTTCCTATTGCTCCTGGATCTTTACCACCATGTCCTGGATCAATTACTATTAATTTATCTTTATACTTTGAATTGACTATATTTAAATTTTTAAAATCAATAGAAATATTATTTGTCAAAATATTTTCGCTTGTATTTTGAGTAACTGTAACAGAATCTTCATACTTAAACCTAATATAATATTTATCTGAAACACTATTAATAGAAATTTTTTCAATTATTTGGTCATCAATATTAAGATTCATATTATCTATATCAACTAAATCTTTTGAAAAACTTAATTCAATAATGTTGTTATTTTCATCAATATCGGCATTATATATACCATCTTTTAAAAAATTAATTATCAACTTCGACTCTGCAACATCATTTTTAACATATTCAAACCCATTTAATGGATTTCCAGAAACATATGCATATATTTTATTATCAATTTCTTCAATATATACATCATCTACACTTTTCTCTTTATTAAGCTGCATAATTACTCTTGTTACAATATCATCATTTTCATAAATCTCATCTGTCGATGTATCAAGTTGGAAATAAGTATAACTTGCAATACCACCTTCATTTACTTGTATAGTCTCCCTTTCTCCTTCATTTAAATTTAAATTACTATTAACTATATCAATAATAACTTCATTATTAATTTTGTCAATAACCGGATTGATCGAAGGCATATCTTCTTTTGTTCCAATTATTAAAGTTTTCGCATTATAAATATCTTCAACATTAATTTCTTCAACTGAGTTAATAAACTGAATCACAATTTCATTTGTTTCTGAATCGAAAAAAGTATTAACTCCTTTTTTCTTCGCTAAATTCATTTCAATTGTAGTACTTTTTATATCACCTGATAATTGATCAATCACTAATTTTTCAGTCCCAAAACCTGTTAAAGCAATATCATATTCAACAGTTCCATTTTTCTTTGTTAAGAAAACGGATTCTTCAAATTCATTAATTAAAAAATTAGAGTTAGGAATAGAAAAAATTATTTTATCATCAATTCCAAAATCACTACTTCCAACAGAATAACTGTTTATATCCACATAACCAGTTGTTTTAATTCTAATTTCAGGAAATTTTAATTTATATAAAAAATCAATTCCTATAATATTCTGTTCTTCAGAATTAATAGATACAGTTTTTGTATCTCCAAGCCAATCTATATCTAGATTAAAATTTTCAGTAACAAATCTAACTGGAACCATAGTTCTATAAACATCTTGATAAGCCATTAATTTAGCCGGAACATTGCTCGGAAGTTTTTCTTTTATTCCATTCACATACGCATATTCACTATCTATGGTAAGTTTTAAAACGTCACTTTTGTAATTTATCGTAACTGTTTTTGTCTTTTGATCCCACTCTACTTCAGCTCCAAGTTGTTCAGTAACAAATCTCACAGGTACAAGAGTTCTTGCTTCGCCGTTTAGAATGTATAATATTCCCGGTACATCAGTTACAACATCTTTACCTTTCAATAAAAGGCTCACAGGTTCATATTCTTTAACTTCGTTTGTTAATGAATCTTTTAATTCAACACTATCAATCTCTGAAAATTTATTTGCAAATGAAACACTTGTCATTAATATCATCATCATAATTAAAAATATTTTTTTTTTCACATCTTCCTCCATAGCAACTACTTTTTTTACTTTATCTACTATTCCTTCAATAATATGTACTTTAGTATAGTATATCAAAAAAACAAAAAAAAGTCCTACGGACTTTAAAATAATTTCACAAAAAATTCTTTCAGAATGTTTTAGATAGGCCGTTACGCTTTCGATAATATTAAAACGAAATCGCCACTCGTTATAATTTTCAACTGCACTTTCCTAAATAATAAAAAAAGAAGTAGAGATTAACTCTCCACTTCCTTTATCAAAATTATTATTCTACTATTTCAGTTCTTCCGAAGTAGTAAGTACTTAATCCTGTTAATTCCCAACCTTGTACTTTGTCAGCAACCATCATTATGTCAGTGTAGTAATAAACTGGCATTACAACAGCAGCATCCATTAAAATTTTGTCCGCTTTAAATAACATCTCAAATCTTTCTTGACCTTTAGCCATCATAGAATCGTCTAATATCTGATCATATTCATCGCTACCCCATTGAGTATGATTCATAACTCCACCAGTTCTAAACATATCTAAGAATGTTAATGGATCTGTATAATCTCCAATCCAACCTTCTCTAGCAATTTGGAAATTGCCTTGAGTTCTAGTATCTTGGAATACAGCCCATTCTTGGTTAGCTAATGTAACATCAATATTTAAGTTAGTTTTCCACATTTCTTGAAGTGCTTCAGCAATTTTTTGGTGTCCTTCAGAAGTGTTGTATAACAATTCAAAGTTAGGGAATCCTTCACCATTTGGATATCCAGCTTTAGCTAATAATGCTTTTGCTTCTTCAACGTTTGCAGTTGCAGAAATTCCGTAGTCTCCAGTCATTTCATTAAACACATTACCTTCAGCGTCTAAAATCGCTCCTGGAATCATAGTTGATGCAGGTAACTGTCCACCTTTAGTTACAGTTTCAACAATTGCTTTTCTATCGATAGCTAATGTTAATGCTCTTCTTACATCTACATTATCTAAAGGAGGAACTGATGTATTGAAACTATAGTAGTAAGTTCCTAACATTGGGAAAATCATAAATGTTGGATCTTCAGCAATTAATCCTGGTATTTCAGCACTAGGAATATTAGAATTAATATCTAATTCTCCACCTTGGTAAGCAGTTAATGCAGTAGAAGCTTCAACAATCATTCTTCCAACGATTTTGTCTAACTTAACTTCATCAGCTCTCCAATAATTATCATTTTTAACTAATACTAATTTGTCGCCTGTTTCATATTCAGATAATGTGAAAGGTCCATTAGATATTGCTAAAGAACCATCTTTTGCCCATAATCCGTCAGCTTTTGCGTTTACCATATCTTCTCTTACTGGGAAGAATGAGTAGAAAGTAGTTAATCCTAAGAACCAAGGAGTTGGTGTCTTTAAGTTAACAACGAATGTAGCTTCATCAGTAGCTTCAAAAGAATCTACGTTAGCAGCATCAAAAATCCATGAGTATTCTGAAGCAGTAGCAGGATCAATTACTCTTGACCAAGCATATTCAAAATCATTAGCTGTTAAAGCTTGTCCATCAGACCATTTTACGCCTTCTCTAATATGGAAAGTGTAAGTAGTTTGATCTTCAGATACATCCCAACTTTCTGCCATTGCTGGTGTCAATTCACCATCAATTTCTCTTGTTAAACCTTCAAAAGTGTTATTAATAACATTTCCACCATCACTAGCTGCATTTAAACCTGGGTCTAATGTTTTTGGATCTGCTCCAACGTTCCAATGTAAAACACTTTCTTCTTGAGCTGGCTCTACAGCAGGTTCTGCTGGTGCTGGCTCAGTTGTTGCAGTTGGTTCTACTGGTGCTGGCTCTTCAGCTGGTTTTGAACAACCTGCGAATGAAGCTACTACCAATAATAATACTAACATTAACGAAATACTTCTTTTAAACAATAAAATCCCCTCCATTTTTCTCTCTTATATAATAATTAAGAAATTAATTTTTCTTAATATCTACGAGTTAATTATAATATATTTTTAATTCTTTTACAAATTTTAAATGTTACGTTTATTTAATAAGTTTGCCAGTGAAATGACATGCTACTTGATGTTCACCACCTATATCTTGCAACTCTGGCATTTCTTCAGAACAAATTGGCTTTGCATATTGACATCTAGTTCTAAATCTACATCCAGAAGGTGGATTTAATGGACTTGGAACGTCACCTTCTAATATTACTCTATCCTTCGCAAGCTCACGAGTTAAATCAGGATCTGGAATTGGAACAGCTGATAATAAGGCTTGAGTATAAGGATGTTCAGGATGATTATATAATCTATCTGCTTCACCAATTTCAACAATTTTTCCCAAATACATTACAGCAATTCTATCAGAAATATATTTAACCATTGACAAATCATGCGCAATAAATAAATACGTTAATCCCATATTTTTTTGTAAATCATCAAGCATATTTACTACTTGAGCTTGAATAGATACATCAAGTGCAGAAATAGGTTCATCACAAATTATAAATTCAGGATTTACAGCTAGTGCTCTTGCAATACCAATTCTTTGTCTTTGTCCACCACTAAATTCATGTGGATATCTGCTCGCATGATCAGTAGTTAATCCAACAGTTTTTAAAAGTTCATTAATTCTATTTTTTCTTGCTTCTCCGCTAGCGATCCCATGAATATCTAAAGGCTCCCCAATAATATCAGCAACTGTCATTCTAGTATTTAATGATGCATACGGATCTTGGAAAATCATTTGCATTTTTTTTCTGAAAGGCAAAAGTTCTCTTTGAGAAAGATCACTAATATCTGTTCCATCAAATATAACTTCTCCTTCAGTAACATCATATAATCTAATTATTGTTCTTCCAGTAGTAGATTTACCACAACCGGATTCTCCAACTAAACCAAGCGTTTCACCTTTATATACTTTAAAATCAATTCCATCTACAGCTTTAACATACTTAGTTTTTCTACCTAAAAAACCATGTTTTATAGGGAAATATTTTTTCAAACCTTTTACTTCTAATAAAACTTCTTTATTTTGCATTTACATCACCTCTAACTACACCAGTATCAACTTCCACTTCCGGAGCATCTTTATGCAACAACCAACATGCAGCTTCATTACCTTCTCCAAATTTTGTATATCCTGGCATTTCCTGAGTACAAATTTTCATTGCATAAGGACATCTTGCAGAAAAAGGGCATCCAGTTGGAGGCTTAATTAAATCCGGCGGTGTTCCAGGAATTGGAATCAATCTTCCATCATCTCCAGCATCCAATCTAGGAATAGATTTCATAAGTCCCATTGTATATGGATGTTTTGGAGTATAAAATATTTCTTGAGCAGATCCTCTTTCCATTACAAGCCCACCATACATTACAATTATTTTGTCACAAGTATCAGCAACAACACCTAAATCATGTGTAATCAATATAATTGATGTATCAACTTTATTTTTTAATTCTTTTAATAACTCCATAATTTGAGCTTGAATAGTTACATCAAGTGCAGTTGTTGGCTCATCAGCAATCAACAAATCAGGTTCACATGAAAGTGCAATTGCAATCATTGCTCTTTGTCTCATGCCACCACTAAATTCGTGAGGATAATTGTCAATTCTTTCTTCAGGTGATGGAATACCAACAAGTTTTAGCATCTCTATAGCTTTTTCTCTCGCTTCATCTTTACCAACATTCTGATGTCTAATAATAGCTTCAATAATCTGATTTCCTATTGTATAAACGGGATTTAAAGATGTCATCGGGTCTTGGAAAATCATTGAAATTTTATCTCCACGAACGCTTAACATTTCTTTATCAGTTTTTTTAGCTAAATCTTCACCTCTAAATAATATTTCACCACTTTTAATCTTACCAGGATATGATACGAGCTTCATTATCGACATTGAAGTTACACTTTTACCACTACCTGATTCACCTACTATTCCTAAAACTTCTCCTTTTGCAACATTAAAGCTAACACCTCTAACAGCCTGCACTTCTCCCAAATGAGTATAGAATGAAGTTTGTAAATTATTTACTTCTATTATTTTTTCTTTCAATTTAGTACCCCTTTCTATCTTCGTAATTTTGGATCCAGCGCATTTCTTAACCCATCACCGAAAAAGTTAAATGACAATACTGTAATGCTAATTGCTAAAGATGGCCATAATAACTGGAACGGATACGATCTTAAAGCCTTAACAGCATCATTCGCTAAAGTTCCCCATGAAGCCATAGGAGCAGGTACACCTAATCCAATAAAACTTAAAAAAGCTTCTGTAAATATCGCACTTGGAATCATCATTGCTAAAGATACAATAATTGGTCCCAATGCATTTGGTACTAAATGTCTTGCAATAATTCTCCAAGTACTTGCACCTAAAGTTTTAGCAGCCATTACAAATTCTTGTTCTTTCAAACTTAAAATTTCGCCTCTTACAATTCTAGCCATTCCAACCCAATAAATAATACCCATCGCTAATATGATAGTTTTAAGTCCAGGGCCAATAACAACCATCAGTAAAATTACATATAATAATAAAGGCACAGTTGCAATTACATCTACAATACGCATCATTATCATATCAACACTTCCACCAGCATAACCTGCAATAGCACCATAAAATACGCCAACAAAGAATTGAACTAATGTTGCAACTAAAGCAATAAGTAACGAAATCGTTGCTCCATATCTAACTCTAGCAAATAAATCTCTTCCTAAATCATCACTACCAAATAAATAAGTTTTATTCCAAAGACTTTTTACAGTTTTTAATTCTTCTCCATTTACTGTTAATTCAAACCCTTTTTCAGCAATTTTGCCTTCTTTTTTAGCGTCTGATATAAATGAAAAATCTAAAACTACCTCTTCTCCATTTATTTCATAGATACGTCTTTTATTTTGCATAATATCTAACATTGAATTTGTAGGTTCTAATCTATCAATTATGTGTCCTGTCTCATCTACTTCGAACAATGTATATTCACGATGTACAAATCCATATACATCGTTAGGCAATTTTACAACATCCATTTTAGGAGGTAAATTTGCATTTTTCAATGTTTGACTTGAATAATCCCATTCAGTAAACATAGAACCAAACGATGCAAACATAATCATAATTATTATTAAAGCAAGTCCTAACATTGAAAGTTTATTTTGCTTTAATCTTCTCCAAGCATCTTGCCAATACGTTAAACTTTTTCTAGTTATTTCTTCAGATCTACTTGCATGTACTTCTACTTTCTCCCATAATTCCGGAGAGATATTTTTATTACTCATATTTCCCTCCTAATCTCCTAGTTTAATTCTTGGATCAATCATTCCATACGCAACATCAACAACTAATATCGCTACTATAACTAACGCCGCATAAAATACTGTAGTACCCATTAAAACCGTATAATCTCTATTCCCTACTGATTCAACAAAATATTTTCCCATTCCTGGAATAGCAAATATTTTTTCAATTACGAATGAGCCTGTCATTACTGACGCAATCATTGGCCCAACATAAGTAATAACTGGGATTATTGCATTTTTAAGTGCATGTTTATAAATTACTATAAATTCTGGTAATCCTTTTGCACGAGCAGTTCTAATATAATCTTCACCAAGAACTTCTAACATACTAGATCTCATAAGTCTCATAACAAATGCTAGTGAGAAAAAAGCTAACGCCAATACAGGTCCTATATAACCTTTAGCTGATTCTAATCCAAAAGATGGAACAAGAGCCAACTTGGAGCTAAATATATAAATATATATCGTAGCAACAACAAATCCCGGAACAGCTACACCAATCGTAGCAATAATCGTTACAATATAGTCAATCCACGAATTTTGTTTTAAAGCTGAAATAATTCCTATAGGAACACCTAAAAGTAAAACAAATAATACCGCTAAACCTCCCATTTTCGCTGAAACTGGAAATCCTTTTTTAATTAAATCTGTTACTTCTACACCTGTCATTTTGAATGAAGGTCCCATATCAAATGTAACAACACCCTTTAAATAATCAAAGTATTGAACATACAATGGATCATCTAAATGATACTTTTCATTTAATGCCTCAATTACTTCTGGTGGTAATTCTTTTTCTCTTACAAAAGGTCCACCAGGGATTGCATGCATTAGAAAAAAAGTAATAGTAATAACAAACCAAAGTGTTATTACCATTGATAATAATCTTTTTACTAAATAATTCCCCATTAATAAATCTCCTCCCAATATTATGAATATTACAAGTGAAAACAATAATAATTCATTTTTCCACTCTTTAATATACAATTATTTTAGCGCATAACGCATTTTTTTTCAATATATAAACACCATACAGATATTAACTTTTCGTAATACCATTAAAAAGCATTGAAATCAAAGCATTTTACACCATTGAAAACGTTATCATAAATACACAAAAAACACCGGCAAAAACCGATGAATTTTCAGATAAATGCAATTTTTATTTCATAAAATTTTAAAATGATTTAACTATTTCAAAATTATAACAATATTTTTTTTATCACATTTAATAATAACGGTTTCATTTCATCAATTTTTGCAGGTTTTTCTTCAATGATAGAATGATAACACACAGATGAAGTTAATTCTATAATCATAAACAAAGTTCTATAAAAATTTAATTCACTCATTTTGTTATCTATTTTGTCACCATATAACTCATGTATAAGTTCATTAATAATTTTTGTAATCATTTTATTATCAACAGCTTGGTTAAACATTCCCCAAGAAAGATTTTTATGAAGTAATTTAAGAAGAACTCTATTTTCCTTTAAGGAATCTACAATAAAATCTATAAAAAATATTACTCTTTCATTATAATCATAAAATTCTTTATCCTTCGTAATATTATACGCTTCTAATAATAACTCAAAACTCTTCTTAACTATTATTTTATCCATTAAACTATATTTATCTTTAAAATATAAATAAAAAGTTCCCTTAGCTACACCAGCTTGTTTAGTAATATTGCTTACAGTGACATTATTAATACCAATTTCAGTAAATAATTTATATGCTGCAGAATAAATTGCACGTTCTTTTTTTTCTTTATTACCATCGATTTTAGACATTTTAACACCTCTCTATGTAATATTATAATAAAAGAATCCATTATTTAACAAATATTTTTTTATATTTTACAAAAAAGGAAGGCTATGCCCTCCTGTTAATTTGTAATATCAACACTATCGTCAACTAAAGAATGAATATAACTTGATGAAATATGATTATCTTTAACATTTACATCTTTTAAATACGGGTATCTTTTTAAAACTTCAATATTTCTTATATTATTATAACTGATATCAAAAGATTCTAAATAAAATAAATTTTTTAAACTAGAAATGTCATTAATATCATTATCCCCAAGCGACAATGTAGAAAGACCATTAAGATCTTTTAACGGTGAAATGTCTTTAATCATATTTTTATCAAGTAATAACTTCTCTAAATAGACTGATTCTTTTAGCGGTGTTAAATCGCTCACTTCATTATCATATAAATTTAGTTTCCTTAGATAAGGTAATAAATAAAGAGTTTTTATATCGCTTATATCATTCTTGTAAAAGCTTAATTCTTCAATATCTTTTGAATTTCTAATCCCCTTAATATCGTTAATATTATTATTATCTACTATTACTTTTTCAAGATTAAACAAACTATCAAGACCATCTAAATTCTTTAACTCATTTTTTCTGCCTATTATCCATTTAAGAGATAAATTTTTTGATAAAGATTTTAAAGTTGAAATTTTATTATCACTAAAAGTTATTTCAGTAAGTTCATTTAAACTTCCGATTGGTGATAAATCTTTTATCTCATTTCCTGATATATCTAAGTTATCTAATTTATATAAATATCCAATTGAATCAATATTTCCAATGTTATTATCAGATAAATTTAAACTTTCAAGATTATAAAGACCACTAATCAAATTAATATCACTTACATTATTTGATTTAATATATAACGTTTCAAGATCTGTTAGATTTTCTACTCCATTTATTTCAGAAAGTCCACAATCAATTATCATTAAAGTTCTTAAATTTGTTAATCCATTAATATTACTTAAATTAGATATATGATTTTTATATAAATATAAATTAGTTAATTCACTAAGTTTTTCAATTGGTTTCAAACTAATAATATTGTTCTTACCTAATTTTAACACTTGCAGATTTTCACAATTTTCTATACCATCTAAAAATTTAATATTTTTATTCCACAAATTCAAACTATATATATCAAGCAAATCTCTTTTATAAAGTTTTTCTTCATATATTTCAATCTCATCTCTAATTGCTTTTTCCAAATTTCTATCTTTGAATATGACCTCTTTATCAAAATCATTAACAATATCATTTAAATTAAATAAATTAGTAATTTTTTGTTGCCCATAATATACAGTTTCTAAATTCTTACATTTTGAAAGTTCACTGACATTTTCTATTGGATTCTTATTAATTGATAAATTTTCAAGTTTTTTTAATTTTAGAATATCTGAAATACTCTCAATTTTATTATTATCAATTTCAAGTTTCACAAGTTTTGGAAACCTTTTAAGCACTGAAACATCAGAAATCATATTGTTATTTAAATATAACATTTCAACATTATAAATATACTTTAGCTCTTCAATATCATCAATTTCATTATTTGAAAGCGAAAGCATCTCGATACCATTTAAGTTTTTAAAAGCTTTTAAATCTCTAATATAATTTTTATCTAAAAAAACTCTCTTTAAATTCTTTAATTGATCAATAGGATAGATGTCTAAAATTTTATTATCATTTAAATTTAATTCCTCTAAATTTTTCAAATCCTTTAAAGCATTAATATCTTCAATTTCATTATGATACAAACTAAGTTCTTTCAACTTAGAAAGTGACTTAAGCTCATCAATCTTTTCTATTTTATTTATACTTAAATCCAATTTTCTAAGATTTTTCAAATGCTCAATCCCAGAAATATCAGAAATATTTTTATTTCTTAAATTAAGTTCTGTAATTGAAAAAAGATTGTTTTCTGTAAGAACACCATTTTCAATATTTAATTTTTCTCTAATTCCTTTTTCTAAATTACTATCTATAAATTTAACCTCATCATTAGAACTGGCAAATACACAATTCGGCATAACAAGACTTAACAATACAATAGTAAAAACAATTATTTTAGATTTTTTCATAATACCATCCTTTTAATTATAGACTAATTCATTTTCCTTAATTTCAACATTATTTTCAATTTCTTTATTAATGACTTCTTTTTCTGCGCCATAATTTTTATATTTTGATCCAATCGTCAATATTAAAAGTGCAATTACTTGAAAAGCAAATAATATAATTATATCCTTAGAAAATATATTACTATTTATTCCACTAATTATTTCTCTAGTTCCAGAAACAGAATAAGTAAACGGCATATAAGGACTAATAACTTGGAAAAATTTTGGTGTTAATTCTTTTGAAAACGTACCGCCACAGGAAGTCAACTGCAAAACAAACCAAACAGTTGAAATTAGCTTTCCTACATCATCAAAAACATATATCAAAGACTGAACAATCGCTATAAACGTCCATGATAAGAATACATTAAAAATTATAAAAAGCATCATATTTGACGGTTCTAGTCCTAGTTTAATGATTACCCCTGAAAGAAGAAGCGCTTGAATTGTTCCAATTACAGCAAATATTAAATATCTTGTTAAAGCAAATTGAGTAGCTGTAACACCAGATTTGTTTTTAATAGGTATTACAATAAAAAGAGCTAATGCTCCCACCCAAAGAGCCAAAGAAACAAAGTAAGGTGTAAAACCTGCACCATAATTTTCAACATTATATAATTCATCTGTTTCTGTTTTCACTGGCTCAGCCATAAAATTACCCATAGATTGAGAATCCATTACAACAACATCCGAAATCTCTTTTGCAGCATTTTCCATTTTCAATCTTAACATATCAGTAGTATCAGCAAGCTCGTTAACTCCATCAATCAAATCAGGCATTTTTTCATTTAGAACTTCAGTTCCTTCGTTAAGTTGAATAGATGCACTCTGAAGTTTATCAATTCCACCTGAAATCATTTCACTTCCATCAACTAACATTTCTGTTCCAATTTGCAAATCAGGAATTTTTTTCGAAAACTCATCAGTACCTTCAGCAAGTGTCTCACTAGCATTTTTTAATTTAACTATTCCAGTATCAAGAAGTATAGCATTATCATTTACAATAGCTAATCCTTGCTCTAAATCCGGGATTTTATTATTAAGCATACTTAATCCACCAGACAAATATTCATTATTTTTATAAAGCAAATCCATCATAGAAACAAATTTCACCATATTTTCTTCAATTTTTTCTATTCCATCTTTTATTTTATTAGTACCATCAGATCCATCGCCTAAGCCTCTTGCAAGAGCTAAATTTGCATCAAAAAGTGCTTGAGCTTCTAATTTTTTCGATAAAACATTACCATAATTTGATAGTTCAATTTCAATATTTTTCTGTTTCGCAATCATCTCATCATTAGTTATAGGCAAAGTGCTTTCTAAATTTTCTAAAGTTACTTTAACTAATAGCAACTTTGATGATATTTCATTTTGACCAATACTTGTAAAGAAATCTGCAGCATCGCTAAAATGCTTTACTGAATCACCCATAGGGGGAAATAACTTTGCCTCAATAATAGAAATATTCATAAGCTCATTTGGAATTTCATTTCCCAAAATATTCATTATTTCAATACTTGCATCATCTGGATTATTAATATCTATTTTAATTTTATTCGCATCATCTAAAAGAGAATTTGCTTTTAAAACCGCTTCTCCCATTTCTGAAATAATTTCAAAATCATGCCCTAAATCATTTGCAAGAGCAACTTGTCCAGAAGCCGCCAAAACATTTATAATATCATTAACATCCTTTTCTGTAATATTTATTGAGGCATTAAATCCTAAATTATTCTTTACTAATTCATTTGCTTTATCTGCTTCTATTTTTCTTTCATCATAAATATCTTTAGCAATATTCACTATATTTAAAGAATTATTTTTAGCATAACTTATTCCACCATCTAATTCATCCATTGCATCATTTAATTCACTCATTGCATCTTCTAACTCTCCACCTTTTTCTTTTAAAGAATTAGCACTCTCAGCAAGTTTTACAGAAGATAAAAAAAGTTCGTTTGTAGAATCTTGTAGCTCTGGCATTTTTTCTTGAAATGCAATTAAAGAATCATTTAATAAACTAATTCCGTCTGAAGCATCATTAAGTTTTTCACTAATAAGTACAGCTCCATCATTTAAATCATTAGCTCCGTCAATTAAGTCAGGCATTTTACTATTTAAAGATGCGCTTGCTTCATTTATTTTTTTCGCACCATCCGAAGCATCATCAAGTTTTTCACTTAAAAGTTCGGTTCCTTCGTTTAATTTTTCAATCCCACTTTGTAAAACAGGAATTTTCTCTTGCAATTCACTACTACCTTCGGTAAGTAAAAATAAGGCTTCACTTCCTGTATTTAATCCGTCTTTCATCAATCTCAAATCATTAATAATTGTACTTGCGAACATACTTGAAATTTTCGAATTAATCTCGTATTGCAAAGAACTTAATCCTCTCTGATTAATTAACGAATTAATATAATTTTTCTTTTCATTTGGTATAAATGTAATTTTAGGTTTATTGAGCTCACCTTTTTTCAATCTTTCTAGTTTCATAGAAAAATCTTTAGGTATCACATATATAGAATAATACTTATCATTTTCAAGTCCTTGAATTGCTTTATCGTAATCCGATTCAAAATACCAACCTAAATCATCATTGTGCATAAGATTTTTTTCTATATCTTTACCATATTCTTTTAATTCTTTGTCATCATTGATATATCCCTCATCTAGATTTACAACTGCAACATTAATTTTTTCAGTGCTATCATATGGTGCCCAAAAAGCAGCAAGATATAACCCTCCATAAATAACCGGTATCAGCATTATTGCAATAATTGTAGCAATCATAAATTTATTCTTGCTTAAAGATTTTAAATCATCCATAATAACTTTTAATTTCAAATAACCACCTCTCTCCATTTAATGACTTTTAGTCATTTTCTACCTTCTTATTAAACCACATTTATGACCAACAGTCAAGTTTTTTAAAAAAATTAAAACTATATATAAAAAACCAGCATAATATTGAAATTTCAATATTATAGCTGGTTTTTTATTTTTAAATAAAATTCAGTTTTAAATTATTTAACATTTTTTCTTAATTAGCTCACTTACCATTTGCGGATTTGCTTTACCTCTTGATTTTTTCATAACTTGGCCAACTAAGAAACCTATTGCTCTATCTTTTCCGTTTTTAATATCCTCTATCGCTTCAGGATTAGCTACTAGAACTTCATTAACAAGACCTTCTATAAAACTATCATCCGATATTTGAGCCATACCTTTTTCTTCTATTATATCTAAAGGTTTCTTTCCTTCTTCAAACATTTCTCTAAACACTTTTTTTGCAGATCCATTACTTATTTTACTTTCAGATAATTGAGTGAATAATACAATAAGATCCTCAACAGAGAATTTTAACTCTTCTAAAGTAACTTCTTCTAAATTCATTCTTCTTAAAAGTTCAGTCATAATCCAATTGCTTACTAATTTTGCATCTTTAAAACCTTTACATATTTCTTCAAAATAATTTGCTAATTTTTTATCTCTAACAAGTACATTTGCATCATAAGCTGGAATACCATATTCACTCATAAATCTATTTTTTCTAGCTTTAGGAAGTTCAGGCAAATTATCTTTAATATCTTGAATCCATTCTTCACTAATTTCAAAATCTACAATATCTGGCTCCGGAAAATATCTATAATCTTGAACATGTTGTTTATCTCTCATAAATAACGTAGTATTATTTTCCGAATCCCATCTTCTTGTATCTTTTTTAGTGTTTTCTCCTTTTTTTAATAATTCAGTATGTCTTATAGTTTCAAATTCAATTGCTTTTTGAACAGCTTTAAATGAATTTAAGTTTTTAATCTCACTAATATTACTTTTTAAAGTTCCATCAAGCGAAACAACATTAACATTAACATCACATCTAAGTGAACCTTGTTCCATTTTTACATCAGATACCTCTAAATATTCTAAAGTAGCTTTTAATTCATCTAAAAATAATACAGCTTCCTCTGAAGTACTAATATCAGGTTGAGTAACAATTTCAACAAGTCCAACGCCACTTCTATTATAATCAAGAAGTGATACATCTTCTAATCCATGTAATGATTTTCCAGTATCTTCTTCTATATGAATTCTTATCAATCTAATTTCTTTTTTAGTTCCATCAGCTTTCTCAATTTCTATCCCTCCATTTGAACATAAAGGCAGATCATATTGTGAAATTTGATAAGCTTTAACTAAATCCGGATAAAAATAATTCTTTCTATCCATTTTACTATATCTAGCAATATCACAATTAAAAGAAAGACCTGTTTTAATCGCAAAATCAATAACTTTTTTATTTACAACTGGTAGACTACCTGGAAGTCCTAAACACACAGGACAACATTGCGTATTTACTTCTCCACCAAATTCCGTTGTACAACCACAAAATATTTTAGACTTAGTTTTTAACTCAGAGTGAATTTCAAGTCCAACAATAGTTTTAAATTCCATTACATATCTCCTTTCTACAGCTTGGCTCTTCTATTAAAATCAGTATTTTTTTCAAAAGTATATGCTACTCTTAAAATAGTTTCTTCATCAAAATGGTTCCCAATAATCTGCATTCCAATTGGCATTGAATCAACAAATCCAGCTGGTATTGAAATTGCAGGTACACCAGCAATATTTACAGGAACAGTACATACATCTCCCATATACATAGCAAGCGGATCATCTGTTTTTTCTCCAATTTTAAATGCTTTATCAGTTACTGTAGGAGTAATAATACAATCATATTTTTCAAATGCTTTATCAAAATCATTCTTAATCAAAGTTCTTACTTTCATAGCTTTATTATAATATGCATCATAATATCCTGAAGCTAAAGAATGTGTTCCAATCATAATTCTTCTTTTTACTTCTTCGCCAAATCCTTCTGTTCTAGTTCTTGTATATAAATCATCTACACCATCAAATTGTGCAGTTCTATATCCATATCTAATACCATCAAATCTAGCAAGATTAGATGACGCTTCAGCCGGTGCAATAATATAATAAGTTGGAAGCGAATATTCTACATGAGGCAAAGAAATCATTTCATATTCAGCACCTAATTCAACTAATTTATCAAGAGCTTTATATATAAGTTCTTTAACTTCATCATTAATTCCTTCCCCAAAATATTCTTTTGGTACACCAATTTTCATCCCTTTTACATCATTTATTAAAGATTTTTTATAATCAATTTTTTCTTTATTAGCACTAGTTGAATCTCTTCTATCATGACCAGCAATTGCATTGAGCATAATTGCTGAATCTTCAACGTCTTTACTTAATGGACCAATTTGATCTAAACTAGATGCAAATGCAATTAGTCCATACCTTGAAACTAAACCATAAGTAGGTTTTAGTCCAACTATTCCACATAAAGAAGCCGGTTGTCTGATTGAACCACCAGTATCACTTCCAAGTGCTAAAAATGCTTCACCTGCAGTAACTGCTGCTGCCGATCCACCTGAAGAACCTCCTGGTACTCTATCAAGATCCCATGGGTTTTTTGTGATTTGGAATGCTGAATTTTCTGTTGAAGAACCCATTGCGAATTCATCCATATTTGTTTTTCCAATTATTATAGCACCTTCATTTTCCAACTTTTCAACAACAGTAGCATTATAAGGTGGCTTAAAATTCTCAAGCATTTTAGATGCACAAGTAGTATTTTTACCAGTAGTACACATATTATCTTTTACAGCAATAGGAATACCTGCTAAATCACCAAGTTCTTCCCCATTACTTAATCTTTTATCAATTTCTTTTGCTTTTTCTAAAGCTTCTTCTTTATATGTTTTTAAAAATGAATTCAAATCATTTTCTACATCATCAATTCTAGAAAACATGCTTTCAACCAATTCTACTGATGTAACTTCTTTATTTCTCAACATATCTCTAACTTCATGAGCTGTTAAATTAAAAAATTCCATTTTTTCTCCTTTCTACTTAACTACTTTAGGTACTTTAAAACATCCGCCTTCTGCACTTGGTGCATTTGCAATTATATCTTTTCTATCGAATGATTTTTCAACTTTATCTTCTCTAAACACATTTTTAATATCTAACACATTATAAGTTGGTTTTACACCTTCAACGTCAACTTCTCCAAGTTGTTCAATATAATCAACTACACTATTTAATTTTTCAATGAAATCCGCTTTTTCATCATCACTAAATGATAATCTTGATAATTTTGCAACATGCTCTACATCTTTTACAGTTAATGCCATTTTCTTCCTCCTTGTTTTCTTTCTTTATTTATTTAACATTTTTTCAAATGATTCTTCATTAAGTAATGAAACTCCTATTTCTTCTGCTTTTTTTAATTTTGAACCGGCTTTTTCTCCATACACTAAATAATCAGTTTTTTTACTAATTTGAGAAGAAACTTTACCACCATTATTTATAATTTCTTCTTTAATGCTTTCTCTAGTATATCTTTTAAGTTTTCCTGTTACAACAATTGTTTTATTTTTAAATATTTCAGAATCTTTTTCTATAATTTCTTCATTAAAATTAACATCTGCATTTTTTAATCTTTCAATTATTTTTAAATTTAATTCATCTGAAAAATAATTAATTATGCTTTCAGACATTTTTTCACCTATTTCATTAATTTCAGATAAAACATCAAAATCACTTTGAATCAACTTTTCCATTGTAATAAATTTTTCGGCAAGCACTTTTGAAGCTTTTTCTCCAACATGCTTAATACCTAATGCACTAATTAATTTATTTAATTGATTACTTTTAGCTTCTTCAATCGAATTAAGTAAATTTTCAACTGATTTTTCGCCCATTCTTTCTAAATTTAAAAGTTCGTTTTTTAATTCTTTTAAATAGAAAATATCAGATATATCATTAATAAAACCATTATCAATAAGTTGTGTAACCATAGATTCCCCAAAACCTTGAATATCCATTCCGGCTTTTGATACAAAATGTCTTATTTTTCTATTAAGTTTTGCTGGGCAATCAGGATTCATACATTTTTTTGCGGATTCACCATTAAGTTTTACAGCTTCAAAATTACAAACAGGACAAAAATCAGGTATTTGAAATCTTTCCTGATCCGTTCTTTTATCCATAATAACTCTATCAACTGCAGGAATAACATCTCCTGCTTTTTTAACAATAACAGTATCACCTATTCTAATATCTTTTTCATCAATATAATCTTGATTATGTAATGTTGCTCTACTTACAGTAGATCCTGCAACAAATACCGGCTTTAACTCAGCTCTTGGAGTCAAGACACCAGTTCTTCCTACATGTATTGTAATATCTTCCACAATGGTTTCAACTTCTTCAGCAGGAAATTTATATGCCATTGCCCATCTAGGTGATTTCAATCTTTCACCTAAAAGTTTTCTCATTCTAATATTATTTATTTTTACAACCATTCCGTCTATATCATAAGGCAAATCGTGCCTTTTTTCTATCATTTTTTCACATAATTCATTTACTTCTTCAATTGAATCAATTTTAAAATTTTCAATAATTTTGAATCCAAGTTCTTTTAAATATTTTAATGATTCAATATGAGTATCAAATTCAATATCTGATTTTAAAATATTGAAAACAAAAATATCAAGAGATCGTTTTGCAGCAATTTTTGAATCAAGTTGTCTTAACGAACCTGCTGCAGCATTTCTTGGATTAACAAAACTTGTTTCGCCTATGTCTTCTCTTAATTCATTAAGCAATTTAAAATCTTCTTTACCAATAAAAACTTCTCCACGCACAGTAATATTAATAGGTTTATTTAATTTAAGCGGAATTGTTTTTACAGTCCTTAAATTATTTGTAACATCTTCTCCAATTAATCCATCACCACGAGTCGCACCTTCTACAAAAATACCTTTTTCGTATTTTAAACTTACAGAAAGTCCATCAATTTTATATTCAACTGAATATTCAATTTTATCATTAATAGTTTTTTTACATCTTTCATCAAAATCAATTAAATCACTTTTATTAAAAGTATTTCCAAGACTTAACATTCTTACATCATGTTTTACGCTAGTAAATTCTTTAAGAATGCCAGCACCAATTCTATTAGTGGGCGAATCAATTGTTTTTAAATTAGGATTTAATTCTTCAAGTTCAATTAATCTATTTATTAACTTATCATACTCAATATCAGATATAACAGGCTTATTTAGAGTATAATATTCAGTATTTCTTTTCCTAATCTCACTTTTAAGTTTTTCAATTTCAATTTCATTTTTCATTTCTAACCTACAATCTCAATCGGAACAATACCTGCCATTAATTTTTTTATTCCTTTACCTTCAAAAGCAATAGTTAAAACACCTTTTTCGCTATCAATAACCGTACCATTTCCAAATATTTTATGTTTAACTTTCATTCCTGCACTATATTTACTGCCCTCATCTATTTTAGTATCACCCGATGATTTTACCGATTTGTTCTTTTTATATGCATTATAAGAATTATAATTATTATAATTATTAATTTTCGTCTTATGTGTATTACCACTATTATCTATATCAAATAAATTTTCAGGTATTTCATCAATAAATCTAGATATTTGATTTCTATTTGTTTTTCCAAAAAGCATCCTTGAACTTGAATGACTTATAAATAGTCTTTCTTCTGCTCTTGTAATTCCAACATAGCAAAGTCTTCTTTCCTCTTCTAAATCTTCTTCAGTTTGACTAGACATATATGAAGGAAATAAATTTTCTTCCATTCCAACTAAAAATACATTTGGAAATTCAAGCCCTTTCGCACTATGAAGAGTTAACATTAAAACCCCATCAGAATCATCATTCATACTGTCAACACCAGCTTGTAATGTCGTAACAGCTAAATAGTTTGATAATGATGCATCATCTTCATTACTTTTAACAAAATCAATAATACCACTTTTAAGTTCTTTTACATTTTCAATTCTTGTCGTATCTTGAATAGTATCTTTTAATATTAAATCTGAAATATATCCTGTTTTTTCAATTACTTTATCAAATACATCAAGCACATTAAGTGTATCTAGATTACTTCTAATACTTCTAATAATTTCTCTAAATTCAATAAATAATTTAATTGCTTTCGCAGATAATGTACTAATATCTTCAATTTCCAAAAGAGATTCATATAAACTAAGCCCTCTTGAATTTGCAAATTCATTTAATTTTTCAACACTTCTTTTACCAATACCCCTTTTAGGAACATTTATAACTCTTTCAAATGAAACATTATCAACAGGATTTTGAATAAGTTTAAGATATGCTAAAATATCTTTAATTTCCATTCTTTCGTAAAATTTTAATCCCCCAATCATTTGATAAGGAATATTATTTTGTAAAAAAACATCCTCGAATACTCTTGACTGTGCATTCGTTCTATATAAAATTGCAAATTCATTATATGTTTTTTCTCTATATCTTTCTATTTCTCTTAATACGTATTTTGCCTCTTCTTTTTCACTATATGCATTATAATACTTAATTTTTTCTCCACTATCTTTTGCCGTCCATAAATTTTTGGGTTTTCTCGACCTATTATTTTTAATTACATTATTTGCAGCATCAAGAATTGTTTGAGTTGATCTATAATTTTGTTCAAGTTTAATGATTCTTGCATTTTCATAATCTTTTTCAAATTCATAAATATTTCTTATATCTGCCCCTCTAAATTTATAAATAGATTGATCACTATCACCAACTGCACAAATATTATTATATCCACCTGAAAGCAATAAAGCTAAAAGATATTGCGAATAATTTGTATCCTGATACTCATCAATTAAAATATATTTAAATTTTCTTTGATAGAATGACAAAACATCGCTATTTTTTTGTAAAATTGCAATTGTATTATTTATCAAATCATCAAAATCCATAGAATTATTATTTTTAAGTGTTTTTTGGTACTTCTTATATATTTTTATATAATTAAAATATTTAAAATCATCTTTATGTAAGTTTTCAAACTTCTCAGGCGAAATCATTTCATTTTTTGCCATTGAAATTATATTTCTAACATGTTTTGGATTTAAATGTTTAGTATCAATATTTAACTCTTTCATTGCTTTTTTTACAACAGTATTTTGATCAGCTACATCGTAGATTGTAAAATCACTATTATAGTCAATAACATTTGCATTTCTTCTTAATATCCTTAAACACATTGAATGAAAAGTCCCCATCCACAAGCCTACTGATTTACCGCCAATTAATTTTTCAATTCGATTTTTCATTTCCTCTGCAGCTTTATTAGTAAAAGTTATTGCTAAAATATTACTTGGGAAAATATCTTTTTCCTCAATTAAATAAGCTATTTTATGAGTTAATACTCTTGTTTTTCCACTACCAGCACCCGCTAATACTAAAAGAGGCCCATCAGTTATTTCAACCGCTTCTCTTTGTACAACATTTAATTTACTTAAATCCATTATTCACTCCAAACTATATAAACATTCAAAAATTACTCCTTCTTATAATATCACGTTTTTTGAAATATTTAAATAAATTCTAATTATAATCATGAAAAATGCCCTATATCTAAAAGATATAAAGCATTTGAATTTTACAATAAATGAATACCAGCTTCTTTACAATCATCAATCATTTTTTCAGGCCATACACTTGCTTGGACTTCACCAATATGAGCTTTTCTTAAGAAGAACATGCACATTCTAGATTGGCCTATTCCTCCACCAATTGTTAATGGCAATTTACCCTCAAGCAACATCTTGTGATATTTAAATTCTTTTCTATCCTCACAACCTCTAATTTTCAACTGTTTTTCAAGTGCTTTTTCATCAACTCTTATTCCCATTGAAGAAAGTTCAAAAGCTCTTTTTAAAACCGGATTCCAAACCAATATATCTCCATTCAATTCCCAATCATCATAATCAGGCGCTCTACCATCATGCTTAATTCCTGATTCAAGTTCTCCACCAATTTTTTCTAAGAAAACTGCATAATACTTTTCTGTTATTTTATTTTCTCTTTCTGACGGTGATAAATCTGGATACATATCCTCTAATTCTTGAGTAGTAATAAATTTAATCTCCTTAGGCAAATTTCTTTGAAGATATGGATATCTGTTATATAGAAATAATTCCAAATCTCTTAAGACCTTGTAGATTTTTCTTACAGTTTCTTCTAAATATTCTTTTGTTCTGTTTTCTTTTATAATTACTTTCTCCCAGTCCCACTGATCAACATAAACAGAGTGTAAATTATCTAATTCTTCATCTCTTCTAATTGCATTCATATCAGTATAAATTCCATGATTTGCTTCAATCCCATATCTATAAAGTGCCATTCTTTTCCATTTTGCTAGTGAATGTACAATTTCAGCTACTTCTCCAGTTTCCTTAAGATCAAACCCAACAGGTCTTTCAACACCATTTAAGTTATCATTTAAACCAGATTTCGGTAGTACAAAAAGTGGTGCAGAAACTCTTGTTAAATTTAGGCTTCTAGATAAATCTCTTTCAAAAAAATCCTTAGTTTCTTTAATTGCTACTTCCGTTTCCATTAATGTCATATACGACTTATACCCTTCAATAATTCTCAATCTTTTCATTTTATTCCTCCTTAAATTACTCATCCTAATTTCTTTTCTCTCTTGTATAATAACTCAACAATAAAAAAAGCCTCTTATCCTAAATAAAGGACAAAAGACTTAACTTTGCTATACCACCTTGGTTATTTATCAAGTACAGAAAACATCGATACTCTACTGATATAACGGTCAGTCCCGATTAAGCCTACTCTCTTACGATTTCGGTTAATAGCTCAAAAAGGTTTTTCAATTTAATATTTAATATCGGACTTCCACCATCACCGACTCGCTTAATTAAATAATTAAACTTACTCTTTTTCTCATCGCTTTTTATTAAAATTCATAATATTACATTTTCGTAACATTGTCAATCTTTTTTTAAATAAAAATATTTAACAACAGTCCTTCAATCTGTCCTACTTTTTCTAAAAGCTTTATTCCTTTACTTTCTTGCTTCATTATTATATCCGTTAATTCAATAAGCCGCTTATCAATTGTGCTCACGGTTCTAAGTATTTTAGTTCGTCCACTAAGTCCATACCCTCTTCTTGCATTTATTTTCAAACCAAAATTTACAGCATCTTCTATAAAATTTTTCACCATTTTTTTATATTCTAATAAATTCTCAACAGTTCTATTACTTACTAATTCTTTTCCTTTTTTATTTATTTTTTCTAGAACATCAGTAAGAGCTTCTCGCATATTTTCCTCTTCAGTAGACGCTAAAATTTCTGTAAAAGAAATGCGGTTTGCATCTTCTTCAATCATTTTTATAGATTTTACTTTCTTTTTACTTTCTATACCACTAGTTTTTTTTACTCTCATTCCTCACCTTTTTCCAATATCTCAATAATATTTACAACACCTGCAACTATCGATATTAATTGAGGAGGGATATTCTCCCTAATATCCATATCTAAAGTATTCTTTAAAACTTTAGAATCTTTTTCAATGTTAATTTCATGCTCATCTGATTTTTCAATGTATTCCTCACACAATTCTTCCATAATATTATGTTTTTTCATATTCTCACATCAAATCCATTTTTATTTTCATTTATACCTAAATCTTTTTTTATATTTCCTTCAATATTTTCATCTAAATATTTAGCATAAGTGACTTTCCCTCTTATAAAACCTTCTTCAGAAAGCTCATCAAGAAACGAATTAAAAAGCTTATATGAATTATTTTTAAATTCATCAGAATCATTTTTAATATTCATATTTACAACTTTATTTGTAGAAGAAATTCTAATACCTGTTTTTCCATAGTTTTTTAAATTAACAACAAAATATAAAGTCGAATTTTTCCAATCCATTTTTTCATTTTCTTTTTTGGAATTAACATACAAATCCAAAGATTTTATTTTACTATTAAGTTCATAAGGAATAGAAAAATGCATTTGTTGCACATTTGATTTAACTTCTAATTTATTTTGAAATTGATTTCCTGTAATATTGTTAACAGTATTTTTTAATTCATTAGAAACTTTCCCTTCATTAAATTTCATAATATCTAATACTGCATTTTTTAAATTATTCATTTGAAATTTATTAAAATCAGATTTTTCAATTTTCTGAGCTATTTCAGAATCATGATTTACTCCTGTCGCTCTTAAAACTTCCAAAGTATCTCTTACACCTTTGTTTTTTTTACTAAATGTATTATAAATATCTTTAAAATTATTTTTTTCTCCAAATAAAATTTTATTAGCTTCTTTTTTCATAAAAGCTTTCACTTTAACATCTTTAGGTTTAAAATCGATTTTATCTAGTTCTTTTTTTACTTCCTTTAAAACTTCTTTTGCTTCAGAAAAATCATTTTTTTCAAGATATTCTTTAGCCACTTCAAGTTTTGAAGTCATATTTATTAATTCTTTTTCCTGTTTCATTGTAGTATATAAAGTAATATCACTTTTCATAATTATATTTTCAAAATTATTAATAACTTTTTCAAGTGCATTAATTTTTTTATCAACATTTTTATTTCCATCCGGCAAAGAAAGAGTGTTATCAATTAAATTTAAATTTTCCTTTTTAAAATTATCAAATTCATTTTTCACTTCATTCATTTCTTTCGTTGTTGTTTCAACTAAAAACATTCTGAAATTACTACTATTTACTAAATCTATTACTTCTATAGGAACATCATTTTTTAACTCATCAATTACTTCATTTACGGTTTTTTCAAATTCATTTAACATCTCATCAACTTTTAATTCAAAAGTTTTATCATCAACATTTTCATTACCATCTACTATTTTATTAATATTTTCTTTATCAACCTCTGTTAATTCATTAATAAAATCATTATTTATTATACTCATTAAATTATCTATTACAGTCATATTTTTTGATAAATTTATAATAAACTCAGAAATAACTTTTTTTGAAAACCCTAATTTATTTAATAATTCATCATAATTAATTTCTTCATTTTCACCATATTTACTTAAAACTTCAAATAATTTATTATAATCGACTTTAGTATTTAACGAGTTATGTATAATTTGAAAGTTTTTTTCACTAACTTCAATATCTTTTTTTAATAGCATATCAAGGCTCTCAATTTTTTGATTAAAAGCCCCATCTAATTTATCAAATCCAATTTTTATCTCTTCAATCATTTCTTTTGTTGGTTCAACATTATTATCTTTTAATGTTTTATATATTTTTAAATTTTCATTTGTTTTTTCCATAGAAAGAGAATCAAAACCAGATTCTTTTTTGTCAGAATTAATTTTAACATTTTCTTTTTTTGTTTCATTTAATTTTAAAGTATTTAAAAAAGATGTAATTTTCATGAAATCCCTCCATAAATAATATCGGCATTCAAACAAATCATTAAAGTAAAAAACCAAATGTAAAAAACATTTGGTTTTTATTCATTTATTAAATTTTCTACTATTCCAACAACATCGCGCACATAATTATAACATTTCATCTTTTTTATCTTTAATCTTTCTTCACTAATAGAGTAATTTTCATCATTAAAATCAATATCAATTAATTGAATACAATTTGAAAAATCATTTTTATTTTCAAATTTATTTATTAATTTTCTTACTAAATCTTTTGAATTATCTTTTTTCAATATGCCTAGTACCATCACACCACCGGTTATAGCGCCACATATTTTTTGAAGTCCGCCAATTCCACCACCGAAAGCATATGAAATTTTTTCTAAACTATCCTTAGAAATTTTAAGTTCTTTTTCGAAAGATAATATCACTGACTGAGCACAATTATATTCGCCTAAATAATAATCCCCTGCAATATCTTTTTTATTCATTTAATCACTTACATTTCTATGGGTATTAATATATTCAACTTCTTTATCTTCTCTATTAATTAATACCGATCCTATAATAAATATTCCACCAATAACCTGATTCAAACCTATAAAAGTTCCATAATAAAAATAACTAGCTATTATCGTTACAAGAGGTATAAAATTTATAAACAATGATGCTTTAGAAACTCCAAGCGCCTTCATAGAATAATTAAATGCAAAGAATCCAATTGCCGAAGAAAAGACTCCAAGCATTAATACATTAAACACTACTACATTATTAACTAATTCAAAAGAATTTTTTTCAATGAATATAAATGGAAAAGCTAAAACAACTCCAAATAAAAACTGATAAAAAACAATTGTAAATTGAGAATATTTTTTAAAAAGAACTTTAGTAGATAAAGAATAAACTACCCACGATAATATTGCTCCAAACATCATTAAGTATCCTTTTAACGCATCTCCAACAAATAAACTATTTAAATTAATATCTCCACCCATAATAATACCTACACCGATTAATGAAATTAATCCTCCAATAATCATTTTTTTATCTAATTTTCTACCATCAAACAACGCTTCAGAAAATATTGTAGCAATTGGCATAGATGCCAAAAGCAAAGAAGCAGCCGACGGATCAATATATTTAACACCATTATTTTCAAAATAAAAATAAACAGTAATTCCCACTCCACCTGCAAGCAAAAAGTATTTTATATCTTCATTTTTTATTTTCAAATCTTTTTTAGTTATAAACGCCACTATTGAAATAATCACTAAAGCTATTAAAAATCTTGAAAAACAAAGTGTCATTGCTCCAAGCGCTTGAATTGCTATTTTAGTGTTTAAAAAACTAAATCCCCATGGTAAAACTGCAATTGCAATCGCAAAATATCCTTTTTTCATATTCTCCCCCCATAGCAAAATATAATTGATGGTTATACTTAATTTTCATTTATCTTCGAAGATGCTAAATTTGCACTCGTAAAAGCCCATTGAATATTATACCCACCTGTATCGCCATCAACATCTAAAACTTCACCAATAAAAAATAGATTTTCATTGTTTTTACATTCCATGCTTTTTTTATTTATTTCTTTTAAATCTATTCCACCTACTGTTACCATAGAATTATGTAGTGTTCCAACTTTTTTAACAGTAAATTCTTTTTCAGTAATATTTTTTATTATTAAATTTCTATTTTTCTTATTTAGCTCAGCACTAATTATATTTAACTTGATATTCTCTAAAAATTTAAAAATAATTCTATCAGGAATATCAAATTCTTTAATATTGTTAATAACTGTCTTTTTTGATTGTTTCTTTATTTTTTCTATAAATTTATTTTCAAATTCTTCTTTTTTCATACCAGAAAAGTTTATTTTAATAATATCTTCTTCATTAATATATCTTGAATTATTAATAATTGAAGGTCCACTTAATCCAATATGTGTAAAAAGCAAATCACCACTTAATTCAATAATTTTTCTATCATTCCGATACACCTCACCTGAAATATTTTTAAACGAAATGCCTGAAAATTCACTAAGATCTTCATAAATATTCAGCCCACACAATCCGTTTTTCAATTTAACAATATTTATGCCTAATTTTTTTGCAAATTTATATCCATCTCCTGTACTTCCAGTTTTAGGATATGTCCTTCCACCTGTAGATATAATAACATATTTTGCTTTATATATTTCATTTTTTGTTTTAATAAAATAATATTCTTCTTTTCTTTCAACACTTAACACTTCCGAATCATATTTAATTTTATTCTTTATTTTTTTTGTAAGTGCATTAATAATATCTTCAGCATTTAAAGTAGAAGGAAATACTTTTCCATCTTCCCTAATATAACTCATTAAATTTTTATCTTTAAAAAAATCAATTGAATCCTCATTAGAAAATTTACTAAATCCATATTGAACGAATCTTTTTTTATTTCCAAATTTTTCATTAAACTCTTTAATTTTGCAAGCATTCGTATAATTACATTGTCCACTACCAGATATCAATATTTTTTTTCCTACTTCATTATTTTTCTCTAATAAAATAAATTCTTTATCAATAATATTTGCTGCCATTAAACCAGCAGGACCCGCACCAATTATAATAACTTCTTTATTAATCATAATTTACCTTCCTAATTTTTTTCTTAAGAATACATTTTTCGCAATAAAAAAAGCATTATTTTAAATAATGCTCGTTTTAAACAAATTATTATAACCAACTACTCAGCTAACTTGAAACTACTTTCAGTTAATAAACTTTGAATAATTTCCATGTTACTTAAAATATATAATAAAAATTATAAATTTATAGCTTAGTTATTTACTTTTGATACGTTCTCAGCTTGAGGACCTTTAGCGCCTTCAACAACTTCGAACTGAACTTCTTCGCCTTCTTCTAAAGTTTTGAATCCGTCAGAATTGATAGCTGAGAAATGTACGAATACGTCTTCTTCGCCTTCAACTGTAATAAAACCAAAACCTTTTTCTGCATTAAACCATTTTACTGTACCTTTTTTCATTTTTCCTTACCTCCAAAATATTAACTAACTCTTACTTACTTATAATAACACAGGTATATAGTGAAGTCAAATTTATTATAACAATTTCTTTAATTCTTTTTAAACTCTATTATTTTTTTGCGAAATACTAAAATAATATTTCTATAAAAGTCTTGAAATCCTTTTATAAACTAACAGCGTAAACACCGATATAACAACACCTTTAAAAACATTAAATGGAATTATTGCATAGAATATTAAAGTTTTTACATCAACAATATTCTTGTTTACTATAGTTCCCATACTAACAATCGCATCCATTGGAAATTTCATTACATTAGCATAAAACGGTAATAATACAAAATAATTAAAAAGTCCACCGACTATTCCCATAATAATTGTACCCACTAATAATCCTATAATTGCATTTTTTTTAGTCTTATTTCTAAAATATATCATGCTTGCTGGAACAACTAATGCAATTCCCACTAAAAAATTCGCTAATTCTCCAACACCAGATGTGCTAGTTCTAGCTAAATGCATTAAATTTTTAAATAGCTCAATTAAAATTCCTACTGCAGGTCCAAGTGCAAATCCACCGATAAGCGCTGGAAGATCACTCAAATCAACTTTTAAAAAACTTGGAAATATTGGTAAAGGTAATTCTATCTGCATTAAAATAAATGCAATTACTGATAAAATTGAAATCTTTGCCATATTTTTTACTGATAATAACTTTTTTGAATCATTCATAAAAATTCCTCCTTAAATTAAAAAACTGAAGTCAATAACTTCAGGGTAAAATAAAAGGATATATAATCTTCTCCCATCCAGACTTTACTGTCGGTACTGGAATTACACCAGTTCAGCGTTAGCTCGCGGACTATAACCGCCGGTTGGGAATTTCACCCGACCCTGAAGAATTTTCATTTGTTTACAAGATAATATTAGCATAAAATAATACAACTGTCAAAAAACAGTTTTAAAAAATATAGACTCGTTAAAATGATAAATTAATTATCTTTTAAAGAGTCTATTTCATATTTATTTCTATTTATTTAATTCATTTGCAAGTTTAGTCCAAGCTGCTAATGATCTTTCAATTTTATCATATGAAATACAATATGACGCTCTAAAATAACCTGGGCAACCAAATGTTGATCCTGGTACAAGAAGAAGATTATATTTTTTTGCTATTTTAACAAATTCTTTATCGTCTTCTATTAATGACTTAGCAAATAAGTAAAATGCACCTTCTGGTTTTGCACTTTCAAATCCTAAACTTAATAAATGATTATATAGTAAATCTCTATTTCTTTTATAAACATCAACTTCAACTGTTTCATCTAAACATTTAACAATTACTCTTTGAAATAATGATGGCGCATTAGTAAAGCCAATATTTCTTGTTGCATTACTCAAGCATTGCTCAATTTCTTCCGCTTCTTCTATTTCTGGTGAAAAAGCAACATATCCAATTCTTTCGCCTGGCAATGAAAGCGATTTACTATATGAATAAACAGCAAAAGTACTTGTATAATAATTAAGCATATATGGAACTTCAATATCATCATAAACTATTTCTCTATAAGGATCATCAGATACTATATAAATAGTATGTCCATATTCTTCTGATTTTTTTGTAAGAAGATCTGCTATTCCTTTAATTATATCTTCTTTATAAACAACTCCTGTAGGATTGTTTGGGTTATTTATAATTAGCGCTTTGGTTTTTGGAGTAATTGCCGCCTCAAGTGTAGCTAAATCTGGTTCAAAAGTACCTTTATGAGATTCTGCAATTACAAGTTTACTCTGACAATCATCAATATAAGCTCTATATGGCCCAAAATATGGTGCGAAAGTAATTACTTCATCACCTGGATCCAATAATGTTTTAAAAACAACAATTAAACCGCCACCTGCTCCAACAGACATAGCTATATTTTTAAAGGAAAGATTTAAACCATGTTTTTTATTAAGATCTTGAGCAATAGCTTCACGTACATCTGGATAACCAGAATTACTCATATATCCATGAACAAAATTTGCATCCTCTTCATCAAGAATTTCCTTTATTGCAGTCTTAACTCTTTCAGGCGGTTTTACATTTGGATTTCCTATACTGAAATCAAATACATTCTCAGCACCATAAATTTCAGCTAATCTATTACCTTCTTCAAACATTTCTCGAATAACTGAACTACTCGCAAGAGATGCCTTCATTTTTTTAGATATCATATTAATTCCTCCAATACATAAATTCTTTTATAAAACCATTATACATGATTTTATTATTTTTTGAAATTATAACCTAATTTAAATGCTTTAGTATTCAGTTCTTCAAATTTGCTTTTACCTTTTTTTCTAAACATTTCATTCATTCCGCTAATTCCATCTTCTTCAGTAATATCTCCAGAAACTTTTGCAATAACACCAACCATAATAATGTTAGCACCTTTGGCATGTCCCATTTCAATTGCCATTTCTGAACTTGGTACACCTATTACAGTAATATCATCACGTACATCAGTATCACAAGTAACAAGACCACTATCTATTACTACAGTTCCACCAGGTGCAACCATCCCAACAAATTTTTGAAAAGATGGATTATTCATTGCTAAAAGAATATCTGGTTCTTCTTGTGCAGGATTATAAACCATATCATTTCCAAATTTCACTGTACAATTTGCAGTACCACCTCTCATTGCAGCACCGTATTGAGGAATCCATGTTGCATTTAAATCTTTAGATACAGCAATTTGCGATATTACAAGGCCTGAAGTAAGGATACCTTGCCCGCCTAATCCAGCAAATAAAATCTCTTTCATATTATTTCACCTTCCTTGTTTTAAATTCGCCTAAAGGATAATAATCCACAAGTTCTTTATTAACTCTTCCAAGCGCCTGAAGCGGAGTCATACCCCAATTTGTTGGGCACGGTGATAAAACCTCTATTAACGAATACCCTTCATTATTCATTTGTGCTTTAAGTGCATTCATAATATATTTTTTCAATTGATTAACATATTTAGGAGTTGTTACTGCACCTCTTGCTACATATGCCGCATTTGGAAAAGTAGCAGCTACCATTTCAGGAAATTTAATTGGCATTCCTGTTGTATTACAATCTCTTCCTAGTGGTGATGTTGTTGTTTTTTGCCCTGGCATAGTAGTAGCACTCATTTGCCCACCAGTCATACCATAATTCGTATTATTAACAGTAATCACAGTAATATTTTCATTTCTATAAGCAGCACTAAAACTCTCGCCTATTCCAATACTATATGCATCTCCATCACCTTGATAAGAAATTACTAAAGTATCAGGATTACATCTTTTAAATCCTGTTGCAACCGCTGAAGCTCTACCGTGAAGAGTATCAAATTTATCAGCTTCTATAGATGGTGTTGCTAAAGAATAACAACCTACGCCAACATTGAAAATAACATTTTTTTCCATTTTCAATTCTTCAACACATTCTGCTATTAGTCTTACTACAACTCCATGACCGCAACCAGGACAAAAAGAAATTTGTTTACTAAGCATTTCAGGTACTTTTTTTGCTATTGCCATTTTAATATACCTCCTTTATTTCACCATTTCTAACACTAATGAAATCAGCTTTTATTTTCTTCATTGTTGGAATACCAAATGCGTTAGCGAACATATAAACAGGTTTTGAACTTTGAATCGTTTTCTTTAATGTTAATGCAATATCTTCAACCATTTGTCCAGTAGCATTTTCTTCTACAGAAATATAACCTTTTACATCTTTATTTACTTTATCAAAAGCTTTTTCAGGAAATGGCCAAAGTGTAATTGGTCTAATTAACCCTACTTTATAACCTTCATTTCTAAGTTGTTTAACAGCTCCTGTTGCAGATCTTCCAGCCAATCCATAAGCAACTATTACATATTCAGCATCTTCTAAAGATTCTTCTGCCCACATTTGTTCATTTTCTTTAATACTATCATATTTTGCTTTTTCATCGATTGCTTCTTGCCGTCTATCTCTATAAAGTGGCGATATTCTTTCAAAGCTATATGTTCCATCTATAGACCCATGTCTTCTTTCAACTTTTTTCATTTCTGGAAAAGTACACGGTTCCATCATTTGTCCTAATGCAGCTTCAGTATGCAAAATAGTACCCATTCCATATTTATCACCTAAATCAAATCCATGTCCTATTAATTCAACTGCTTCTTGAAGACTATATGGCGACAATACAAAAGTTCTATAATCTCCACTTCCTCCACCTCTAGTATCTCTTAAATAATCAGATTGACCAGTATCAAGTGTTCCTAAACCAGTACCATATCTAACTACATTAATTGCTAAAAACGGCAAATATGAATCTGCCATATGTGAAATTCCTTCTTGTTTTAATGTCATACCAACACTTGAAGATGCAGTAAAACATCTAACTCCTGATGCAGATGCACCGGTTAAAATATTCATTGATGCTCCTTCACTTTCTGCTTGAATGAATACTCCACCTATTTCTGGCAATCTTACAGAGAGATATTCCATAATCTCTGAAGATGGTGTAATTGGATAGCCAGCATAAAATGTTGCTCCAGCTCTAATTGCCGCTTCCGCAAATGCGTGATTACCTTTAATCATATCTTCCATATACTACCCCCTATCTCCCAAAATTTCAAATACCCAATCTGGACACATTGTATAGCAAATTCCACAGCCATTACATAAATCATCATCAATAACTACAGGTTGATATCCATTTGAATTTATTTCACTACTATATGAAATAGCATTTTTAGGACAAGCATCTACACAGATACCGCATTGTTTACATCTTTCTTCCCTGATAAGAACTTTCTTCATATCATTTCCTCCATTCTTAGTTTTCTTCCGAGTATATTCTAGCTTCTTCTTCGCCGTTTAAAACTCTTAAAGTTCCAAATACTAACGATTCTAATTCATTTTCTCCTGCCATAACTTCAACAGGTGCCATAAATGATACACGTTCAGAAATCCAATTAGTAATCATTTTCGAATATGAAATACCACCTGTTAAAACGATAACATCAATATCACCTTTTAAAACTGTAGCAAGTTCTCCAATTGCTTTTGCAACTTGATAAGCCATAGCTTCATGAACTAATAAAGCTTCTTTGTCACCATCTTTAATCATTTTTTCAACTTCTCGAACATCAACGGTTCCAAGATAAGCTGAAAGCCCACCTTTACCACGAAGCATTTTTTTCATAGCTTTTTTATCATATTTTCCACTAAAACAAAGATCTATTAATTTATTACAAGGAACTCTACCAGAACGTTCTGGCGAAAAAGGACCTTCGTCATCCGAATTTAAATCAATCATTCGACCTTTTTGATGAGCGCTAACCGTAATTCCTCCACCTAGGTGAGCAACTATCATATTCATTTCATTATATTTTTTACCATATTTCTCAGCAACTTTATATGCCATAGCTCTTGCGTTAAGTGCATGTAAAAGACTTGCTCTAGAAATTTCAGGCATACCTGATATTCTAGCAATATCTATTAATTCATCAACAGCAACCGAATCATAAATATATGCAGGAATACCCACTTCTTCAGCAATCTCATATGCAATAAGAGCTCCAAGATTAGAAGCATGCTCTACTACAGGATTGTTTTTTAATCTATCCACCATTACATCATTTACTTTGTAAGCGCCTGATTTAACCGGTGGTAATAAACCACCTCTACCAACTACAGCATCTAAAGATTCAAACGATATTCCATTTTCTATTAATAAATTAGTAATTACATTCTTTCTGAATTCAAATTGATCTTGCACACGTTCAAATTTTTGAATTTCACTTACGGGATGATCTAATGTTTCTTCAATCATCACGTGTTTATCTGCATATAGAGCTACTTTTGTAGAAGTAGATCCTGGATTAATAGCTAATATTCTTTTCATATAACCCCTCCTAATCAAGCAACTTTCGACTGTTTTTTCTTTGAAATTGTTAAAATTAAGCCAAGTGCAATAGATAACATTGCAGCCACAAGAACACGATACTCACTAGGCAATAAAAATGTTAATGTATGAGCTGGAATCCAGAAAAATGGAATCGTTTTCATAACAACAAATGTAACAAACCCTGCTGTATCGATACGTTTAACAACTTTTGTAAGTGTAATATCTTTAACTCCTTCAGACTTCATATCTAAATAAGTATCTGAAATACGATGTGTATACATAAATGTTGGTGCAAAAGTAGCATTCATTAATGTAGCTGTAAAGAACGCAAATCCAACTGCAACACCATCAAAAGGTAATATATGAATAGCTTGAGCTTTCATAACACCAGTAGCAAAAATAGTAAATATTATAGTAATTACTACACCAAGCGTACCCCAAACTACTCCACGTGTAATAAAATAACTTGGAAAAGACCATTCTCCATTTCCTACTCGTCGAGCTAATAATTCACCCATAGACGCTAAAATCGAGAACTTCAAAAATCCACCAATTAACTTATGATCACTTGTAAAAGTTATAAAAGCCTCTCGTGTGCTTGGTATAACTAAAATAATGCAAAAAGCTAAAAACAGCCCACCCCAAATAAAATCTCCTTTTTTCATTGTTGCCTCCTTATATTCTAACTTTTTATATAGCAAGTTATATGCCAAAACAAAAACGAGCTTTAAGCCCGTTTCTTTATATTTTTTATATATTTTTATAATATTCGTTCATTTACTTTGACATGATGTTTCAAAAATTAAACATTCTTCTTGTTTTTATTCCATAAAGTTGCTCTACTAATGCCTAATTTTTTAGCAATTTCATTTTTAGAAAGACCACTTTTCATTAATTGTGCAATTATTCGATCGTCAATTAAATTATGAATTTCTTTTAAATCTATTGTGTCATTATATATTTTATCAGATTGATTATCTTTCGATTTTAATAAATTAATTTCATTAAATAATATATATCTTTCTGCTACATTTTTAAGTTCTCTAACATTTCCAAGCCAATCATGAGACATTAGTTTTTCAATATCCTTTTCACCAGGCCATTTAATTTTTTCATCTAATTGAAAAGTTTTAAGAAAAAAAATAAATAACGGTTCTATATCTGATTGCCTCTCTCTAAGTGGCGGAATAATAATTTCAAAACTACTTAATCTATAAAATAAATCTCCACGAAAAGTTTTTTTCTGTAACATTGCTTTTAAATCTTCATTTGCAGCACAAATAATTCTAACGTTTAGTGGAATAAGATAATCTGAGCCTAATCTCATAACTTCTTTTTCTTCAACAACTCTAAGAAGTTTACTTTGTAATCCTAGTGAAATCGAATTGATTTCATCTAAAAAAATTGTTCCACCATGAGCTAATTCGAATAACCCAGGTTTTCCACCTTTTCTAGCTCCAGTAAATGCACCTTCTTCATATCCGAAAAGTTCACTTTCTAAAAGCGATTCAGATAAAGCAGCACAATTAATTGCAACAAAAGGCGCTTGATTTCTATCACTAATATTGTGAATACTTTGAGCCATTAACTCTTTACCAGTACCACTTTCACCGTAAATTACAACTGAAGAATCTCTTTTCCCAATCATTTTAGCTCTTTTTATTACTATATCCATGGATTCATCAGCATAAATTATATCTTTAAAATTGTATCGTGCTACTAAACCCTTTTTATTCAATTCGCGTCTAATTTTTTGCTCAAGTCTTTGAAGTCTAGTAGTATCTTGAAAAATCAATAGCATTCCTTTTATTTTATTATCTTTCCAAATTAATGATGTACTATAATTTAATACTAAAGATCTAATTCGTATGAGTTTTTCTTTTTCTTCAATTTCATTAATTAAATTATCTTTTAAAAAACTAAAGTCCGGCAATATATTTGATAATTTTTTATTCATAATACGTGCTGACCCAACTTTCAATATATTTTGAGCCCGTTCATTAAATAATTGAACTTTATCATTTTCATCAATTACTATCACAGCATCTTGTACATTATTTAACATTTTAGATAATAATTCATGTTGATATTGAGCGTTATTAAGATAACCTAAAACTTCTTCTGCATGATTAATAATTTCTATAATAGATTCATCAGATGCATTTATAAATACGGAAGAAATACCATCTCCTCTAGCAAGAGAACAAATAACACCACCACCAACTACAACACAATCAGAGTCAGTACTTATCGCTTCAATATAAACATTCTCAATATCTTCTCCATTTTTAAAAGTATAAATTTCCACTTCACCAGAAATCATTTCGAGCCATAATCTATCAAAAAATACGCCTTCCCAAATAATAACCTTAATTTTTCCCTTAATTTTTGATGCTTTTATTAATGCATTAAAAATATCTGCAGCAGTAACTCTTAATCTTAAAAGAGGAACAGACACATTTTCTATATTTCTATCATAAGTTCCACTTCGTCCAATAATTACACTAGCACCTTTAGCCTCAAGGTATTTCCCCTGCTCATCTATTTGTTCTTGATCTAAAATTTCAATAATAAACTTCCCAGTTTGAGTCTCGTATGGATATAATTTTTCTATAGCTTTTTTCATCTCACCATCGGTTGCAATTATTCCTAATTTTTTCGGCATAACATCTCCTCCGTAACCATCTCATTTCTATGCCAATTATATCATCAACGCACTATCCTTAACAACAAAAAAAGCCTCGGGGGGAGGCTTTTATAATTTTCTAAATGTAATTAATCTTTTATTATCATTATATATCATTTTTAATCCAAAAATCTTTCCCATTAAATATAACGTTTTTTGTGAATAAAAACTAATATGAGTAATATCTCTAATATACCACCACTCTTTAAATTCATCCATTGTTCGTGGTCTTAATATAGTCATAATCGCCAAAACACCGTTTTTATTTAATAGTTTCGATATTTCTTCTAGTTCTTTAAGCGGATTAGTAAAATGTTCAAAAACTTCAGTTGATGTTATTAAATCATATTTATAATTTAAATATTCATTATTATTATCATAAATCGGATCATATTTTTTAACAGCCCATTTTTGATTTTCAAGTATTTTAGCTAACACAGGACCAGGACCACATCCATAATCTAATGCCATACCTTTCTTTTTAATAAAAGGCTTGATTGCTTTATCAATAAAATTTTCAAACATACTTACATAACCTTCAGATTCAAAACTATTATTATGTAAATCGTAAATCTCCTTTTCTTTTTCCAAAGAAACTATTTCATTTTCATCTTGGAAAACAAATTCACATACTTCACAAAAATAGTAATTCGTATTACTTTTTTCATTATATAAATGTTTCAAACACTCCGAGCCACATATCTTGCACTTCTGCATCTAAGTATCCCCTTCCAATTATATTTTAATAATATAATTAATATATTGGGAAGTCAATTGCTTTTTATGTGAAAACGATATCATGTTAAAACATATTATTAATATATAATCTGAATCAACGTTTTAAATTTTAAATCTTCACCTGTTGATTCGTCATTCCTATGGAGTAATATTCTAAACTGATAATTACCAACAGCAGCTACTATTTCTTTATCATTTTCAGAATCATTTAAAACTAAATAAGTTAAACTATCTTTCAATAAATTTTCATAGTAATAATGCACATCTTCAATTTCACTTGTAGACATATATCCAAGCATTTTCTGCCCATTTTGATCCATTACCCTAGCAAGTTCAGTTTCTTCGCCATTTTCAAAAGGTAATACATCTTCTGGATAATCTGCTGGTATTTCTTTTCCATCAGGAACAACTATCTCACTTGAATTGTTATTATTATTTGTTTTTGTATTAGAATCAGATTTTTCCTCATCATTATTTTCATCAACAGCTGGAAAAACCGTTTTAGTGCTTCCAGGAACTAAAATTATATTAATAGTTGTTTTATAATCTAATTCTCCATCATTTTCATCATTTGCAAGTATTGTATAAGTATAACCTTTATATTCTCCCATATTATTGTAACCTTCAACGTCTGAATAATTCATTATAACCTCTGCATCTTTTAAAATATCATCATAAAACTCTGCAACTTTATCAGACCCATCATTTGTAAGCCCAACAACCATATATGATTCATCTGAGTTCTTTGAAGCAGCAAGTATAAATGAATCCTCATAAATTGGAACAATATCTTCAGGATATCCTTCTGGTAAATCAACACTTTTATTAAGATTAGTTGCTACAACAGACTCATTATCTCCATCTTTCATTGTTATTTCATCACTACTAGCTTCAATATCAACTTTCCCGTTTTCCTCTTCTTTTTCATCATTTCCACAGCCGGTTACAAAACTCGTAATTAATAAAGTTATTAATATAATGGATACAACTTTTTTCATTAGCCTCTCCTTTCACTCATTTATTAAATATTTATACCCATTATTTAGATTTTCAAACTGTTTCAAGTCATTTATACTAAAACTTTATTCACAGCATTTATATAAGCTTTTATACTTGCTTCTATAACATCTGTAGATAATCCTTTACCATTAATAATTTTCCCATTGTAGTTTATTTGTACCCTTGCCTCACCTAACGCATCTTTACCTTTTGAAACAGATTTTATTTTGTAATCTTTTAGAATAAAATTAATTTTAAATATCTTCTCTATTGCATTAAATGCTGCATCAATTACACCATCACCACTTGCAACTTCCTCAAAGATCTCATTATCATAATTAACTTTAATCGTAACAGTTGGATTGATTGTATTACCGCAATTAACAACATATCTTTCCAATATAACTTTATCAACCATTTCATATATATCATCTCTTATTATTGCTTCTATATCTGAATTATAAATTTCTTTTTTCTTATCAGCAACATCCTTAAAAATTTTAAAAGCTTTTAAAATTTCTTCATCGTTTAAATTATAACCTAACTTAATAATTTTTTCTTCAAATGCATGTTTCCCAGAATGTTTTCCGAGCACCATCTTATTCTCTTTTAAACCAATTTTTTTAGGAGTCATAATTTCATATGTGCTTTTATTTTCCAAAACTCCATGTTGATGTATTCCAGCTTCATGAGCGAAAGCATTCTTACCAACAATCGCTTTATTAGGCTGAACATCAATCCCAGTAATCGAAATAAGTTTCTTAGATGCTCTCATTATTTCTTCTGTATTAATTTGGTTTGAATAATTAAAATAATCTTTTCTCGTATCTAATATCATTACAATTTCTTCTAAAGCTGCGTTTCCTGCTCTTTCACCAATTCCATTTATAGTACATTCAACTTGATTTGCTCCGGCTTTAATTGCCGAAATAGAATTAGCAACAGCTAAACCTAAGTCATTATGACAGTGAACAGATATATCTACATCTTCAATAATATTATTTTTTACATATGCCACAAGTTCATAAAATTCATCAGGTGTAGTATAACCAACTGTATCTGGAATATTTAAAACAGTAGCTCCCCCTTCAATAGCTTTATTAAAAACTTCAACTAAAAATTCTTTTTCTGTTCTTGTTGCATCTTCAGCCGAAAATTCAATATCTTCACATTTTTCTTTTGCATACTTTACCATTTCATATGTTCTCTTAAGAACTTCTTCCTTTGTCATTTTCAATTTATATTTTCTGTGTATCTCTGAAGTTGCTAGAAAAGTGTGAATACGAGGGTGTTTCGCACTCTTTACCGCATCATATGCTCTATCAATATCTTTCTTTAATGCTCTAGCAAGAGAAGCAACTACAGGTTTCTCTACAGCTTCAGCAATAGCTTTAACAGATTCAAAATCACCATCCGATGAAATTGCAAACCCCGCTTCTATTACGTCGACATTTAATTTTTCTAACCTTTTAGCCATTTTAACTTTTTCTTTCAAATTCATTGAACATCCTGGGGATTGCTCACCATCTCTTAATGTTGTATCAAAAAACTTTATTCTTCTATCCATTCTTCTCCTCCTATAAATTCTTTTCAAAAAACAAAAAACGTCCTTGTTAAAGGACGAATATTAATCCGCGGTACCACCTTAGTTATCTTTGATCTCTTAAAGTTTATAATGGGAACTACCCATGAATTTCTACTAATTTCAAAATTCAAATTCAGGAGCGAGAAATAAAAAAACTCATTATTGATTTTCACCAACCATCAACTCTCTACAAATAAATTAATCTATGCTCTCCATCAATTTCAATATAAATATTAAATCTTATAATAATGTTTTTTGAATTTTCTGTCAACTGTTTTTATTTTTTTCTTTTTTGTTGACAATTCTTCCTTTTTTCTGTATTCTTATGGATAAAATAAAATTAATGAGGTGAAAACATGAAAGTAGCAAAAGCAATAACTAAATTTCTTGAATCAGAAAATGTAAAAACAATTTTTGGATATCCCGGCGGTGCCGTCCTGCCACTTTATAAAAGTTTAAAAACTTCAAAAATAAATCATATTTTAGTTCGTCACGAACAAGCCGCAATACATGCTGCAAGTGGTTATGCGTTAAATACAAATACAGTTGGAGTTTGCATTGCAACAAGTGGACCCGGAGCAACTAATTTAATAACTGGAATAGCAAATGCCTACATGGACTCAATTCCAGTTGTTATAATAACCGGACAAGTTAATACTAATATCATTGGCTACGACTCTTTCCAAGAAGCTGATATTATCGGTGCTACAGAGCCTTTTACAAAATATAATTTTTTAGTAAAAAATGAAAAAGAAATAGGAAAAATTTTTAAAGAAGCATTTCACATTGCAAATACCGGTCGAAAAGGTCCAGTTTTAATAGATATACCAACAGATATTCAAAACAAACTTATTGAATATAATTATCCTGAAACAATTGATATTTTAGGATATAAGCCAACTTTTAACGGGAATAAAAATCAAATAAAAAAAGCATATGAGAAAATATGCAACTCAGAAAAGCCTTTATTATGTATAGGGAACGGAATTTTATCAAGCAATGCAAAAAAAGAACTTCAAGACTTTATTTCATTAACAGAAATCCCTGTAGTCCATACACTTCTAGGGAAAGGCGCTCTTTATGAAAAAGATTCGCATTATATCGGTATGATAGGTTCGCACGGCCATAAATTTGCTAATAATTTAATTGAGAAATCAGATCTTTTAATAATTATTGGAATGAGTATTTCAAATAGAACAACTGCAAATTTTTCAACAAACAAAAAAAATATTATTCATATTGATATTGATCCAGCCGAAGTAGGTAAAAATCTTATTTCCAATATACCAATCATAGGAGATGCTAAGAATATTTTAAAAGAATTATCAAATTATAAATATAGTCCATCTTATGAAGAGTGGATAAATATTATTAATTCTGAAAAAGAAAATAATAATACTTATTTAGGTAAAAATAAAATTATCGATTCAAAATTAGCTAATATTACTGATAAATTAAGCGATAATGCTGTATTTATTGCCGATGTTGGCAATAATCAAATAAGTGCAGCACACAATATAAAAATGTATAAAAATAGAAAATTTTTCACTTCAGGCAGACTCGGAACCATGGGTTTCAGTCTTCCAGCATCAATCGGAGCACAAGCAAGTTCCATCAGCAATGAGATCGTCGTAATAATCGGTGACGGCGGTTTTCAAATGGTAATGAACGAATTAATAACTCTACATGAAAATGGCTTAAACGTTAAAATCATACTTATGGATGACCAATCATTAGGCATGGTAAGAGATTTGCAAACAAATGCATATAACGAAACCTTTTCAACTAATTTAAAAAGCAATCCCGATTTCAGCCTAATTTGTAAAGCAAATAATGTTAAATATTTTAATTTGAATAGTTTAAAAGAAACAGAAGAATTTATAAATTATAATTCATTATGTCTTGGAAGATTAAATCAAAGGGATGATTTTTATGAGTAGATATACAATAGCATTAGTTGTAAACAATCAGTCAGGAGTATTATCAAAAATTGCAGGTCTTTTTACAAGACGCGGATACAATATCGACAGTTTATCAGTAGGCACTCTCGATAGCGAACTTCTATCAAGAATGACTATTGTATTTAATGGTGATGAAAGCACTTTAGAACAAGTGAAAAAACAATTAAACAAATTAATTGATGTAATTAAAGTTATTGATTTATCAAGTAATATATCAATATCAAGAGAACTAGTTTTAATAAAAGTTGATACAAATTCAAATAACAAAAGAGATATCATTGATATTGTAGATACTTTCAGAGCTAAAATCATCAGTTACAATAAAAAATCAATCATAATTGAATTAACTGGTGATAAAGCTAAAATCGATGCATTTACATCGGTGCTTTCTAGCTACGGAGTAAAAGAGTTAACTAGAACAGGATCAGTAGGGCTAATCAGATAATTTAACACCATTTATATCAAGTACTATATCACATGTCTTTGATTCAATTGACATGTGATTTTTTGTGAACAAGTAGCAACTTTAGTCTTCTAGTAAAAATTCCAATGCATTTCTTTTTAAAATCCCATCATAATAAGAATCAGGCTCTACATCCAATGTTAAAAGAGTTTTCTTATAATGGTCAGATATTTTTTTAAAAGGTCGCAATTCCCTTTCTAAAGTAGCATTATCTCTAGTTGTTAGTGCTACTTGATAATATTCAACCATTCCCAATCTAGTTGCTACAAAATCAACTTCATATTCATTTACTTTACCAATATTCACAGTATAACCTCTTCTTTTTAATTCCAAATAAATAATATTTTCAAGTATATGACCATAATCAACCTTTTTATCTCCCAACAAAAAATATCTCAACCCAATATCTACCACATAATATTTTCCTAAGGTTTTAAGGTGCTGTTTGCCTTTTATATCATACCGATTAACTCTATATAATATATAACTATCTACCAATCCTAAAAGATATGATTCCACAGTATTTGTTGAAATTTTCCTTCCGTTAGAAGTCATTGTATCTGCGATTCGTTTTGTTGATGTTATATTCCCAATGTTATCAAACATAAATTTAATAACACTATCAAGCATGAAAATATCCGAAATATTCCTTCTACCTACAACATCCTTAAGTACCACTGTATTAAATATCCCTTCCAAATAGTTGTGTATAAGCTCTAAATCCTTATTCAGCTTTAATGAATATGGAAAGGAACTGTATAATAAATAATCAGAATATTTCTTATTTAAATCTGTTTTATCATCCAAAAAAACTATATACTCTTTGAATGATATAGGTAACATCTCTATAGTTATATATCTACCAGAAAGTAATGTAGCCAATTCACTAGACAATAAATAAGCATTAGAACCCGTTATATAGATATCTATATTATCCTTGATATATAAACTGTCCACTACTCTTTCAAACTCGTTAACCTGTTGAATTTCATCTAAAAATATATACATTGTTTTTTCTTTTAACAATCTTCCTTTTATATATTCATATAATTTTTTTGCATCCAACAGTTCATAGTAATCCATATCTTCAAAATTTATATTTATTATCTGATTTTCTTCAACACCATTCGACAAAAGATACTCCATATACTGCTTAAACAATGTAGATTTTCCACATCGTCTAATTCCGGTAACTACTTTAATTATATCCTTATTTTTAAATTTAATTAATTTTCTTAAATAATCTTCACGAATTATCATAAAACCACTCATCCTTTTTTATCATTATAAACAAAAAAAATGTATTTTTCAATAAGTTTTGTCAATTCATTCTTAAAACTTCGGTTTCATCGATATGTATTAGAATGATTTTACATGAAAAAACGCCTAAATTTTTTAATTCTTTAGACGTTTTTTTAATAATCAAGTATCAAACATTATTGATATTGTAAATACTTTTAAATCCAAAATAATTAACTCGAACAGGTTCCGTAGGGTTACTCAGATAATTTAACATCATTCATATCAAGTACTATATCACATGTCTTTGGATTCAATTGACATGTGTTTTTTTGCGAACAAGTTGCACATTTCCCACTTTTAAATTCATTTAATAACCTCTTTATTTGAAATACAGTAAAAGCAAATATAATTAAAGCTATAATAACTGTAAAAAAAAGTCCCATAAAAAACCTCCTCTATTTCTAATTTAATTATATCTTGCTAATAATAAGAAGTCAAGTTGAAATTGAAAATCATTCTCATTTATTTTCAAAAAAAAGACACTTTCATGTCTTAATTAATTTTTTCGTTTATTTCATTTTTTTCATCTCTATATAAAATACCAAATTCAATACTATCAACTAACGCTTTCCAACTTGCTTCAATAATATTGGTTGATGCTCCTACTGTGCCCCAATTATTATTACCATCAGTAGTTTCTATAAGTACTCTTACTTTTGCTTCAGTTCCATCATTACTATCTAGCACTCTAACCTTGTAATCAACTAAATAGAACTTTTCAATCTCAGGATAGAAATCAACCAACGCTTTTCTTAAAGCTTTGTCAAGAGCATTTACAGGGCCATTTCCACTAGCAGCAGTATGAACTTCTTCCCCATCTATATCTACTTTAATTGAAACTTCTGAGTTAGATCCTTCATTTTTTAGTTTTTCAGTAATTATTCTAGCATTTTTCAATTTAAATAATTCTCTGAATCTCCCAAGTGCCTTTTCAACCAATAATCTGAATGAGCCATCTGCTCCTTCAAAATGATATCCTTGATATTCAAGTTCTTTTATTCTTTTTACAACATTTTTTATTTCATCGCTTTTTTCCTCTATATCAATTCCTAGTTGCTTAGCTTTATATATTATATTTGCTTTTCCAGATAGTTCTGATATTACAACTTTTCTATCATTTCCTACCAAAATAGGGTTAATATGTTCATAAGTTGCAATATCTTTTAAAATTGCACTTACATGAATTCCACCCTTATGTGTGAAAGCATCACTTCCTACAAAAGGCAGATTACTAGGATGACTAGAATTTATTATTTCACTAACAAATCTAGAAACTTCTGTTATTTTTCTAAGCTTAATTTTTTTAAGTAAGTTCGAATCATACTTTAAAATAATATTTGGAATTATTGATGATAAGCTTGCATTACCACATCTTTCTCCATAACCATTAATAGTCCCTTGTATTTGGCTAATTCCTTCTTCAAATGCTATTACTGAATTTGCAACAGCAAGTTCTGAATCATTATGAGCATGTATACCCATTTCACAAGTAACTAATGGTTTAACCTCTCTAATAATGTTTCTTATTTCACACGGAAGAGTTCCACCGTTAGTATCACAAAAAACAATTGAATCAGCATTTGCTTTAACTGCTACATCTATTACTTTTAAAGCATATTCTTTATTTGCTTTATATCCATCAAAAAAATGCTCTGCATCAAAATTAACTTCTAACCCATGATCTTTAAGATACTTAATTGAGCTTTCAATCATTTTTAAATTTTCTTCCAAAGTTGTATTAAGTGCAACTGTAACATGCAAATCCCAAGTTTTGCCAAATATCGTTGCGACTTTAACACCAGATTTTATAATTTCTTTTAAATTATAATCATCTTTAGGTTCAATATTTGCCCTTCTAGTTGATCCAAAAGCTGCAACTTTTATATTTTTAAAACTCATATTTTTTACTTTATTAAAATATTCTATATCTTTAGGATTCGAACCCGGCCAGCCACCTTCAACATAATCCACACCTAACTTATCCAGTTCTTTTGTAATTCTAATTTTATCTTCAGTTGAAAATGATATTCCCCTTTTCTGACTTCCATCTCTTAAAGTAGTATCATATATTTTTAGCATAATATACCTCCTATTTCAGTTGGCTGCATATATAATCCCCCACTTCGACAGTTGTTAAAGAACCACCCATATCTACAGTCAACATATTGTTATTAACAGCAAGTTCAATCGCTTCATCGATTTTCTTTGCTTCTTCAGTATAACCTAATACATCTATCATCATAGATGCTGCCATTATTGCAGCAATAGGATTAGCTTTATTCTGACCCGCAATATCAGGTGCAGAACCATGAACAGGTTCAAACATTGAAACTCCATTAGGATTAATATTTCCTGAAATTGCCATTCCCATTCCGCCTTGTATTTCAGCTCCTAAGTCCGTAATAATATCACCAAACATATTACAAGTAACAACGGTTTCAAGTTGTTCTGGATTTCTTACCATTTTCATAGCCATAGCATCTACAAACAAGTAATTTTTTTCTACTGTATCAAAATTTTCTCCAACAGACTTAAATACTCTTCTCCATAAATCATGTCCATATGTTAATACATTTGCTTTATCGCAAAGAGTAAGCTTTTGAGACTTATTTCTTTTACTTGCATATTCATAGGCATATCTAACAACTCTTTCAACACCTTTATAAGTATTAATCATCTGTTGTGTTGCAACTTCATCTTTCGTACCTTTTTTAAAAAATCCACCAACACCTGCATATAAGCCTTCTGTATTTTCTCTAATAATCATCATATCAATATCTTTTGGTTCTTTATTTTTTAAAGGTGTATATTTTGAATCTAATAATTTAATTGGTCTTAAATTAATATATTGATCAAATGAAAATCTAAGATCCAATAAAATTCCATGTTCTAATATACCTGGTTTTACTCTTGGATCTCCTACTGCTCCTAAATAAATTGCATCATAATTTCTAAGTTCTTCTTTAACTTCATCAGTAACAAGTTCTCCTGTTTTTAAATAATGGTTTGCACCTAAATCAAATTTCTTAAATTCAATCTCTAAGTTAGTAGTTTCTATAAGTTTATTTAATACTTTTACGCCTTCATTTATAACTTCTGGACCAATTCCATCTCCGCCAATTACCGCAATTTTCAACGCCATTATTTTCCCCCCCAATTTTCTCTAGCATAATTTACCAGTCCACCTGCATCTATAATTTCTTTCATAAATTCTGGGAAACCATTAGCCTGATATTCATTATTTTTTGTTAAATTCTTAATTACGCCTGTTTCAATATTAACTTCTAATTCATCAAAAGCCTCAATATCCTCCACAGCTTCAGCACATTCTAAAATAGGTAATCCAACATTTATTGAATTTCTATAAAAAATTCTAGCAAAAGAATTGGCAATAATTAATGAAACTCCAGATGCTTTAATAGCAATAGGCGCATGCTCTCTTGATGAACCACAACCAAAATTATCTTCTGCTACAATAATGTCACCGCTTTTAACATTTGTTGCAAATGTTTTATCAATATCCTCCATACAATATTTTGCAAGTTCTTTTGGATCTGAAGTATTTAAATATCTTGCAGGAATTATTACATCAGTATCTACATCATCACCATATTTCCAAACTTTACCCGTTAAAATCATTTACATTACCTCCTCAGGACCTGCAATTTTTCCCATAATAGCTGACGCAGCTGCTACAGCCGGATTTGTTAAATATACTTCACTTTCCGGATGTCCCATACGTCCAACAAAATTTCTATTAGTAGTTGATACCGCTCTTTCTCCTTTTGCAAGCACTCCCATATGTCCTCCCAAACATGGTCCACATGTCGGTGTACTTACAGCCGCTCCTGCTTCAATCAATGTTTCGATTATTCCTTCTTTTACAGCATCTAAATAAATTTTTTGTGTTCCTGGGAAAACAATAAGTCTAATATGTTTTGCTTTTTTCTTTCCTTTTAAAATTTCTGCTGCTAATCTTAAATCTTCAAGTCTACCATTTGTACAAGAACCAATTACCACTTGATCTATTTTTATATCTCCAACTTCACTAATTCCTCTTGTATTTTCAGGCAAATGTGGAAATGCAACTTGTGGTTCTATTTTTGAAACATTATATTCATAACATTTAATATATTTTGCATCTTTATCACTTTTATATACTTTATAATCCCTTTGAGCAATGTCTTTAATATATTCAAATGTAGTTTCATCAGGTTCAATCAATCCACATTTTCCACCCGCTTCAATAGCCATATTTGACATTGTCATTCTTCCAGCCATACTCAAATTATCAACAACTTCTCCAGTAAATTCCATTGCTTTATAAAGAGCTCCATCAACACCAATATCTCCAATTGTATATAATATTAAATCTTTTCCACCAACCCATTTATTAAGTTTTCCTGTATAAGTAAATTTTATTGTTTCAGGTACTTTCATCCACGCCTTTCCAGTAGCCATACCTACAGCCATGTCAGTTGAACCAATTCCAGTTGCTAATGCACCAAAAGCACCATATGTACAAGTATGAGAATCAGCTCCAATAATAATATCTCCAGGTAAAACTAAACCTTTCTCTGGCAATAAACAATGTTCTATTCCCATTTCTCCAATTTCAAAGTAATTTTTTATTTCCTTTTCATAAGAAAATTCTCTAATAATTTTACACTGCTCTGCAGATTTAATATCCTTATTTGGTGCAAAATGATCTGGAACAATTGCAATTCTATTCTTATCATAAACATCATTAAAACCAATTTTTTTAAATTCATTTACCGCCATCGGTGTAGTAACATCATTACCTAATACTAAATCTAAATCAACTGCTACTAAATCTCCCGGTTTTACTTTTTCTTTACCTGAATGTGCTGCAATAATCTTTTCTACCATTGTCATACTCATATTTTTCTCCTTTTATGAAAAACATCTTCGAAATGTTTTAGATAGGCCATTGTGTTTCATTCAAAGTTTAAATGAAATTGTCATTAGTTATAATTTACAATGAACTTTCCTTAACACTAAATTAAAAATCTCGTCTCAACAAACAGATTTCTTCTATTTGCTGAGACGAGATTTTTCACGCGGTACCACTCATTTTTATAATTACTTCACAATAATTACCTTATTAAGTACGAATAATAAATTATTTTATACTCAAGTACTATTAACGGATACTAACCCGAATTAGCTTACTTATTTTCAGCTATCAACTCAAAGGAGATTTTCAATTATTATTTTCACCTGGTTCTCAGCTAATCCAGTTCTCTGTAGTAAAAACTAATAACTTACTTGCCTTTTCAAAGTTTTTGTTTATTGTTTTAGATTTTAATTTATCTTAGTCTGAATGTCAAGAATTTTCTGAATATTTTATCTTTTCCAAAAAAAGCTCAAGTATTTTCAACTTGAGCAAATTACATTATTACATTTCTTCCACAATATATTCAATATTTTTTTCCTTAAATCCACCTACCGAAAGCAGTATTAATTGTTTATTAGCCATTTGGTATTTTTGATAATATTTCCTCTGTTTAATTTGGTCAATTCCTTCTTTTGCATTTCCTATTTTAAATTCAATAATATATATAAAATCGTCAAATTCTAATACACCATCAATTCTACCTTTATCCGTTAATACTTCAGTTTCAATTTTTGCTCCTATTAAATTCATCATTAAGAAAAATATTGAATGATAATAATCTTCTTTTTTAGGATATATTGTATATGGTATTTGTGCAAAAGAAGTTTGAAGCTCATTTATGAATTTTTCTAGTTTCTTTTCTTCTAAATAATCTATCATTCTAGAATATGGCGGTTTAACTTTTGACACACTTTCATCTGTATACATCTGAAGTATTCTATCGAAAAGTGCGCTTCTTACTTCATAGTTAGGAATACCTAACGTGTAGAAAGACTCCATATTTCTTTTTATTTTAATATCTTTAATCGTTAAATAACCAGTTTGAAATAAAAGAGAAGTTATATCCATATATTCTAAGTCAAATTCTGAGAATATATAACTTCCCACTGTTATTTCTTCTATAGATGGAAGTATATACTCAGTTTTTTTCATTATATCTAATAAGAATGTAGGCGTTCCTGTTTGAAACCAATAATTATCGAATTTATATTCATTGAAAAAACTTAATATCGAATATGGATTATACACCTTATTTTTTGTGTCCCAACTATATCCATTGTACCATTTTTTTAATTTTTCTTTTAGTTCATCCATTGGCAAATTCATTTCCTCAATTGCCTTATACATATATTTTTCAAACACTGTGTACAACTCTTCTTCTGTTATTCCCAGCATCGCTGAATATCTTGTATTTCTACTTATATCCGTTAAATTATTAAGTTTTGAAAAAACTGAAGTTTTAGAAACTTTAGTTACACCTGTTAAGAGTACAAATCTTAAATATTCACCTTTTGCTTTTATTGTTTCATAAAATGATGCAATAAATTCTTTATTTTCATTTGCTTTTTTCAAATCTCCAATATAATCCATTATCGGTTTATCATATTCATCTATTAATATTACTACTTTATTTATTTCACCTAATTTTTCAATCAGTTCTACAAAAATATCCTTAGAAGAATTTGCCCTAAGATTTACATCATAAATTTTAGCAATTGATTTCAATCTATTGTTTAAACTTTCTTCAAATTTATTAATATCTTGCTTATGATTTATTTCATTAAAATCTAAATGAATTATTGGATGCTTTTCAAATTCATAATTAGTATAAATCCATTGATCTTTAAATAATTCTTTATTTCCTTTAAATATCTCTTTTAAAGTTGAAATAAATAATGTTTTCCCAAATCTTCTGGGTCTTGATAAAAAGAAATATTTACCTTCGTTAATCAATTTTTCATAGTACATAGTTTTATCTAAATATAAATAGTCATTATTTAATAATTCTTCTATCGATTTTACTCCTAAAGGTAATCTTTTCAAAATAATCACATCCTTTCTTACAATAATTAACACATTAACGATTATATCATAAACAACCTTCATAATCATTCTATTGATATTTTTTCTCCACTTCAATGATTTTCACAAGGAAACGCTCCACTTTTTGCTGCTTCATACTTTGAACTATATTCCTCTATTTTATATAGTGTTGTTTCAGGATTGCTTTTAATATCATCTTTCGCATTTTCTAGAATAGAACATCCCTCTATATGATATTCTTTTCTACCAGTAGTTTTTTCGGTTACAACATAATATTTTCTACCTTTTAATACTTTTGAGCCTCCTAATACAAAATTTGAATATCTATTTCCTAAACTTCCAATTGGCATTCCTTGGAAAAAAACCATCATTCCAATATCAGTGATACTATTTGCCCAATTATCATCAGAAATTAAAGGTAAAGCAAATTGATAGTCAATCCCTAAATTTTTAATAATATCGTTATGTTTATTAATTTCATAATTTATATCTTTTTGCAATAATTTAACAATTTCTCTTTGTTTTATAGATTTATATTCGTTTTCGTTTTGCAAAATCGAATCCGATATATCAACTGTATTTGCAATAAATTTATATGATCCTTTATGAAGTTTTTTAGTAGCTTTTTCACATATCGTGAGATTGTCATCAATGTAAAACTTATAAATAAATTTATTATCAACATAACTATAAAACACCTTAGGATTCCAAATCATTTTGCTTTCTTTCATATTATCAGAATTAGTAAATTCTTTATGAGACAGAATTTCAAATCCATCATTTTCAATTACAACTATAGCAGGAATATAATTAATTAAATTTGTTTTCAAATAAGCATCTTCATTTATTTTAAAATTTATAAAAAGGGTTTTAAAAAATGTATCAATTGCTCTATTTTTATCAATTTTCCCATTATCATAAATTACAGAAACTCCATCTTCCACAGCAGTATCAAAATATCGATTTAATTCTACTTGCTTATAAGAAACATAATTTAAGTTTTCTTCTTTAATTTCCATAAGTAATAAAAATGGTACTGTAAACAAAATAAATATCACAGCCAAATCAGTAACTTTCATTTCTGATCATCCCTCCATAATTCACTATGATATTTCTATCAGGTAAATCTACATTTAAAATAAATTCTCTTATTTTTGTTCCCATTGTTTTATTTTTATTTACTGTTTCAACTAAAAAGTAATCGCCACAACTAAGTCTATATATTTCATCACCACTTGTTACTTCTGGAAATAACTGATTCATAATTTCATCATTATAATAATTTTCATAATTTTCACTAGCTTTATCCTGAAAAGAAGACAAATCAGTGACATCTGTATAAACAGGATAAACTACCAAATGCATATGCGTCATAGATATTTCATAAACATTTCCAGTTGCTTCAATTTTTATCATAAAGTCATTATACATTTTAGGCGTAATATATCCTAAATTTCTAACTGAATCTACAAATTTAGTTGTTTCATTAAAAACAATATTTCTTGAAATATCATCCTGTTTTTCAAACATATTCATAACTGGAAAAATAAATAATAATAAAACCGCTATTATTATTGATACAATTTTACTTAATGATTCACCCATCATTTCCCCTTATATATTTCTTTAATAATATTACCAGTATTATCAATCTCTAATTTCAGTACATATAATTTTTTCTCATCAATTATTGATAAATTAATATCTTTAAACTCATCATTTGCTCTAATTAAAACATCCTCAATTTCAATATCATACTGTAATCCTGAAATTATCTTACTTATCACTTCGTATCCTTTGTAAGTAAGATAATCCTCGTCACTCTCTTTTACTGTTATCACTTCATTATTAATATAACTTTTTTCAATTAAATCCAATAGCCCATTGATATTTTCATTTGTTTCTAAAAATAGCATTACTGCAATAATAAAAAATACTATTAAACTAATTTTAAAAATAAAATCACTTAAATTATTATACATAATTACTGTTGAACAAAATACAATCCAATAATTGTATCATTTTCATTCCTGATAACTTTTCCTAGAAATTTACCACTAGGATTTACATATTCATTATTATTCTCATCTATCATTTTAGATATCTTTTCGCCACTTGAACTTATTTCACCAATATAGTCGTTTGAAGTAATTCCAGAAATATTATTAATATACCATTCACCATTTGTATCTTTACCGGTTTCGACATATATTCCCATTCTTTTATCATCATATTTTCGAACTAAATTAACTACTTCAGATCCAGATATTTTCTGATCCTCATACATTGTAAATTCTGATTCTTCAATATCAGAACTTATTTCTCCAATTTTTTCAGTAGAATTTTTTAAAATTCCCTGCCCCTGTCTTAAAATAAAAAATCCTGATGTTATTACCGCTAAAGTAATTACAACTGCTGCACCAATCATTAACATTTTTAAAGAATTTTCCATATTTCCTCCATTTCATTTACAATACGCTATTAATTTGATCTGAAAAATTTTGCAGTTGATTAAAACTCAACAACAAAAACGGCACTAACAAGTAAAAAAATATTGTAAAGGCCATAGGTAAAAATGCTATAAATTTACCAAGAGCACCTTTTTTTTCAATTAACATTTCAGTATCTTGTTTTCTTTTATCCTGAAAATATTTTCTTTCAAGAATTAATTCATCAAACGCTAATGATAATGGTATTCTCTCACTTGCATTTATTAAATTATCAACAATTTTTACGAAAGGCGGGAATAGTTCATCTTGTTTTAATTTCTCAAGCGCCTCTATATCACCACTATCCATTTCATTTAAACATTGTCCAATAGATTGTTTAAATATTACTGCAAATTGTTCCATCCACTTTAAAACTTCTTCTACAGATATCCTTTCAAAATACATAAGCATTAATATTATAGTATGCATTTGTATTACTTCATCTTCAATATTCATTTTCATTACACGTTTCTTAAATTCAATTAGTATAATTGGAGAATTATATCCAATAATTGAATTAATAATTGCAATTACCAAATACCACCATTCAAAATATATTTTTTGATATTTTATATATTTATCATAAATTCTATTTGAAATTATATTTAAATTTTTCTTTGACAATTGCTCATTTTTCGATAGATATTCCCTGAATTCTAAATAAGAAAAGTTCTCAAAATTTAATTTTTTTAAATACTTAGAATCAAATTCAACAACTTCTCTATCAATACCTGTAGGTAACATGATTTGTTGCTTATTTATCATATTAATATTTAAAAAAATAAATAATGTCAAAACAAATAAAAGAAATCCTAATATTAATCTTTGAAAATAAAATTCTTCTATACTCTTATTAAACCCTGCTTTTTTTAATCGTTTTTTATATCTTAAATATTTACTATATCTTTTAGATATTAAATAATTTATCATTCTTTTAATTTTTCGCTTTTCTACTATTTTTCCTACAATTGTTTTTTCACGATAAACCGTTATTTTTTTTTGAGTTTTCATTTTGTTTATAAAAATATAAGACCCTATCACTAATATAAAAACTAAAATTTGAACAATAAATCCATAAGCACCTTTATAGTAATATCCTAATTCCGGAAGATTTACGGTTGCCCATTTTTCTAATGGTTTTATAAAAAATATTGGTGAAACAGAAATTAATGCTAAACTTTTAAATAAATGATCCAACTTTTCTTTTCTCAATAATTCATATTTAATTTCTTGCTTTAAGTAATTCACATTAGTCAAAAATATTGATTTATTATCTATTTCTCTATCTCCAAATTTTTGAACTAAATTTGCAAGCGCAATAAAATTTTTAAAAAACCTATTCGGTGCAATATCATAATATTTATCAATTTCATTTTCTACATCTTCTGAAGTTAATATCTCATACATTCTTTTTGCATGAAGTGACATTTCAAAATTATTTTTATTAACATTAACTGTAGTATCATATATTGCTTCATCAATCATTTTATGTTCATGATAATAATGCTTAACCTCTGATAAAAAACTTTCAAATTGAGTTAATAACGAATTCTCTATTCTATTAATATAAAAATCTAATAATTGATTATTAATAATATATAAAACTATTATACTTAACAAAAGGAAATATAAGCTTTCAATGTTTTTAACTAAAACAATTATAAAAAACAAACTAGTAATTAAAGATATATAAATAAATTTTACAGATTTTCTGTTAATAGAGTTTCTATCAGATAATTCAATTAATCTTATATTTTTTTCAATAGTAAAAAGGTATTTTTTCAATAAAAAAGTTTTACTAAAGATTTTATATGATTTTTCAAAAAATCTTAAATTTCTATTCAAATTTCTCTTATTTCTCATTCCATTAATTTTTCTCAATTTATTTAACTTTATATATGCAACCAACATAATTAATAATGAAATCACAATACAGCTAAACATAATTTTTATAATTAATATATCATCCATCAATTATCAACTCATTTTTTAATATAAAGTTAATAAATTCATCTTTATATTGTTTTTCAATATTAAATAGAATATTACTATAAGTCTCATAAGAAATTTTTTCCATAACTTTATATTCCCCATCTACCCATTTAATGATATCTCTTGTTGTAAAATTTTGTTTATTAGTTTGTCTTCTAAAATACTCAGTCATAGTTTCAAGAAACTCACCAATTTTCGCATCATTATCTACTGTTTGATACTTAATTGGATACTCACTTTCCTTTTTAACTATTATTTCTGTAATTCTTTCAATATATCTATGTCCATCAACATTTTTACTTAAATGTACATCAAATCTAATTACTTCAGCTACTTGCTCTTCAGCAATATTTTCATTAGAAAAAATACCTGTCTGCAATAAATTATTTCTAAGTGACTTAACTAAATTATAACTACTTTTAGCATGGTGAGTAAATATTGTAAATAATGAAGCAACTTGTGCCATTTGTATCATCCATGATGCAACTGGAGCAGTAGCAACTTCGCCTAGGATATTTACAGTTCCATCAGTTTTCTTTTGAAGATCTAAACCTTTTTGGCCAGATATATCTTCAGTTTCTTTAAATGTTAAAATATTTCTTTCAGGATAAATTTTTCTCAAATGCAGTTCAAATGCAACTTCTTGAATTCTTAAATTATATGTTGGATTAATAAAAGAAACTAATGACATCAATAAAGTAGTTTTTCCAGTTCCCTGGCTCCCAGTAATCGCTGTAACTTGACAACCCTTAACTATCCATTTAAGAAAATTAATACATAAATTTTTATTTTTATCTACTATCAATTCATTAATTTCAATTTTTTCAAGACTATCAAACTTCCTTACAAAAAAAGCCCAACTTTCTGCAAAAGGAGGTCGTACAACAACAACTCTACTACCATCTTTCATTTTATTAATTTTATATCCAGCTGTTTCTGTCAATTGTCCTGGATTATCATATTTGTAAATGTTTTTGCAAATACGAATTAATTCTTTTTCAGAATTAAAAGTTAAAAATTTTAATTGAATTGATTTACCTTTAAAAAATATCCAAATGGAATCATATGATGAAGGCATTTTTGATATTTCTGAAACACTTTCACCTTCTGCATAATTTCTGAAAAAGTTAGAAGGAATTCCTGAAACTCCACCTGAAATCCCATCAATTTTCATATCTCTCAGCTCATCAACAGCGCTATACCCCTTATAATTTTGATATACTCTTTGAACAAGTATATCTAATTTATCAGAAAATCTTCTTACTACTTTAATTTCATTATCATAAATTTTTTCAATATCTTCTTTATCAATATAATACATAGAGTTTTCTTTCAATTCATCTAATTGGTTATTTACAATAATTTTTTCCAAAGCTCTATAATCATAATCTTTCTTATACATATATAACAAAATTTCAAATTTATCTTGAATATTTAAATCTCTAGGATTTCCAAAATTTATAATTTTATCTATATTACTTTCATCAAATGAATATTCTTTCTGTATAATATCCTTAATATATTCCTTAATATATTTTTTTGCATTTAGATCACCATGAATGCAAGTCTTAAGTGATTTTCTTAACTGTTCTCGCTTTTTCATTTGTTTTTCAAATTCATTTTTTGATAAATTCATATTATAAAAATTAGTTCTTAAAATATTATTAAAATATATTCTTACTACTTCAGTAATATACTCAATAGTATAAATATCTTCTTCAATTCTATATTCATTCTTACTAGTTTTATAAATTTTAAAATGACTTATTAAAAAAATAATGAATATTATTAATATAATTCCTATTATTAACAAATTAATCATTTATTTCACCTAACTTATTAATATCTATATCCACTCCAAGTTTTTTCAAAATCATTTCTACATTTTTTCCAATTTCATAAAAAAAACTATAATTAATATTTTTCTTTTGAATATTTATGTTCTTTAAAAAATACTCAATTGCTCTTCCACTATTTTCAAAATCAGAAAAATTAATATTATATGGAACTACACCTACATTATTCGATTTACCAGAAATTTTTGATACTACATTTCTCTTTTCAAAAGAAAATTTTCTTACTAAATTATATCTATTAAATCGCGAATCTTCGTTATATAATCCAATAATATAAAAACATTTATCTGCATATTTTAAATAAATTTCACTATCAAAGAACCGTTTAACGATCCTAATGTTTTGATTTAAATTTACTACAATTAAATCAGCTTCTTCTAGTAATTTCATGCTATAATTATCTCCAGCAGTTGCATCTGAAAATACAAAATCATAATATTTATTTAAGTTATAAAAAATATTTTCATTAACCTCATCAAATACTTTGTAAAATGCTTCTCTGTTTTTCATAGAAGTTCCAATTAGCAAATCTAATTTCCCTTTTATTAACGATGTAGTATAACTTTCTATACTCTCTTTATTAAGTTTATTATATTTAGAAAACCTAGCTAATGCATCTATTCCTATATCAAACATACTATCATCTTTGCTATCTAACTCATATTGTGACATTAAGCTTTCATCAAGGGAACTATTATTAAATTCATTATGCATTAATAAAATTCTAAATCTATAATTTAATGCCATAAAAATTGATATTGCTGTTAAATTACTTGTAACACCAGTTTGTCCATGTACATTACTCCAAAAAACAATATGCACTTTATTTCCCCTTTCTCGCAAGTTTAAACGCATTGTCAATTTCTTTTTCTTTTTTTTGAGTTGTTTCAAATAAAATATCTTTTAAAAACGATGCCAATTCTTTTGAAATTTTATTAATTTTAAATATATCCATATATTGTGAAGAATATTTATTTTGAACCTCTTTCTCCAATAATGGAAACTCGTATTTTTCTATAATAATATCTTCATTACCATTAAATATTAAATGATCAATATATTTTTTCTTAATATTCCCTGAAATATAATCTTTAAAAATTCTTACTAGTTTTAGTTCATCATTATTCTCAATAATTTTTTCAACAAATTTTTTAGTTCTATAAACATTAAATTTATTAAAATCAGTAATCAAAAATATTTGGTCGCAAACTGTTAATTCGCTAACTAAAGAATAATTAAACCCAAAATCCATTAAAATATAATCGAAATCTGAATAATCATCACTTTTTATCATGTTTATCGAATCTCTCTCAATAAAATACTTAATATCTCTATATTCAATTTCATTTAGATTCAGACTATTAGGAACTGAAAACTTTAAATTTTGTTCAAGAGATGCATCTATGACTAGTACTTTAAAGTTTAAATTTTTTAATATTCTTGCTAAATACATTAAAATTTCAACTTTTTGACTTCCAAAAAAACCTAATTTAATTGAAGACATTCTCTTCTGTTCCCTCCTCTTTTTCTTCTTGATTATCAGTATCATTCACTATTACACTTTCATTAATTTCAATTCGCTCTTCTCTACTATCTTCTTCCCTAACTACACTCTCTTCAACTTTTGATAAAAGCTGCTCATTTATACTTTTTAATTTATTTTCAATTTCTTCTCGCTTTGTAATTTCTTCTTTTTCAAATTTCCTTTCAACACACTTATTAACTGCCATTAAATCCATAACTTCTTTATTAGGAAGATAATTAACATTCGATTCCTTTTGAATATTAGATTCAATATATCTATCAATATAAAATGATGTTCCTTGATATATTGCCTTATCAACTAAAGCACTGCTTAGCAGTAAATTTTCTTCCTCATTTAAAGATAACCATACAGTATTATTCTTTAAATCAATTTTTTTTATTTCTTTTTTAGATAAAACAATATATTCTAGTCCATTTGAATATCTAATTCTAAAATCAACAAATTCATTCTTCTCTAAATCACTCTGCAATAAAACTGAAGATAATTCTTTTAATCTTTCATCATCTGTTAAGTCCTTTTTATAAATCATATTTTTTAAAACTGGTAGTCCTTCTGAAATATCAATTAATGCTCTTGAATTTAAATCTAGTTCATTTACGAAAATACCCGATTCAAATTTTGAATAAGTATTAACTAGATTCACATTATTTTCATCTATAAAATCTCCTTTTTTTATATTTTTTAATGCAATATATATGGTTCTTTTAGTTAAATATTTTTCGGTTTTCAAATCGTTTATTTGCATAATATATTCATTTTTAATTTTAGCTAATTGTTGATTATACAAGTAATACCCTCCATATGAAACACTACCTATAACTAATACAATAAACAATAGAATAAAAACTTTTCTTAATATCCCTTTTTTTCTTCTACCAAATCCCATCTTTTGCACCTCTCCATAATTTTTTAACTATACTTCTTTCGTTATTTAAATGTAATAACAAATCAAATTTTCCCATCACATACTTTTCAGGCTTAAATGGATTAACATTATATGGTATTGTGACAATTTCATTTTTTATATAAACATTAAGTTCTTTTAAATATTTTTTTTCAATAAAAGGTACTAAATAAATCCATTTATTATTAACATCAATTTTCGATAAATAATCATAAGTATTTTTTGAATTCTCTATTCTCCAATCAATTCCTGAAATTGTACATAACTTTATATCAGACAATAAAAAATAATCAAAGTTTTTAATATTCTGTAACACTCCAAAATCTATCAATAAATATTCATATTTATTTTTATTTGAATTAATAAACGTTGAAAAATCAATATCCCAATAATAATCAACTTTTTGATGGTTAAAATATTCTTTTCCTAAAGTCAATCTATTAGTTATTTTACCTAACGCTTTAATTGCATAAGTATCATTTATTTCAATATATGCAACTCTGTGGTTTCTGCTTAAATAATTAGCTAACATTATTAAAGTATGAGTTGTTCCACTACCACTTTCACTTCCAAGGCAAGAAATTATTTTACTCCCTAAATGATGAACATATTCAGTAGCATTTTTCTCTTTAATTCCTTCGTCTTCTACTTCGCAATCAAACATTGAAACATCTCTATAAGTTTTATTATTCCCTTGCAATATATTTGAAAATTCATTAATTATTTCATTGCTATCATTTTTATAAATTATATTATAAATGCCCAAATTTACTATTTTCTTAACTACAAGAGAGCCAGGTTTCTTATTTCGCATTAGAATTATTAAATTCAAATCATTAGAATTAATCCTAAGAGTCCTTAATTCTTCTACAAACCTATCTTTATCTTCAATGAGCTCAAAATCAATGACAAAATATTCTGACTTCTTTTGAGAAATTCTAATTACTTCTTTTGAAAAATCAATTTTCTTATATATATTAAGCTCTACTTCCATATTAAATTTTTTAATTACATTCAAAAAATGTTCATTCAATCTTTCATTTAAAATTAAAGAAATAATTTTAATCCCTCCCAAACAAAATAGATAGAAATTGATAATAAGAAAATGTTCATTATTCTCAATATATTTTTCCTATTATATTTTTTTAAAAATAAGCTATCCACACTCTCTAAATCTTTTTTCATATCATTCACAGAATCATAGCTTTTTTCTCTATTACTGGTAATTGATTTCATCAATATCAAAACAATTTCAATATCCACAAAATTCATCATTTTTTTAAAATCATTTTTTTTCACTGGTACATATCCTAAAATGCATTCGCTTAAAACCATACCCAAAGAAAAAATATCTGTTTTTTCATCAGTAATTTTTTCATTCGAAAATTGTTCATAAGGTGCATATTTTTTAGTCCCCGATGCTATATAATCCGATTTGTCTGATGCTTTAAATTTAGAAATACCAAAATCAATCAATACAACTTTATTATTATTTGTGATAATAATATTACTTGGTTTTAAATCTCTAAAAATAATCGGATATGGTTTCTTATTATGTAAATAACTTAAAATTTCACATAACTCAACTCCCCAATTAATTATTTGTTTCTGTGAAAAATTTCCGTTTTCTTTAATTAATTTGTCTAAAGAAACTCCTTCAATATAATCTTCAATAATATAGACTGTATTTCCTTTATAATATATATCTACAATATTCGGAATTGAAATATGATTAATATTTCTTAGTATACCTTCTTCTGCAAATAATCCCACATTATCACAATAATTTATAACCTTTAATGCCCATAAATTACCTAATTTCATATTTCTTACAAGATATACTTCGCTCATATTCCCAGAACCAATATGTTTTTTAACTTCATATTTCCCGAAAATTATATATCCATTAACTAATTTCATGATAGGATCTTTTTCAATTATTATTTCAGCATCATTTATAAAAATTGTCTCATCTGAATTACCGTTTAATACATCAATATCAAACATTTTCTTTACTTTAAATTGATTGAATTTTCTAAAAGAAATATATATTATTATAAATAAAATTGAAATTGAATTTATAACATAACTCATCATTTCACCAAAACATTTCTTAGTTCTCCAATATGTTCAATTTTACAAACTACTTCATCACCTTCTTTTAAATATTTTGGAGGAACAAATCCCATACCTACACCTTCAGGAGTACCAGAAGCAATAATATCACCTGGCACTAAAGTTATTCCTTTTGATAATTCTGAAATAATATGTTCAATACTAAAAATCATTCTTGAAGTATTAGAATTCTGCCTTATCTCACCATTTATGTTTAATGAAAGATTTAAATTGCCATGATCTTCAATTTCATCTGCTGTAACAATCACCGGCCCCATTGGACAAAATGTATCTAATGATTTCCCTCGTAACCACTGAAAATGTGTTCTTTGTAAATCTCTAGCAGTTACATCATTAATTATTGTATATCCAAAAATATACTTCTTTACACTCTCTTTATCTACGTTATTACATTTTTTACCTATAATAACCCCTAATTCAACTTCATAATCAACTTCATTTGTTACATCTAAATGTAATTTAATTTCTTTATCATGACCAATTGCAGGATACGCCATTTTCGAAAAATATATTGGATCTTCTGATATACCTTCTATTTTACCTTCCAATTCTTTTGCATGTTCCCTATAATTTTTACCTATGCAAAATAAATTTCTTTTTGGATACTCAATTGGAGCAAGAACTGAAAGCAAATTCATTTTATATAATTTTTTATTACTAAATAAATCCATATTCTTTAGATTTTCAAAATCTTCCATAATATCAAAAATATTATCATAATTAATTTTCACAACTTCATTCTTATCATTCACTACTCCAAAACATTTAATACCATTTTCAATAAATTTAATAATTTTCATTTACTACCTCCAATTAATTCCATCCTTAAATTCATACCAAACAAAATGTAATTTAAACTATTATTTTATTTTTTTAATTACTTTCATTAATAATTAACTTATTTTGTTATAAATTATTTTTTTGGGTATAATGAATCTAGAGGTGATTATATGAAAATAACATTTTTAGGAGCAACAGGTACAGTAACAGGATCATGCTACTTGCTTGAAACATCAGAACATAAAATACTTATAGATTTTGGACTATATCAAGAAGAAAATGAAGATAATAGTGAAATTAACTTTGATCCGAAGGAAATAGATGCAGTTCTTTTAACACATTCACATATTGATCACGTTGGAAGAATTCCATTACTATTTAAAAAAGGTTTTACAGGGAAAGTATATTGTACAAATCAAACAAAAGAATTAGCTGTAATTATGTTAAAAGACAGCGCCAATATTCAAGAAAGAGCTACAGAATTTGAAAATGAAAGTCGAATAAAAGCTGGACTTGATAAAAAAGAGCCGCTCTATAATATGGCAGATGTAGAAATTAGTTTAGCTTATTTTTATCCTATCCCATTTAATAAAAAAGAAGCATTTAATAATGTTACATTTGAATTTATTGAATCTGGTCATATTCTTGGAGCAGCATCTATTTTAATTGATATTAAAGAAAATAATTATCACGAAACAATTTGTTTTTCTGGTGATTTAGGAAACAGCGGGAATCTTCTTCTTGACCCACCAAAATTCAATGGAGAATGTGATTATCTTGTAATGGAATCAACATACGGGAACAGAATTCATGAAGATGTAAAATTAAGAAGTGAAAAATTAGGTAATATTTTATTAGACATTTATAATAACAAAGAAATAGGAATAATACCTACTTTCTCATTAGGAAGAACTCAAAATATAATCTTAGAATTAAAAAAACTAATGAAAATCGATAAATATAAAGCACTTACTAATCTTCCTATTTACATCGATAGCCCACTTGGACTGAAAGCTACAAAAATTTATGAAAACAATAAAGAATCACTAAAGGATAATTTAATGCATGAGCAAAATTTATTTAGCCTTGACAATGCTCACTTTATTGAAGAATTAAAAGAAACTTTTACTATTATGAGATCAGATAATCCAAAATTAATAATATCTTCAAGCGGAATGTGTAATGGCGGAAAAATACTGTTTTATTTAAAAGAATTTCTAAAAAGTAATTTAACTAATATTATATTTATTGGATACCAAGCCGAAAATACACTTGGCAGAAAAATCCTTGAAAAAACTACTTCAGTTTTTATTAATAAAAAAGAATATAAAGTAAATGCCAAAATTCATAAGATAAATGGTTATTCAGCACATGCTGATCAAACTGATTTAATTAATTTCGTAACAAATTTAAAAAAATCTCCTGATATTATTTTCATCACTCATGGTGAAGATGACTCTAGGGAAGTATTAAAAGATAAATTAACTGAGAAAGGTTATAGAAATATTATTTTACCTGTAAAAAACAAACAAATACAAATGTAAATACAATACAAAATTAAAAGGGGTGATTAGATGTTTGAATGGAACGAGATATATTCTTTAGAAATTGATATTATCGATAAACAACATAAAAAATTATTTGAAATAGGAAGAAAATTAGCAAAACTAGCAGAGGAAAAGGAAAATCCCAATCGATTAGATGAAATTTTAGACTTAATAAATGAATTAACAGATTATTCTGTTTATCATTTCAATACAGAGGAAGCTCTTTTTGAAAAATATGGATATGAAAATACTAAAGTTCATAAAGAAATACATGAGGAATTTATTAACTATCTAAAAAACATAAGATTCACTGAAGTTTTAAATGATGAAGACAAGTTTATAAATGAAATTTTAAAATTTATAGGTGTTTGGATATTGAAACATATTAAAAGAGAAGATTCGAAATACAAAGATTTTTTAATTTCAAAATTAAATGAATAAAATAATTCAAAAAGTATAAAAGTCACATACATATACTTTATTCCTATGAATAAAGTGCTTGTATGTGACTTTATTCATAGGAATAAAGTTATTATTACTTCCTAAGTATAGCTATTAATTTTTTAGGTTCTTCAATCATTTCAAAAAAATGATTAATATCTTTTAACAAAAAATCTGCGCTATTTAATGCTTTTAAAGAAACACCTTCGTCATTTAAAATAGCAACTGAAATAATTGATTCTTTTAACATCAATTCATCATTTCTACCATTACCTAATGCAATTGTTTTATTTGATCCAATATTTTTAATAAATTCCTTTTTTTGAATCATACCATTTTCATTATCAATAATATGAATGTTCACATTAGTATTTTTAAAAGCTTTCCTAACTGTATTAAAAGTATCTGCAGTAATAATAGCAACATTAAATACTTCGGTTAATTTTACTATTTTTTCAAGAATACCACTAATTATTTCACCATTAATAGCAATTGTTCCATTATAATCAAATACAATATTTTCTATTTCATATTTCCCCGTCTCAGGTACATTAATTACCATTTTCTACAGGCTCCTTCCAGTTATTTTTGTAAGTGTTAAATCTCCATCATGAATTATCCAATCTTTATTAAAGTAATATCTTAATGAATCTAATGATTCTTTCCAGAATACATTATAAAAGTTCATATATTTTTTATTTAAATTTCTATGTATTACATGTATTTCTACACAATTTACAGCTCTCTGAGAACAAGTCATAAAATTAATTTCAACTTCAGAGTTGATGCTTTTTTCTTTTTCAATCCAGTTAATAACAATTTTTTTTTCATATTCTTTTCTAGTAATTTTACTACCCAATGTATTTAATTCAAAACTATTGTGATTAATTTCTATTTTAAAATTTTCTTCGTCAATTAAAATATTTTTACTTAACCATAGCTTTAATTTTTCTTCAATCGTGAACATTCTATATGCTTCAAGCAAATTACAATATAATCTAACTGATTTATGAACAAACTTTTCCATATTTCACCTCAAATGAAAATAAGGGCAGGCTATTAGCCTGCCCCTTATATTATTAGTATACCATTTCTGCCATTCTTCTGTATCCATCGTATCTTTCTTTTGCATCTTTTTCAGCTTTAACAAATAACTCTTTTGCAATTTCAGGAAACTGATTTTGTAAAGTAGTATATCGGATTTCGCCTTGTAAGAATTCTTGAAAATCTGCTTTTGGTGGCTTAGAATCAAGTACAAATGGATTCTTTCCTGCTTCTTTTAATTCAGGAACAAATCTCCATAAGTGCCAATATCCAGCATCAACAGCTTCTTTTTCTCTACTTACACTATGTCCCATACCTGATTTTAATCCATGAGCAATACATGGAGCATAAGCAATAATTAATGATGGTCCATCATATGCTTCAGCTTCTTTTAATACTTTCATAAAGTGAGCATCACTTGCACCTATAGCTACTTGTGCAACATATACATAACCATATGAAGAAGAAATTAAACCAAGGTCTTTTTTCTTAGTTCTCATACCAGCAGCAGCAAATTTAGCAACTGCAGCAGTTGGAGTTGATTTAGAAGCTTGTCCACCAGTATTTGAATATACTTCAGTATCAAATACTAATACATTAACATCTTCATTTGCAGCTAATACGTGATCAAGCCCACCGTAACCGATGTCATATGACCATCCGTCTCCACCAAGTATCCATAATGATTTTTTAGTAAGGATGTCTGCATTTTCTATAACATAATCAAACAATTCTTTTGCTTCGGCTGGAACTTCAGTATTAAATAATGCTTTAACAGCTTCGCCAGCAGTTTGTGAAGCTTCTCCATCTTTATAGTTTTCTAACCAGTTATTTAATGCAGCTTTTAAATCAGCATCAATTTCTAAATTAACTAACTCTTCAACTCTTGATTTTAATGCATCTCTATTAACATCAAGAGCAACTTTCATACCAAAACCATATTCAGCATTATCTTCGAATAGTGAGTTAGCCCATGCTGGGCCATGTCCATTATCATTCTTAGTAAATACTGTATTAGGAGCAGTTCCACCCCAGATCGAAGAACAACCTGTAGCATTTGCTATAATCATTCTATCGCCAAATAATTGAGTAACAGCTTTTAAATATGGAGTTTCTCCACAACCAGCACATGCGCCAGAAAATTCAAATAATGGCTTTTCAAATTGAGAACCTTTAACACTATATTTATTACCTAATACATTTTTCTTTTCAGGTAAATCAACCGAATAATTAAAGTTTGCTTGCTCGTCTAATTGAGTAGCAAATTCTTTTAATTCAAGTGCATTTACTGGACATTCAGTAACACAAACTCCACAACCAGTACAGTCATCAATTGAAACTGAAATTCTATATTGTAATCCTTCTAATGCTTTACCATTTGCTTTTTTAACAGTCATTCCTTCTGGAGCATTTGCAACCTCTTCATCTGTATATAAATATGGTCTTATTGCTGCATGAGGACAAACCATTGAACATTTGTTACATTGGATACAAGTTTCAACATCCCACTCAGGAACATTTATTGCTACACCACGTTTTTCAAATGCTGATGCGCCTTGTTCAAATGTACCATCTTCTTGTCCAACAAATGTTGAAACTGGAAGATCGTCACCTTTTAATTTACCAATTGGAACAACAATATTCTTAACATAATCTGGCAAGTCTGATTCAACTTCTTTTTTAGCTTCAGCAGTTACATTTGCCCATTCGCTTGGAACGTCTATTGCAACAATCGAATCAACTGCAGCATCTACAGCTTTCCAGTTCATTTCAACAATATTCATACCTTTTTTACCATAAGTTTTTTCAATTGCTTCTTTTAATAATCTAAGAGATTCATCAACATCAATAATTTTAGCTAATTTAAAGAAAGCAGCTTGCATTACCATGTTAATTCTTCCACCTAAACCAACTTCTTCAGCAATTTTAGTTCCATTAATAATAAAGAACTTAATATTTTTTTCAGCTAAATATTTTTTCATATCTGCTGGTAATTTTTCATCTAATTCAGATGCATCCCATTTACAGTTAAGTAAAAATGTTCCGTTTTCATCTAAACCATCTAATACATCATAATTTCCAACATATGATTGGTTATGACATGCAATATAATTTGCATTATCTACTAAATAAGTAGATCTAATTTTATCTTTTCCAAATCTTAAGTGAGATACTGTTACTCCACCAGATTTTTTAGAATCATATGAGAAATATGCTTGAGCATATAAATCAGTGTTATCACCAATAATTTTAATTGCATTTTTATTAGCTCCAACTGTACCATCTGCACCTAATCCCCAGAATTTACATCTTGTTCTGTCAACCGGCTCAGCCATAATAGTTTCTTTTACATCTAATGATAAGTAAGTTACGTCATCATTAATTCCAACAGTAAATTCTTTTTTCATATCTTCTGCATCTAAATTATCAAATACAGCTTTAATGTGAGAAGGATTAGTTTCTTTTGAACTTAATCCATAACGTCCACCAATAATTAATGGTCTATCTTCAACATCATAATATGCTGATTGGATATCTTTAAATAATGGTTCTCCAGCAGAACCTGGCTCTTTAGTTCTATCTAATACAGCAATTTTCTTAACTGTAGAAGGCATAACATCAAACATATACTCTTTAACAAACGGTCTGTATAATCTAACTTTTAAGATACCAACTTTTTCGCCTTTTGCCATCATGTAATCTACTGCTTCTTCAGCAGCTTCAAGAACAGAACCCATTGCAATTATTACTTTTTCAGCATCTGGTGCTCCGTAATAGTTAAATGGTTTATAATCTCTACCAGTTAATTTACTAATTTTTTTCATATTTTCTACAATTGCTTCAGGAACAGCATCATAAAATGGATTACAAGCTTCTCTTGCTTGGAAGAATATGTCTGGGTTTTGAGCAGTTCCTCTAGTTACAGGATGCTCTGGATTTAATGCTCTTCTTTTAAATTCATTAACTTTATCAAAGTCAACTAATTCAGCTAAATCATTATAATCTAATAATTCGATTTTTTGAATAGCATGAGAAGTTCTAAATCCATCAAAGAAATGAACAAAAGGAACTCTAGTATCAATAGCAGTTAAATGTGCAACTGCACCTAAATCCATAACTTCTTGAATAGAAGCTGAAGATAATAATCCGAATCCTGTTTGTCTTACTGCCATAACATCTGAATGATCTCCAAATATTGATAATGCCTGAGTTGCTATAGAACGTGCGCTAACATGCATAACTCCCGGTAATAACTCTCCAGCAACTTTGTACATGTTAGGAATCATTAATAATAAACCTTGTGAAGCAGTATAAGTACTAGTTAAAGCTCCACCTTGTAAAGCGCCGTGGAATGAACCAGATGCTCCACCCTCTGATTGTAATTCGCTAACTTTTACTGTATTTCCAAAAATATTTTTTCTGCCGTGTGCTGACCATTCATCAATGTGTTCAGCCATTGGAGAAGATGGAGTAATTGGGAATATCGCAGCTACCTCTGTAAACGCATATGATACGTGCGCAGCAGCAGTATTACCATCCATAGTTTTCATTACTTTTTTACCCATTTGTATCCTCCTTATTTATTTCTATACATACTATAATCTACATATTTCATTATAGTATACAATATACAAAGTGTCAATGCTTTGTCATTCTAATTTCTGCTTAACTAAATTAAAAATCTCTTCATTTACATTTTCTTTTAAGTATTGCAATATCTTACTTTGTTCAGTCTCTGGTAACGCTTTAATTTTTACAATTAAATCATCAACATCTCCAATTTTAAGGTCATTAAAATCGAATTTGTTAAATTTTTCTCGAACTATTTTTTCTGCATCGTTTTTAGTGAAAGTTAATTCATAAGTTACTTTATCCTCTTCAAAATTTATATCTTTAAAAAATAAATCTGAAAAATCTAATAAAAGCACCATATTATCTGAATCAAAATATTTAACTTTTTCAATATCTAACTCATTAATTGCAGTTTTAATTATTTCTTTTACAATAAAATTAGGTAATTTTAATTTACTTACTTTAGTATTTTCAATTTTAACTTCAGCAATTTTATTATTAAATTCTAAAGAAATCTTACCAATTAATTCCATATTCAATTTATCTAATTTATATTTTTCGATTTTAGGAGTAACATTTAGAAATACTTCTGCACTTCCTTTACTAATATCTACGTATCCATAATTAAATCTCACTAAACTATTTTCAAATTGTTTTAAAGTCCCATCAATAACCATATTCAAATCATTTTCAGATACTTCATTAAAATTCGCAAAATTCATTTGATTCATATAATCCGAATATGAAAGAGAATTCGTAAATTCTTCTGATATTTCCTTTGGAAGTTCTGTATTTGATGTATAAATTAAAAAGATAAAAACTCCAAATAATAATACCCCTAATAATATTAAACCTAAAATAAATTCAATCAATCTTTTAATAAATTTCATAATGCCCCCTGTTTATTATAAACTTTTATTCTCTTTATATATTGTATTAATGTAAATGATTATTCCTATACCTACTAATCTAAAATAATCATTTGAGTTTCTTTAACATTTCATAATACTTCCTTGTTTATTATAAACTACTTCTACTCTCTTTATATATTGTATTAATGTAAATGATTATTCCTATACCTATTAATCCAAAACTAATCATCTGTGTTTTCTCAAATACTTCATTATACATTAAAACTCCTATTATAAGGGAAAGCGTCGGTGAAATAAATTGTATAAATCCGATTGATGAAAGTTTTATTTTTCTTGCACCTATTGCAAACCACCATAATGGAAGCGATGTAACAACACCAGTCATAATTAAATAAAAAGTGATTATTGGTCCATCCGAAAAAAGATGACCTTTATTAGTTGTTTCAGTAAATAGTAAATAGCCAAGTCCAATTGGCATTATTGCCATCGTTTCAATTGCCATACTTACTACTGGATCTAAACTCGTAAGTTTTTTTATTAAACCATACACTCCAAACATAACTGGTAAAACCATTGCAATCCAAGGCAATGATCTGAATTTTACAATAATTACTAATACTCCTAAACAAGCAAATGCAAATGATAAAATCTGGTTTTTATTAAATTTTTCTTTTAAAAAAATCATTCCTAAAATTACACTTATTATTGGATTAATATAATATCCTAAACTCGTTTCAAGTATTCTATTTGAATTAATTGCATAAATATATATAAGCCAATTTGTACTAATAAGATATCCAGCAAAAACTGTAAGCGCGAATTTTTTCTTATCTTTCATAACTTCTTTTATTTCAGAAATCTTATTTTGATATTTTAAAATAATTAAAAAAAATAAAAAGGACCAAAATATTCTATGAGCAATTAATTGAAATGAATCGATATGTTTAAGCTGTTTCCAAAAAATTGGTTGTACACCCCAAAATAAATAAGTTGAAAAAACAAACAAAACACCTTTTAATTTCTCTGATTTTGCAAAACCATTTTTTTCAAGCATTATATACTTCTCCATTTTCACTTTTTATCTCATCAATCAACATTTTTACAAGTTTATCTCTATCCACTTCAAATAAAACTTTAACATTTTTTTCTTTCTTTAATCGATTTTTAAAATCAACTACTGTTCTACCATATGTATATTTACCTTCGCATTCAATATCCACATGATATTCTTTTCCCTCAAAGATACTTGAATCAATTGCATACCCTACAGCACATATGTCGTGTACTGGAACACCATTAAATTTTTCTTCTAAAGTTAAATAAAATTTATTATAATTCCTTAGTATTTCAGCAGCAAACATCCCATTTTTTCCGAGTTTTGCTATTTCATCAAATTCACTTTCATAAATTAACGATTTTTCAGTTACATCTAGTCCAGCCATTATTACCGGAACTCCTGATTCAAAAACAATTCTAGCGGCTTCCGCATCAGCATGAATATTAAATTCAGCCGAAGGAGTTCTGTTTCCAATAAAACTAGATCCACCCATAATTATTATTTCATCAATTTGATTTAATAAATCTGGATAATTTATTATAAAAAGAGCAATGTTAGTAAGTGGGCCGATTGCAATTATAGTGATTTTTTCAGTTGATGTTTCGATTATATTTTTCATAACATCAATTGAAGTCTCTAATTTAGGCATTTCAATGTCATTTGGTATATTTACACCATCAAGTCCAGTCTTACCATGAACGTGACTTGCATCACTAAGTTCACTAAATAAAGGTTTTACAACACCTTTTCCAATTCTCACATTTTTATTTAAATAATTGCAAATTCTAATTAGATTTTTATATGTTTTATCGACAGTTTGGTTACCTGCAGTCGCATTAATTGCTTTAATATCTAATTTATCATTTAATAGAGCTAAAATTAATGCAATAGCATCATCATATCCAGGATCACAGTCTATTATTACTTTTCTTTTTTTCATATTCCCTCCCTTTTCATCATATTAATTATATAATATTAAATGTTATTTTAAAACAAAAAAAGCATGATAGAATTATTATTCTATAACATGCTTTTTATTAATATAATTTTTTAAAGGATATATTATTTAACTAACATTAATTCAACCGGAATGAATGCATCAACAGTTTCACCATCTAAAACTTTTTTAGCGTTTTCTACACCAAGTGAGCCAATTAATTTTGGTTGTTGAGCAACTGTTGCTGCCATTTCTCCTGCTTCTATTGATTTAATAGCATCTCCTGTAGCATCAAACCCAACCACCATTATATCTCTTCCAGATGATTTAATTGCTTCCATAGCACCCAATGCCATTTCATCATTGTGAGCAAATACTGCGTCAATGTTTTCTTGTGCCTGTAAAATATTTTCCATTACGTTTAAGCCTTCAGTCCTATCGAAATTTGCAGTTTGTCTTGAAACCACTTCAATTTCTGTAGATGCAATTGCATCATTAAATCCTTGTCCTCTATCTCTTGCAGCTGAAGTTCCAGCGATTCCTTCTAATTCTACTACATTTCCTTTTGAACCTAATTTTTCATTAATATATTCTCCAGCAAGTACTCCTCCAGCAACATTATCTGATGCAATATGAGTAACAACTTCACCTTTATTTGCTGCTCTGTCTAATGTAATAACTGGAATACTCTTGCCATTTGCTTCTTTAACTGCATTTCCTACAGCATCAGAATCTGTTGGATTAATTAATATTAAATCAACACCTTGAACAACTAAATCTTCTACATTTGCTAATTCTTTAGCTGAATCATTTTCTGAATCAAGTACAACTAATTCAAATCCTAATTCTTTAGCTTTTTCTTCTGCACCTGTTTTCAAATCTACAAAGAATGGATTATTTAATGTTGAAAGTACTAATCCTATTTTCTTTGGTTCTTCTTTTTTTACTTCTTTATCATTGCTTATTAATCTAAGCGCTACTGGTATAAACACTTCAATTTCTTCACCATTAAGAACTTTATCTGCATTTTCTACGCCAAGCGAACCAATTAATTTTGGCTGTTGAGCAACTGTTGCAGCCATTTCTCCTGCTTCTATTGATTTAATAGCATCTCCTGTAGCATCGAAACCCACTACTAGAATATCTCTTCCAGATGATTTAATTGCTTCCATAGCGCCTAATGCCATTTCATCATTGTGAGCAAATACTGCGTCAATATTTTCTTGTGCCTGTAAAATATTTTCCATTACATTTAAGCCTTCAGTCCTATCGAAATTTGCAGTTTGTCTTGCAACTACTTCAATTTCTGTAGATGCAATTGCATTATTAAAGCCTTTACCTCTATCTCTTGCTGCAGAAGTTCCTGCAATACCTTCTAATTCAACAACTTTTCCTTTACCATTTAATTTTTCACTAATAAATTCTCCAGCAAGTACTCCTCCTGCAACATTATCTGATGCAATATGAGTAACAACTTCTCCTTTATTAGCACCTCTATCTAATGTAATAACTGGTATACTACTATCATTTGCTTGCTTCACTGCATTTCCTACAGCATCAGAATCAGCAGGGTTAATCAATATTAAATCAACACCTTGTGTAATTAAATCTTCTACATTTGCTAATTCTTTAGCTGGATCATTTTCTGAATCTAATACAACTAATTCATATCCTAATTCTTTAGCTTTTTCTTCAGCACCTGTTTTTAAATCTACAAAGAAAGGATTATTCAATGTAGATAATACCAATCCAATCTTACCGCCTTTTTCTTCAGTATCATTATTACTTGATGAACAAGCAACCATACTAAATAACATAATAAATACCATTAACATAACTAACATCTTTTTCATTTTATTCCTCCCATTTTTTTCATTTCTGATTAATTTATATAATAAGCTTTCACTTTATTATTCGCTATCCCTATCTATTAAAACCGCAACTAATATTACTAAACCTTTTGTAAGCAATTGATAATATGATGTTACATCCATTAAATTTAATGCATTATTTAAAATTCCAATTATTAATGCACCAATTATAGTGCCTATTACTCCACCTTTTCCTCCTGCTAAAGATGTTCCTCCAAGAACAACAGCAGCAATAGCATCAAGCTCATATCCTGAACCAGCTTGCGGCTGAGCCGATGATAATCTAGCAGTTACTATTAATCCAGCCACAGCAGCTAAAGCACCTGATATTGCATATACTTTATATTTAACTTGCATTACATTTATTCCTGATAATTTAGTTGCTTCTTCATTTCCACCAAGTGCATATACATATCTTCCTAATGAAGTATTTTTAAGAATATAATATGCAATCGCAAATACAACAATCGTAATTATTATTGGAAATGGTATTCCAAATACTTTCCCGCTTCCAATAAACGAGAAAATCTCAGCTCCATTAAAATCACCTGTACTGATAGGTCTACCATTTGTAAATATTAAAGTTGCTCCTCTAATAATTGTCATCATTGCTAAAGTTGCAATAAACGGTTGAACTTTTCCTTTTGCAATAATAATTCCATTAAGGAACCCAATAAAGGAACCCAGTAAGATTGCACATATTACAGCAACTATCATTGGAACTCCAGAAGCAAGTAAACTTGCTGCAATTGCACCACTAAGCGCTAAAGTTGACCCAACAGATAAATCAATACCACCCGTCAATATTATAAAAGTCATCCCAGCAGCAATAACAGAATTTATTGAAGTCTGCTTAAAAACATTTAAAATATTTGAAACAGTTAAAAATCTATCATTTAATACTGCTATAATTAATGAAAAAATAATTAATCCAATAACCGATTTATATTTCATTAACAATTCTTTATTTTTACTATTCATTTATATCACCTGTTCTCCTACTGCTAAACTCATAATTTTCTCTTGAGTAGCCTCTTTAATTGATAACTCACCAGCAATTCCACCTTCATGCATAACAATAATTCTATCACTCATACCAAGTATTTCAGGTATTTCAGAAGATATCATTAAAATTGACATTCCTCGTTTTTTATACTCATTAATTAAATTATAAATTTCTTTTTTAGCTCCAACATCGACACCTCTGGTAGGTTCATCCAATATTAACAATTTAGGATTTGTTATTAAACTTTTAGCTATTGCAACTTTTTGTTGATTACCACCACTCAAATTTTTAACTGTTTGATTTATACTTGGTGTTTTAATACTCATTGAATCAATATATACCTGAGCATCTTCTTTTTCTTTCTTTCTATTTAAATATCCGAATTTCCCTTCAATATTTTTAAGTGCAGAAATATGAATATTTTCTTTAACCGAAAGACTCAAAATTAAACCATCTTTTTTTCTATCTTCTGATACATATGCTATTTTTTTATCAATTGCATCTTTTGGACTTTTTATAAAAATTTCTTTATCATTTAAAATAAGTTTTCCATATTTTAATTTATAAACACCGTAAATTGTTTTAGCAAGTTCAGTTCTTCCAGCTCCCATTAAACCTGCAACACCTAATATTTCACCCTCTTTTATTCCAAAAGAAACATCTTTTAAATACTTATTTTGTAAATTAACAACTTGAAATATAGTTTTACCAAATTTATGATCAATTTTAGGAAATTGTTCATCCAATTTTCTTCCAACCATTAGTTCAATCATTCTCTCCTTTGTTAAATCTTCTATTTTCTCTTCTTGTATAAATTCACCATCCCTTAAAATAGTAACATCATCACAAATTTCAAATATTTCTTCAAGTCTATGCGATATATATACCATACTTTTACCATTTTCTCTAAGCTTTCTCATAACTTTAAAAAGACTTTCAGTTTCGCTATCTGTTAAAGCATCCGTCGGTTCGTCCAATACAATCAATTTTGCATCTAATGAAAGAGCTTTTGCAATTTCTACAAGTTGCTGTTTACCAATAGATAAAGTACCTACAATTTCTTTTGGATTTTCATTAAGTCCAACTTCATTTAAAAGTTTTTCAGCTTCAAAATAAGTTTTTTTCCAATCAATTTTCCCAAACTTATTTTTGAACTCACGCCCCATGAAAATATTTTCAGCAATGCTTAATTCATTTATCAAATTTAACTCCTGATGAATAATTGCAATTCCTGCATCTTGTGATTCTTTAGGACCATTAAATTCAACTAATTCACCTTTATAGTAAATATCTCCAGAACTTCTTTTATAAACACCTGTCATTACTTTTACTAAAGTTGATTTTCCAGCACCATTTTCACCTAATAATGCCATAATTTTGCCATCATATACATTCAAATGTACATTATTTAAAGCCACCACACCAGGAAATTCTTTTCTAACATTTTCCATTCTTAAAATTATATTATTCATAGCTCCTCCTTAAAAAACAACTCCTGAGTGTAAAATAATATTGCTGTATGGTGTAATTTCACCAGTTCTCACGATAGCTTTTGAATCATTTGTTAAAACTTTAAATTCTTCATGACTAACTTCAATAATTTTAATAATATTTCCTTGTTCCTTTTCAACTTTTTCTATAATTTCAATCATTTCATTATATACTTTTAGATTATTTTCTTTAAATTCCTTAGCTATTGTAATAACCTCTACAAACTGTTCAGCAAGAACTATTTCCAAAGTTTCAATAAAAGAAGGAATACCCAAAGTAAGAGCTAAATCAATTCTCTCTACTCCATTCGGAATAGGCAATCCAGAATCACATACAGTAATCATATCAGTATGACCTAATTTTGAAATAACACTTGAAATACTTGAATTTAATAATTTCCCTTTTTTCATAATTTTTCACCCATAAATTCCTTTAATTCTTCCATACTTGGTAGCGAACTTTGCGCTCCTTTTTTAGTTACTGAAAATGCTGCTACATTTGTAGCTATTTTAATTGCATCTCTTATACTTTCACCATTATCCATGCAAAATGCAATTGCACCTGTAAAACTATCTCCAGCAGCAGTTGTATCAACCGCTTTAACTTTTAAAGCTTCAAATTTTTCATATCCTTTACTGTTATAAAATAAACTTCCATTTTCTCCTAATGTCACAATCAAGTTTTTTACGCCCATACTTAACATTTTCTCGCAAGCTTTTAATAAATCATTTTCATTATTTATCTTTATATCAGACAATAATTCCAATTCTGATTCATTTGGAGTTAATAAATCAGTTAATGAAATAATCGATTTATTAAGTTTTTTAGCTGGAGCAGGATTTAAAATAGTAAATGTATCTGATTTTTTTGCTATTTCAAATGATTTTTCAACAACATTTAAAGGCGTTTCTAATTGAGACACTAAAATATCACTTATTTCAACCAACTCTTTATAATTTATTATATCTTCTTCATCAATATCAAAGTTTGCACCTGGTAATACAACTATTGAATTATCCCCATTTTCATTTACCATAATAAAAGCAAGACCAGTAGATTTATCACTTTTTTCTACATTATCAGTATTTACACCAGATTTATTTAAACTTTCAATTAATTTTATTCCATATTCATCATTTCCAACTTTGCCAAGCATTTTTACATTTCCACCAAGTTTACCTATTGCCGCTGCTTGATTTGCTCCTTTCCCACCTGCTATTTTATCAAGACCATTTCCAAGTACAGTTTCTCCAACAGCAGGTGTTACATTAACCTGTGTTACAAGATCCATATTTAAACTTCCTAAAACCGTTATCATTTCACACCTCCGCGTAAACGTTTACCCTATTGTAAAACATTATACTGATTTTCTTATAACCAGATTTGTTTTTAATTTTATTGTTTTTCCTTCTTTATTGTTATCAAGAACATCAATTAATAACTTAACTGCTTCATATCCCATTTTATATGCTGGTTGATTAACAGTTGTAAGTGGCGGATCAATCATATCTGATAAAAATATATTATCATATCCTAACACCGCAATATCATTCGGTACATGAATCCCTTTTTCCTTTAATGTTCGTATAGCATTTACAGCTATTAAATCATTTCCACAAAATATTGCATCAAATTCTACTTTACTATTTAATAATTCATTAGTTCCATCAATTCCCCATTGAGCTTTATATTCACCTTCAAATATTAACTCAAAATTAATTAATATTCCAGAATCTTCTAACGCTTTTGTATATCCGCCTAATCTCTCTATTGCAGTTGTTGTTGATAAAGGACCAGTAATATATGCAATTTTTTTGTACTCTTTTTTTATTAAATAATCAACTGCCTCATATGCACCTGAAAAATTATCAACTAGAACTTTTCCTTTTATGTTTTTTACATTTATATCTCTATCAATTAATACCAAAGGAATTTTTAATTTATTTAATGATTCTACATTTCCCTCTTTATTAGCAGATTGTGTCAATATTATTCCATCTACCATTTTTTGTGCAAGCATTTCTAAATAACTGCTTTCCTTTTCTGCATCATCATCCGTATTACAATACATTATCATATATCCTTCTTTGTTAGCTTTATCTTCCGCTCCACGGGCAAGTTCAGGGAAAAACGGATTTGTAATATCAGGTAAAACAAGTCCAATTGTATTTGTTTTTCTTGTAACAAGACTTCTAGCCATTAAGTTTGGAATATAATTATTTTCTTTAGCAATCAGCAAAACACGTTCGCGAGTTTTTTTTGAAATTCTCTCATCTTTATTATTAAGAATCTTTGAAACCGTTGCAGTTGATACATTTGCTTTTTTTGCAATATCTTTAATTGTAATTTTCATATATGCCTCCACATCTGCGAAAACGTTTACCCAGACATATCGTATCATAGAATTTTATTTTATGCAAACGTTTTTTTATTGACATATAAAAAATAAAAGGATACAATATGACCATGTAGTCACATTAAACTAATGTTTATATGCTTTTGATTATTATTCGCTATTCAGGGTATAATATAAACGTAACAATATTTACAGGAAAGGAGTTCTTATGATAAAAGTTAAAGGATTATATCACTCATATTCAAATGATAATAAGTATGCTGTAAAAAACGCAAATTTCGAAATAAAAAAAGGTGAAGTATTTGGTTTTTTGGGGCCTTCAGGTGCCGGCAAATCCACTACACAAGGCGTTCTTACAGGCTTACTTCCTATTCAGAAAGGCGAAGTTACAATTGCAGGTTATGATATAAGAAATCCAAAAAAAGAAATGTTTAATCTTATTGGAGTATCATTTGAACAATCAAACGTTTATGATAAATTGACTGCATACGAAAATTTAAATTTTTATAGAAAACTTTTCGATGTAAAAACTAGAGAACCTAAAGAACTTTTAGAGCTTGTTGGTCTTGATCATGTTGCCAATAAAAAAGCTGGAGAATTTTCAAAAGGAATGAAACATAGACTAACTTTTATAAGAAGCATGATTAATAATCCTAAAATTTGGTTTCTTGATGAACCTACAACAGGATTAGATCCAGCAATTGCTAGTGAAATGAAAGAAATTATTAAAAAAGAAAAAGAAAAAGGAACAACTATTTTTCTAACTACTCACAATATGTATGTTGCTGATGAATTATGCGATAGAATTGCTTTTATTATAGATGGAGAAATAAAATTAATTGATTCTCCTAGAAATTTAAAATTAAAATACGGTAAAAAACTTGTTGACGTTGAACATTTTGAAAATGATATATTGAAAAAAGAGAGTTTATCTTTAATTGAACCTAAAGATAAAGCACGATTAAATGACATTATTAGTGCAGGTAATATTGAAATAATGCATACAAAAGAAGCAACTCTTGAAGAAATCTTCATTAAGGTAACTGGTAAGGGGTTGAAATAATCATGAAAAAATTATGGTTTTGTTTTAAAAAAGACATTGCTTTAGCTATGAAAAGCTGGTACATATACACAGAACTCATTATGGCTTTTGTATTTATAATAATTCTTTTATTTATCGTTCCTGAAAATTTTGATTCTACTAGAACTATATATGCTTATTTTGATTTAAAACCGGCTGAAATGAATAGAATTGATGAATTCATAAACGAAAGTGAAGATAAAATAATTTTACTTGATTCAAGATCTGATGTTATAAATATATTAAGAGAAGAAAAAAGCAGTATTGGGATGGTTGTTACAAAACAATATAGAAGACTTGATTATGAAATAATTTTACAAGGATTTGAAAACGAGAAACTCAAAACATTAATGAAAACTGATTTTTTAATGCATTTTATAGAAGAAACCCCTCACTACGAAAGTATAGTAACTAGTACTACTTTAATGGGAAACAATCAAAAATTAAGCGATAGATTAAATATGCTACCTATTTTTTTAACTATGAACGCTTCTTTTATGGGTCTTTTTATAATTGCATCCTATATATTTTTAGATAAAGAAAGAGGTACAATTAGAGCTTTAGCTGTAACTCCATTACCTATATGGCAATATTTATTAAGTAAAGTTGGACTTATTGTTGTGTCTGGTTTACTATCAAGTTTTATTACCGCAATATTTGTCGCAGGCACAAATGTCAATTACATTGGTTTATTTTTTTTACTAGTAACAACAAATATTTTTGGTTCTGTTCTTGGTCTTTTTATAACTAGTTTTTTCAAAGATATGGCTTCAGCAATGGGATGGATGTATTCTGTAATTATTTTACTTATGTTCCCATCTTTTTCATATTATATGCCAGCTTTTTCACCGCTTGCATTAAGATTATTACCGTCATATCCAATGTTATTTGCATACAAAGAATTATTTTTTGAACATGGAAACATTAGTTATGTTTATAATGTATGCTTAATGTTTTCAGTATTGTCTATAATAATATTTTTAATAACAAATAAAAGATTTAAAGAGACATTAACTATATAAGGAGGGATTATCAATGAAGCGAATACTTGCAATAGTTGGAAGAGATATAACAAGCGGAAAACGCGATTTTATTTATGCTTATATTATGATCGTACCTTTTGTAATGGCTCTTATTTTAAAAGCGATTATTCCAGGTGTTGACACCACAACAATAAATGTAGCAGTTTTAGACACATTAGAACCTCAATTAATTGAATATCTTGATGAATTCGCAAAAGTTAAAGAATTTGAAACAATTCAAGATATTAGAGTTAGAGTTTCTAAAACAGATGATTATCTTGGGCTTGTTAAAAAAAATGATAAATACAATATTATCAGTCAAAATAATGAAAGCGAAGGATCATATGATTTCTTAGAACTTATAGTCAATAGTTATCAAAAGGATTTATATATTTTCCCTATTGATATTAAAATAACTGATAGCGGCTGGAAACTTCATCCACTTAAACAACAAGGTGCAAATTTTTTAATTATTTTTACCACCGTATTTGGTGGCATGTTAATATTACTTAGCCTTGTTGAAGAAAAAATGAGCAACACACTTTCAGCAATTAATGTATCACCTACATCAAAATTTGAATTTATTATAGGTAAAAGTATTTTAGGTTTAACAATACCAATAGTTGGCATTATAGGAATCTTGTTAATTGTTGGTTTTGAAGGAATTAATTATTTAATGGTAATTGTAGTTTCTATATCATTATCATTTATCAGTATGATCATTGGATTTGTTATAGGTATTATGAACGACGAGCCAATAAGCGCAATCGCAAGTATGAAAATGATATTTATACCCGTTATGGGATCAATCTTTGGAGCAATGTATCTATCAGAAAAATTTATACCTCTTCTTTATTGGTCACCATTTTATTGGGCGTATGAAGCTATGAATTCAATAATTCTAAATGAAGCAACATGGCCAATGATATTTAAAGATTGTATTATTATCACTTTTATAACAGTATTAGTCTTTATAATGTTAAAAAATAGAATCAAAAGAGGTCTTAATTAAAAAGGAGGTCAATTATGAACAGTTTAGGAATACTCGGATTATTTTTAATTTTATATGCTGGATTGGTTATATTTATTGCAATAAAAAAACCAAAATCCATTTGGGAAATGTCAAAAATCAAATTTTTTATTAAGTATTTAGGTGAAAGTGGCACTGTTTACTTTTTCTATATCTGGGCTGCTTTAGCTGCAGTAATCGGTATCTGGCTATTAATTAAATAACACTCTATCCAAATCAAAAACCCACTAAATGTGGGTTTTTAATTATCACTCAATATTTCAAAGCACACTCACTCAATTAGATTAACCAAACCGGTACAGCCCAACTCTCACTATTTATAGGAATTAAATCATCTACCATACTAATAACATTTCCAATGCCACATTCAAGACCCACTTTTTCTAATACTGAAAAATGACGTCCAGCATTCTTTTTAGGATTACTACTTTTCTTTATTTCAATTGGATATAGTTTACCATTTTCTTCAATAATCAAATCTATTTCTTTTTGATCTGAATCTCGATAATAAAAAACCGGTGGTCTTTTCCCTGCATTCAGATAACTTTTTATAATTTCAGAAACCACAAAAGTTTCAAAAAAAGCCCCTGACATAGCAGAAACTTCCAACGCTTCACTTGATGTCCATCTTGTCAAATAAGCACATAACCCAGTATCCATAAAGTACATATTCGGCGCTTTTATAATCCTTTTTAGTAAATTATTAAAATATGGCTCAATTAAAACAATAATACCTGAAGTAATTAAAAGAGACATCCATTTTTTTGCAGTAGGCGAAGATATTCCTACATCCTTTGCCAATTCTGAATAATTTACCATTTGACTTGTTCTTGCCGCACAAGCTGTTAAAAACCTTTGGAACTGCATTTCATCAGCAACCTGTGTTAAATCTCTAATATCTCGGTGTATGTAGGTATCCACATAGGATGCGTAAAACCTCTCAACACTTTTCTCTTCCGCATGTATTGCAGGCATTGATCCCTTATAAATTCTTTCATAAATATCATGTAATTTCATTTTTTTTGCAATCCGAACTCTATTCATTAATCGTTTAATATCTGTTGTATAAGGCTCATTCCGTAACTTATTCAATTCTGAATTAGAAAGCCCTTGCATCGGTATAATCCCCACTCTTCCCGCAAGGCTTTCACTTACATCTTTCATCATACGAAACATTTGCGACCCAGTAAGCCAAAAATCACCATTTTTCTTACTTTTATCGACGTATAATTTAATATATGAAAGCAATTCTGGCGCATATTGAATCTCATCAATAATTACTGGCGGTTGATATCTCTGAAGAAAAAGTGATGGTTCTTCTTTTGCCAATTGCCTTGCAATAGGATCATCAAGACTTATATAATTTCGTTCGTTTTCTGCTACTTTTTCCAGTAAAGTTGTTTTCCCAACTTGCCTAGGTCCGGTTACCAATAACACTGGATAAGTTTCTGATACTTCTCTAACAATATTTTCTAATGCTCTCTCGATAAACATCTAAAACCTCCTTGATTTCAGTAATAATATTCAATTTATATTTTCCCGTGCAATTTAAACTATAGTTTTATATTACACGAACATTATGAAAAAATCAAGAAACTTCGGTTATTTTAATGTCATTGTTTAAATTAACCGAAAGCATATGTTTTTTATATAAAAACTGACTCTACATTAAATTTCTAATACATAGCCAGCTATTAATTTATATTGTAAATTTTTCCTGTTTCAGTTAAATTCTTGCAACTTTAGATTTAATTGCTGCATCGAAAACTGCTTTTGATACAACTTTTGATACTCTTTCATCTAATGCAGAAACTATAACATTATCTTCTTTTAAATCTTTTTCATCAACTAAGCTAGCAATTGCATATGCTGCAGCAACTTTCATCTCTTCATTTATATCAATTGCTTTTGCATCAAGAGCTCCTCTAAATATCCCCGGAAATGCAAGCACATTATTAATCTGATTTGCATAATCGCTTCTTCCAGTTCCATATATTCTAACATTAGCTTCTTTTGCTTTTTCTGGTGATATTTCTGGATCAGGATTTGCCATTGCAAATACTATTGCATCACTATTCATTGATTTTGCCATTTCTACTGTTAACACATCTTTAGCAGAAACTCCAATAAATACATCTGCATTATTCATTGCATCTTTTAAAACACCATGTATTTTTTCTTTATTTGTAAGTAATGCAATTTCATCTTTCACTACGTTTCCATTTTCTTTATCACTTGAGATAATACCTTTTCTATCACATACTAAAATATCTTTTACACCTAAATTTAATAGCATTTTTGTTATTGCATTTCCCGCAGCTCCAGCACCATTAACCACTATTTTTATTTCATTAATTTTTTTATTAACTAATTTTAATGAATTAATAATAGCAGATGATACAACTACTGCCGTTCCATGTTGATCATCATGAAATACAGGGATATTTAAATCTTTCTTTAATCTTCTTTCAATTTCAACGCATCTTGGCGATGAAATATCTTCAAGATTAATTCCTCCAAATGTTGGTGATATCATTTTAACAGCTTGTACTATTTCATCTACATCTTTTGTATCAAGACATATTGGAAATGCATCAATATTTGCAAACACTTTAAATAATATACTTTTCCCTTCCATAACAGGTAAAGCCGCTTCTGGTCCAATATCTCCTAATCCAAGTACTGCTGTTCCATCTGTAACTACAGCAACTAAATTGCCTTTTGATGTATATTTATATACATCATCCACATTATCATGTATTTTTCTACACGGTTCCGCTACTCCTGGAGTATATGCAATTGATAGATCATCTTTAGTTTCAAGTTTAATTTTACTTGTTACTTCGATTTTACCCTTATGTATTTCGTGCATTTCAAGCGCCATTTTATTATAATCCATTATTCTACTCCTTTTATTTGTTCATTAAAATATTTTTTTATTTCTTCTAATTCATTTACTTTCGAAAAACCTAATCTAAAATCAGAACCTTCATAAATTTTATTTGAGTAACTACTAATTTCTAATTTATTTTCTAATTTATTTTTTTCAATATAATCTATAGCAGATAATTTATTCATAATAATTAAATCTACATTTTTATTAATTAAATTTTCAAATAAAACATCTTCATTTGGAGATTCGACTTTATTTAATCTTACATTATTATCAAATTCATCAAAATACTTATAAGCAGATAAATGGCTAATAGAAAAATTATCAATATCTTCAATTCTATTAATAGAAATATTATTTTCTTTTCTTGAAATAAATATATATTCAGTATACTCTCTATAAGCATCTGAAAAGCTCATATTTTTTTCTCTATCTTTAGTATAAGAAATTGCAGGAATTATATCTACAGCACCTGTTTTTAACATTTCTAAAGACGTTTCCCATGAACATATAAAATATTTAATTTTAATATTTTTATCTTTAAATGCATTATTTATAAATTCAATATCAATACCCGACAATTTATTATCCTTAAATACTATATAAGGTGGATACGGACTCGATGCTATTACTAAAGTATCAGGTTCTCTTAGTAAATTGTAAAACTCAAAACTTTCATTTTCAAGCTTCTGAATTTTATTTTCTAAAATTTTAAGTGACTCCTTTTCATTATTTAAATTTACAGTTATTGATTGAACATTATTTGAAACTTCATTTACAGAATTTTCTAACTTATTCAAATAATTATTAGTATTATCAAAATGTTCTTGTGTAGTCTTTGAATCCTTCATATTTTGATTTGACAAATCAACAACATTATTAAAAGTGTTTTCTACTTTTCCTAAATTCAAACTACTATCATTAATAGAATTACTAACATTTAGAATAGATTTAGTAACATTTTCAATTCCATTTTGTGTAGTTTTAGAAACATCAGACATTGCGTTAATTCTACTTACTAATTTTTCTCCGATAGTTTCTGTTTCATTTGCAAGTTTTCTTATTTCATCAGCAACAACAGAAAAACCTCTTCCAGCTTCTCCAGCACGCGCGGCCTCAATAGAAGCATTAAGTGCCAGTAAATTTGTCTGAGAACTAATTTTAAGCACCTCATTTATCATATCTTTCGAATCATTTGTTGTTTCATCTAATTTTATTATATCTGCACTAATAACTGTCAATTCGTTATTTACACCTTTTATTTTTTCTACATCTTTCTCAATTTCTTCTTGATATTTAACTAAAATATCATATGAAATGTCAGCTTCGGATTGAATTTTAGCAAAAGAACTATGTGTTATATTAAAATTATTCGATAAATTAATAAATAAATTTTTAAAATTATCAAAGCTATTCAATTGCTCTTCGGAAATTTCTAAAGTGTTGTCTAGATGTTTAGTAATTTATTGCAATTCTAAAGAACTAATATCTAATAGAAAAGAAAATTCTGTAATTAAATCAGTAAATTTTTCTGCAACTTTTTTTGATTTTCCTACCTTTTCTTTATACTTTTCATTTTCATCTTTCATTAGCTTTAATTTTTCCTCGTTATTTTTTCTAAAAAAAGCCATTTTCCCCTCCAAAATCACCAATAAGCTATTATTTGTTTCAAACTTTATCTGTTTTATAAGAAGCTATTTAATCTATCATTTTTAATCATCTTAATAATATTATAAAACTCTTCTTTAGATTTCACTGCATTAATTTCATGTCTAATTGCTGCAGCATTATTTATTCCTTTTAAATACCAAGAAGCATGTTTTCTTATTTCTAAAACACTTCTATGTTCACCTTTAAATTCATTCATATATTCAAACTGTTTTTCAAGCACCGTTAATCTTTCAAATAAATTAGGTTCCTTTAAAATCTCACCAGTTTTAAAATAATGATTAATTTGCTTTATAAGCCAAGGTTTACCTTTAGCTCCACGTGCAATCATTATTCCATCAGCTTTTGTAATCTTTTTAATATTTATTGCATCTTCCACACTAAAAACGTCTCCATTTGCTATAACTGGAATTTTTAAATTTTCTTTAACACTTTTTATAATTTCCCAATTTGCTTTGCCAGAATACTGTTGTTCTCTTGTTCTACCATGAACAGCTACTGCACTTGCACCAGCGTCTTCAATCATTTTAGCAAATTCAACTGCATTAATTGAGTCTTCATCCCAACCCGTTCTTATTTTAACTGTTACAGGTTTTATTGAATTTTTAACAACAGTTTTTATTATTTTACTTGCAAGTTCAGGATTTCTCATAAGCGCAGACCCTTCACCATTTTTTACAATTTTAGGAGCAGGACAACCCATATTAATATCAAGAATATCATTATTATGACTATTAAGCTCATATGCTATTTTGCCCATAATATCTACATCAGAGCCAAATATCTGAAGAGTAACCGGTTTTTCTATATCATCAATATGCATTATTTCTTTTGTTTTTTTATCTTTATAAAAAAGCGCTTTTGCACTTACCATCTCAGTTACTAATAATCCGCATCCATATGATTTTGCTATTAATCTAAATGCTTTATCAGTTACTCCAGCCATAGGTCCTAAAATCACTTCACCTTCAATATTAATACTGCCAATTTTCATTTTATCACCTATTTAATCTATAAATGTAGTTTAATCCATCAAGAGTTAAAAATTTATCTATTAAATCAATAACCTCAGATTCACTCTCTATTAAAGTAGCAAGTCCACCAGTTGCAATTACTTTAACATCATAGCCCATCTCTTTTTTCATTTTATTTACAATATATTCAACTGAACCAGCATAACCATAAATTATACCTGATTGAATACTTTCAACGGTCGTTTTACCAATTACTTTTTTAGGCTTAATAAGTTCAACCCTAGTTAACTTCGCTGCATTTCTAAAAAGCGCATCTTGAGAAATTTTAATTCCTGGTAAAATAGCTCCGCCAAGATACTCACCTTTATCGCTAATTGCATCAAACGTTGTAGCTGTTCCAAAATCAACAATTATTAACCCATTTCCATATTTCTTAATTCCAGCCACTGAATTTACTATTCTATCTGCTCCAACTTCTTTAGGATTATCATATTTAATATTTATTCCGGATTTTAATTTTGATCCGACTACCATCGCTTCAACTTTACAATATTTTTTTGCCATATGCTCTAAAGAATACATAACTTGAGGAACAACAGACGAAATTATAACATTATCAATATCCTCTAAAGTATACCCTTTCATTTTAAAAAGCTGACCAATTAAAATTGCTAATTCATCTTCAGTTCTTGTTCTTAATGTTGATATTCTCCAATTTTCAATCAATTTATCATTTTTATATAAGCCAAATACAATATTTGTATTTCCAACATCAAATGCTAATAACATAATTCACCCCTATATATAAAGCTTATCAATTCCTCTAATTGATACTTCACCATAAAAAACAGCTTCTTCTTCACCATTTTCATTAATCACCAACAACTGACCTTTTTCATTTATATTAATAACTTCCACTTTTCTAACATTATTTGCATTAATAATATTAACTTCTTTTCCAATGATTATAGATTTATTTCTACAAATATTAAGTGTATTTTCTATATTTTTTTCATTTAAAAATTCTTTTAATAGTATATCAAATTTCTTTAAAAAAACTTCTAGAAAATCTCTTAACTTTAAATCTTTACCAGTTTCAATTTTATATGATGTCGCAATAGACTCTAATTCATCACTAAACCCAACTTGATTTAAATTTACACCAATTCCTAACACTATATAATTTATTTTATTAAGTTCTGCATTAAGCTCAGTAAGTATACCACAAATTTTTTTACCATTAATAACAATATCGTTTGGCCATTTAATTTTCACATCAATATCAGATATTTCATTAAAAGTTTCAACAATTGCAGCAGCGCCAATTTGAGTAAATAACGGAGCATCTATCGGTGAAATATCAGGTCTCAATAAATAGGACATATAAAGACCATTATCCGATTCCCAAACTCTTCCAAGCCTCCCTTTGCCTTTTGTTTGTTTACTACTTACTGCTAGTAAATTTTTAAAGTCATATTTTTTTGATTCTCTTTTTAAAATATCATTTGTTGAATCAATTTCATCATAATAAAATGATTTATCAATAAAATCATATTTTTCAATAATTAAAGCTAGTTCAGAATTATTTAATCTTTGTTCATTTTCAATCAATCTATATCCTTTCGAAGAAACAGATTGAATATTATATCCTTGTTCTTTTAATTTTTTAATTACTTTCCAAACAGCAGTCCTTGATACTTTTAACTGAACACTAATTTTTGCTCCTGAAAGATATACGTCTTTATTAGATTTTAATAATTTCAATATTTCTTTTTCCATAAATCGTCACCACCAATAACTTCATTATAATGTTTTTCTATTTTTTTTACAACCAAAAAAGCACCTCTTTCGAGATGCTTAATTTATTAACCAAATAGTGATAATAATACTCCAGCTGATACCGCTGAACCAATAACACCTGCAACATTCGGTCCCATAGCATGCATTAATAAGAAATTAGAAGGATTTTCTTGCTGTCCAACTTTTTGAGATACACGAGCAGCCATAGGTACAGCTGATACTCCTGCAGATCCAATTAATGGATTAATGCCTCCACCTGAAATCTTATTCATAATTTTTGCAAGAATTACTCCTGCAGCAGTACCAATTGCAAATGCAAGTACTCCTAAAGCCATAATAGCTAATGTTTTAACATTTAAGAATGCTGCAGCTGTTGCTGTTGCGCCAACTGAAACTCCCAGAAATATTGTAACAATATTAATTAATGCATTTTTAGCTGTATCTTCTAATCTTGCTACAACTCCAGATTCTTTAAATAAATTACCTAACATCAACATACCTACTAAAGCTGTTGCTGGTGGTACTATTAAAGCTACAATTAAAGTTGTTGCAATTGGGAAAAGTATTTTTTCCAATTTTGAAACTTTTCTTAATTGCTTCATTTTAATCATTCTTTCTTCTTTTGTAGTTAAAGCTTTCATAATTGGCGGTTGAATTACTGGTACTAATGCCATATATGAATATGCTGCAACTGCTATTGCACCTAATATATGTGGTGCAAGCTTTGAAGCTAAAAATATTGCTGTTGGGCCATCAGCACCACCAATAATAGCAATAGCTGCTGCTTCTTGAGCATTAAATAAACCAGTACCAATTGCACCAATAAAAGTAGTATAAATACCAAACTGTGCTGCTGCACCTAATAATAATGATTTAGGATTTGCAATCAAAGGTCCAAAATCTGTCATTGCACCAATTCCTAAAAATATAATTGGTGGAAACAACCCTAAATGGTCGCCTTGATAAAAATACCATAATAATCCACCTGGTTCAATAGATCCAGCAACAGGGCCTTTCATTAATTCTGCTAAAGGTAAATTCGTTAATAACATACCAAACGCAATTGGTAATAATAATAATGGTTCAAATTCTTTTTTAATAGCAAGATATAAAAGTAAGAAAGAAATTAAAAGCATGATAATTTGCTGAATTGTAATTGCAGCAAAACCTGTGCTTTTTAAGAAATCCATAAAAGCTTGTGCCATATATATCTCCTTCCTATTTACGCTATTACAACTAAAACTTCACCAGAATCAACAGAGTCGCCATTGTTTACATTGATTGATTTAACAACGCCGTCTACATCAGATGCAATTTCGTTTTCCATTTTCATTGCTTCTAAAACTAATAATACATCTCCGCTGCTTATAGTATCTCCCTCAGCAACTTTTAAACTTAAAATTGTTCCAGGCATTGGAGATTCAATTGCATGTCCACCAGCTGGTGCTGCTTTTACAGCTTTTTTAGGAGCTGCTTTTGGAGCTGCTTTCTTTGTTGTAGCAACCGGTGCTGCTACTGGTGCTGGTGCTGCTACCGATGCTGATGAAGCACTATTTCCTAACTCTTCTACCTCTACATCATATGAATTCCCATTTACAGATATTCTGAATTTTTTCATTGTTATTGTCCCTCCAGATTAATTTAATTTCGAATTAACTTGATTAATTCTTCCTACTACTCCCCAAGTTGGTGTATCTTCACTTACTCTTATAATATTTCTAACAATAATGTTATCAACTGAAGTTTTTAAACTACTTGCAATTGCTGCAGAAATAACAGCTATAAGTTCTTCATCATTTGTCTCTTCATACACTTCTTCAATTTCAGCTTTTTTATTCTCAGTAGTTTTTACTACTTTTATTTTTGTATCACCTTTGTTCTCAATATTTTGAACAATTTTTGTTAATACTACTGCCATTCCCCAAATAATTATTAAAGCAACAAAAGTAATTCCCATTCCTAAAATAGTTGTTTGAACAGCAGCCATAACTTTTTCACTTGTTGTCATTTTATCAAGTAAATTTGGATCTGCTAATCTTTCTAATAAAGTCATTTAATCACTCCTTATAATGGAATATTGCCGTGTTTTTTATTTGGACGAGTTACTGTTTTTGAAGAAAGCATATCAAAAGCATCCACTAATCTTGCTCTTGTTGTACTTGGTTCAATAACATCATCTACAAAACCTCTCTCAGCTGCTTTATAAGGTGTTGCAAATTCATCTTCATATTCTGCTATTTTTTGTTTTCTAGTTTCTTCTGGATTTTCAGAATCAGCAATATCTCTTCTAAAGATAATATTTGCAGCTCCTTTTGCTCCCATTACTGCAACTTCAGCACTTGGCCATGCAAGAACTAAATCAGCACCCAATTCTTTTGAACACATTGCTAAATAAGATCCACCATAAGCTTTTCTTAAAATAACAGTAATTAATGGAACTGTAGCCTCTGAATATGCATAAAGTAATTTAGCACCATGTCTAATTATTCCACCAAATTCTTGAGTAGTTCCTGGTAAGAATCCTGGTACATCTTCTAAAGTTAAAATTGGAACATTAAATACATCACAAGTTCTAACAAATTTTGCAGCTTTATCAGATGCATTAATATCTAAACAACCAGCTAATATTTTAGGTTGATTCGCTACAACACCAATAGTCTTACCGTTAATTCTAATAAATCCAGTTACAATGTTTTTAGCATATTTCTCTTGATATTCAAAGAAATCTCCATCATCAGCCAAAATTTTAATAACATCTTTAATTTCATAAGGCTTATTAGGGTTTGCTGGAATTATTTCATTTAATTCTATATTTTTTCTATTAATATCATCATTTGTTGGTACAGTAGGTGCAACTTCCAAATTATTTGATGGAAGGAAATCAATTAAACGTCTGATTTCTGAAAAACATTCTTCTTCACTATTCGTTAAATAGTGTGCAACACCTGATTTTGCATTATGAGTTAATCCGCCACCTAATTCTTCAGCAGAAACAATCTCACCTGTAACAGCTTGAATAACTTGAGGTCCTGTAATAAACATTTTAGATGTTTTATCTACCATGAAAATAAAGTCAGTCAATGCTGGTGAATAAACCGCTCCACCTGCACAAGGTCCCATAATTACTGAAATTTGTGGAATAACTCCCGATGCTAAAGTGTTTTTATAAAAAATCTTTCCATATCCAGAAAGTGCATCAACAGCCTCTTGAATCCTAGCTCCACCCGAATCATTAATTCCTATAACTGGTGCGCCCATTTTCATTGCATTATCAAGAACTTTAACAATTTTATTTGCATGCATTTCGCCAAGTGATCCACCCAAAACTGTGAAATCTTGTGAATATGCATAAACAAGTCTTCCATTTATTTTACCATATCCAGCAACTACACCATCAGCATGAGCTTCTTTTTTATCTAAACCAAAATTAACTCCACGGTGTTCTACAAACATGTCTAATTCAACAAATGAACTTTCATCAAATAACATATTCATTCTTTCTCTTGCAGTATTTTTACCTTTTGCATGTTGTTTCTCAATTGCTTTTTCGCCACCACCACTTTGGATTTTAGCTTTACGATCAAATAAATCTTGTAGCTTATCAATAGCCATAAATATCCTCCTATTATCTTTCTGTTAACTCTACAAGTACTCTATGAGAACTTTTAGGATGAACAAATGCGATTTTTGCCCCACCTGCTCCATATCTAGGTTCTTTATCAATCATTCTCATACCCTTTGACTCCATATACTCAATCGCTTCTTTAATATTCTCTACTTTAAAAGCAACATGTTGTAATCCTTCACCATTTTTTTCAATAAATCTTGCAATTGGTCCATCTTCAGTTGTTGATTCTAATAATTCGATTTCACTATCACCAACTGGTAAAAAAGCAACTTTTACTTTTTGTTCTTCTACAACTTCTGTTCCGCCAACTTCTAATCCAAGTACATCTCTATAAAAACTTATTGTCTCTTCTAAGTCTTTTACTGCAATACCAATATGATCAATTTTCAATGCTTTCATAATTCCCCCTTACCGTAAATTTTATCAGTCATTATCCATTATGTATATAAATTAAAAAATGTATTTCCTGTTTTCATTTAATTTTTTTAACCATATACAAATATCACTTTATTTTTTTAATTCTTCAATAATAATTTCACTTGCTGTATATGGATTTTCAATTCTTAGTGCAACTTTATGAGATAATTCATCAAGCAATTGATGTTTTTCATCATTATTAATAACACGTTCCATAATCTCTTTTCTAACAAGAGCAAGTATTTCATTTTTTACATTTGCTTTTCTTTCTAAATGATATAAATTGCTCTCCAATAAATAATTTCTATGTTCAAATATTTTTTCAAGTAAAATATCAACATTTTCATCTTTTAGTGCAGAAACAAGAGTAACAGATGGTCGCCAATCTTTTTTAGAAAAATCAAGCATCATGTCAATTTCTCTTTTAGTTCTTTTAGCTCCATCTCTATCAGATTTATTTACAGCAAAAACATTACCTATTTCCATAACTCCAGCTTTAATTGCTTGAATATCATCTCCTAAGCCAGGGACCATGACCATAAGCGTTGTATCTGCTCTTTTCATAACTTCAACTTCAGACTGACCTACCCCAACCGTTTCAAGAAAAATATATTCACATCCATATGCATCAAGTACTGTTACTGCAGCAGAAGTTGCATCACTTAGTCCGCCTAAATGTCCTCTAGCTCCCATACTTCTTATAAAAACTCCGTTATCAGTATTTAAATCTCCCATTCTAACTCTATCTCCTAGAATAGCTCCTCCAGTAAAAGGACTTGTAGGATCTACTGCGATAATACCGATTTTCTTACCTTCTTTTCGAAGCAATTTAACAAGTTTATCTGTAAGAGTACTTTTCCCAGAACCAGGAGGCCCAGTAATTCCAATTACATAGGCTTTTCCTGTTTCTTTATATATTTTTTTTAAGTCTTCATTTACTCCGTTTACATTATTTTCAACATGTGATATTAATCTTGCACATGCACGCTTATCACCTGCAAATAATCTTTCAACTAAGTCCATATTATTTCCTTACATTCGCCTTAATATAATCAATTGTTACAGTTGTTGGAGTACCAGGCGTAAATATTGCAGAAATTCCATTTTCTTTTAAGAAAGGAATATCATCATCTGGAATTACACCGCCACCAACAAATAATATATCTTCAGCATTTTCTTCCTTTAATCTCTCAGCAATTTTTGGAAGCAATGTATTATGTGCTCCAGATAATATACTTACAGCAATACAATCAACATCCTCTTCAATTGCAGCATTAACAATTTGGTCAACTGTTTGTCTTAAACCAGTATAAATAACTTCCATTCCAGCATCTCTTAATGCTCTAGCAATAACTTTTGCTCCTCTATCATGCCCATCTAATCCCGGTTTTGCTACTAAAACTCTAATCGGTCTCACAATTTACCTCCTATTTTATAATTTAACAGACTGTTGATATTCGCCAAATACTTCTCTCATAACATCTGAAATTTCTCCAAGTGTTGCATATGCTTTAACAGCATCAAGAATATAAGGCATAACATTTTCATCACTTTTACATGCTTCTTCAAGTTTTGATAATGTATTTTCAACATCTTCGGAATTTCTTCTATCCTTTAAATTTTCTATTTGTTTTCTTTGTTTAACTTCTACTGCTGGATCAACGCGTAATAATCCTGTTGGCGGTTCTTCTTCAACCTTAAATTTATTCATGCCAACAATTACTATATCTCCATTTTCAACATCTTTTTGATAACTGTATGCAGCATCCATAATTTCTTGTTGAATATATCCGTTATCTATTGCACTTGGCGCTCCACCAAGTTCATCTATTTTTTTAATGTATTCCATTGCTTCTTTTTCAATTTCATTTGTTTTAGCTTCAATATAATAAGATCCTGCTAAAGGATCAGCAGTATTTGTAACTCCACTTTCATGCGCAACAATTTGCTGAGTTCTAAGTGCAGTTCTTACTGATGTTTCACTAGGAAGTGCTAAAGCTTCATCCTTAGAATTCGTATGAAGTGATTGAGTCCCCCCCATAACAGCCGCTAATGTTTGAATTGCAACTCTAACAATATTATTTTCAGGTTGTTGAGCAGTCAATGTTGATCCGCCTGTTTGAGTATGGAATTTCATAATCATTGAGTTAGCTTTTTTAGCACCAAATCTTTCTTTCATAATAGTTGCCCATAATCTTCTAGCAGCTCTATATTTAGCTACTTCTTCTAATAAGTCATTATGTGCATTAAAAAAGAAAGATAATCTTGGAGCAAATGTATCTATATCTAATCCAGCTTTTAAAGCGGCTTCAACATATGCAATACCATCCGCTAAAGTAAATCCTACTTCTTGTGAAGCAGTCGATCCCGCTTCTCTAATATGATATCCTGAAATACTAATAGTATTCCACTTAGGAACGTTTTGAGAACAGTATTCAAAAATATCTGTAATTAATCTCATTGATGGTTCAGTTGGATAAATATATGTTCCTCTAGCAATATATTCTTTTAAAATATCATTTTGAATTGTGCCACGAAGTTTATCTGCACTTACGCCTTGTTTTTCAGCAACTGCAATATACATAGCTAAAAGTACTCCAGCAGGTGCATTTATTGTCATTGATGTAGAAACCTTGTCTAATGGAATTCCATCAAATAAAACTTCCATATCTGCTAAAGAATCTATGGCAACTCCAACTTTTCCAACTTCTCCATTAGCCAATTCATGGTCCGAATCATAACCAATTTGAGTTGGCAAATCAAAAGCAACACTTAACCCACTTGATCCTTGTTCAACTAAATATTTATATCTTTTATTTGATTCTTCTGCTGTAGCAAAACCAGCATACATTCTCATTGTCCAAAATCTTCCTCTGTGCATCGAACCATAAGCGCCTCTTGTATATGGGTATTCTCCAGGCAATCCAATCTCTTTTTCGTAGTCAATACCATCAAGATCAAGTGGTGTATAAACCCTCTTTACCTCTTTACCTGATCCTGAATGAAAAACAGCTTTACGCTCAGGTCTTTTTTCCAATAATTTTTCTGTTTTTTCATCAAAATTTTTCTTGCTTTCTTTTAAACTTGCAAGTACATCCTCACGGAACATAATTTTCCTCCTCATTAAATAACTTAATATCAATAGTAGAATACCACACTTTTAATGTTTTGTGGTAAAAAAATGTTAAATATAATTGTATACTTCAATACTTGAATAATACAATAATTATTTCATACTACCAAACTTTAAGAAATTAGCATGCCAATTTAAAACCTCACCAATCATATGTGGTTCATGTTTGAATTTTGAAGTTTTAATTGAATCATCTAAATATTTTTTTAATTTATCTTTATACATTGGATGAGCGCAATTTTCAATGATTTTTTTAGCTCTTTCAATTGGTGATAACCCTCTAAGATCAGCAATTCCTTGTTCTGTAACTACAACTTCAACATCATGTTCTGTATGATCCACATGGCTAACCATAGGAACAATTGAAGAAATATCTCCATTTTTAGCAATTGACTCTGTAGTAAAAATTGAAATGTATCCATTCCTAGTAAAATCGCCTGAACCACCAATTCCATTCATCATCCGAGACCCCATAATATTAGTACTATTAACATGCCCATAAATATCAATCTCTATAGCTGTATTCATTGCAATCACACCAAGTCTTCTAATTACTTCTGGGTTATTTGAAATTTCCATTGGTCTTAAAATACAATATTTAGAATAATATTCCATATTATCCATTAATCTAACTAGTCCTTCTTCAGAAGGAGTAAAACTAGTACCTGATATCATATTTACTTTACCTGCATCAATTAAATCAAGCATCGAATCCTGAATTACTTCAGTATAACAAGTCAAATTTTCAAAATCGCTATCAACTAATCCACCTAAAACCGCATTTGCAACACTTCCAACTCCAGATTGTAATGGTAATAAATTCTCTGGTAATCGTCCTTTAGAAACTTCATCTTTTAAAAATTCAATAATATTATTACTGATTTTTTTTGAATTCTCATCAATTTTTCCTAATGGTCTAACTTTATCTGAAATATCAGATTTAACAATTGCAACAACTTTATTAAAATCAACTTCCATATAAGTTTTTCCAATTCGGTCTGCTGTTTTTGTAATTGGAATAGCTTCTCTAAAAGGAGGCTTTTTAGTCATATATATATCGTGAACCCCTTCTAATGCTGTAGGTTGACTTATATTTATTTCAATCATTACTTTATCAGCTAATTTTAAGGCTTGAGGAGAAATACCTACAGATGTAGAGGGTACAATTCCGCCTTCTTCAGTTATTGCGACTGCTTCTATTATAGCAACATCAATTTTACCAAAAAAGCCATAATTCATAAATTGCGGTACATGACTTAAATGCATATCTTGATATTTTATTTTGCCATCATTGATTTTATTTCTCATATCTTTATGTGTTTGATATGGAAATCTTCTTTTAATTACACCACTTCTAGTTAATGTACCATCTAATTCATCACCAACAGAAGCTCCCGTAATTAATGTAATACCTATTTCTTCACCATTTTCTACTCTTTTTGCTAATTCTTTTGGAATCACTTTAGGATATCCTGATGGCGTAAAGCCGCTTGTTGCCACTGTCATTCCATCTTGAATCATATTTGCCGCTTCAGAAGCAGTAACTATTTTGTTTAAAAATCTTTTATCTCTAATTCTATTTTCCATTTATATCCTCCTTCTAAATTCTTATAAACTACATTGGTAAATGATGAAGCACTATGGTAAATATAACCATTCCCAAAAGTGCAAACGGATAAGTCGCTCCGTATCCTGCTGCCGGATCATCAGATCCTACTGCATCTACAGCAGCTCCTAAACCTGGCGTAGAAGTCATACCTCCACATATAGCTCCTGATAACATAATCCAATTAATTTTAAATACATATCTTCCAACAAAGAAACCAATTCCCATAGCTACAATCCCAACAACTAATGCTACTAAAGCTAAATACGCACCTGTTCCCATTACTGCGTCAACAACTTTAAATCCATATCGTAAACCAACTATTGCTAAGAAAAACGCTAATGAAATTTGTCTAACAACTCCTAAAATTTTAGAATTCATTCTAAAAGTTATATTTCCAATTTTACCAATATGTCCTAATAATAACGAACCTACTAAAACCCCACCTGTTGATCCTAATGAAAAATATCCTAAACCAATGAAATTTAAATTAATTTTAAATTTACCAAGTGTATAACCAAATAAACATGCAAGTATAAATGCTAAAATATCAAAATCTACCTCTTTAATATTTTCTTTATTTTTTCCTGCTTTCATTTCTCTATCAAAAATTTCTTTTTCCTCATCCATATCAATGCCAAAAATTTTAGGAAGAAAATTCATTGCGAAAATTACTATTAAAACACCTATTGGATATCCTATCGCATGACCCACTCCTATTCCAGCTTGAGCATTTTTATAGAAAGTATCTTTTTGAATATCTGTTAAAGTCTTAACATTGTCAACAGTCAATTTGCCTGATGAATCAATAATATTTAATATTCTTGTTTTGTCATGATCATTTAAAGTTTCATATTCATTAGCCCATTCATGTGCATGTTCATCTCCTGTTTCAAGTGCTGCAGCTAATCCTGGCGAACTTGTTAATGCTCCTGTATATACACCTGCAACTTCATAAGGGCTTGAACTTGAACTTAATAATGTCATTCCATAAGTTCCAAGTGCACCTGCAAGAGTAATAATAAAACCTAAAACAATGAACTTAATACCATATTTCTTAAGCACAGTACCTATGTCCTTTGCTGCTAATAAGCCGACAGCAGCTACAAATAAAATTAAAAATAAATAAAAAAAACTTTTATCAACAACGCCGCTGCTGATTAATTTTGAAGCACTTTTAAAACCAGCATCTCCCTCGTCTATTCCTCTTGCCATTTTTAATACACCCCAACCAAGAAGCAATCCTGAAAAAAGTGTTCCTGAAATTCCAAAATTAAATTTTCCGAATCTTATTCTACCGAACAATAACCCTAGTACAACTGATATAAACATAAGTACAAATGGATTCATAATCCAAGATAATAAATCAAACTTCATTTTTTCCCCCTTCTAATCTACGACTCCTACATTTTTATATATAAATTGATAGTTAATCAAATGATTTTCTATTTCACACAAAAAAAGGTGCAGTTACTGTGCATTCACAATAACCGCACCTTATTTACTTTAATAAAATTTGTATATTTTATCAATAAATAACTAGGTTTATATATAATTTTAAAACATGCATTTATTCTTAAAATAGTTGAAAATGAATCTTATTTCCAAGTTATCCATTTCCTTTAATATAATTAAGAAATTGTAATGGCATGATTTTTATTTCACAAAGATTATACCACATCACCCTTATAATTAAAAGAATTATTTATTACTTATTATTTAATAGCTGATAATATTGGGCACTGCAACTTTTAATTGCTGTAGCGATTGCTTTTTGCGCTGCTCCATGATAATGATTTATAATTCTTTCTTCAATTTTTTCATATTCTTTTAATTTAGATCCAACAACTAATTTTTTTACATATTCTTTTGCTAAATTTGTTGCAAGTGAACATTCAAAATCTAAAATCACACTTGTTTCTTTTTCAACTAAAACAGCAATGCCAACAACCCCATATAATTTTGTAGCTGTAATTCCTTTTGGAAGCATTGCATAACCCGTTAATAGAATTTCCATAAACACATCCTTTAATTAAGTTTATTCATAAACTTTTCAATATCAATTATATATCTTGAATGATATCCTTCACCAATTTTCTTTTCCTCATCAAAAGCTTCAACTTTAAATAAAAGTTTTTTACCATCAATTTCAATAAGTTCAGAAACAGCTCTAACTTTTTGTCCCATTTTAGTTGCTGCAATATGTTTTACATCTAAATGAATTCCTACAGTTGAATATTTTTCGCCAATTAGCATATCTACACAATTAAGTGCCGAATTTTCTATAAGACCAATCATTGCCGGTGTTGCGAAAACATAAAGTGTCCCACTCCCATATTGAGCTGCAGTATGCTTTTCTTCAACTATAAAGCTTGATTCGTTTTTCATTCCAATTTTCAAATTATAATTTTCCATTATTCTCCTTTCATCTAAATCATTTCTTTGTCTACAATTATAAACCTCTCATTGTAATTCTTTGATTTAATATAATCAATCTACATCAAAAAAATCCTCTATAAATAGAGGATTAATTTTTTATTCTTCATCATTAAAAGTAAATTCTTTTTTTAATATATCCGATTCAACCTCTTCTGAATCTATATTTTCATTTTCTTTTAATAATTCTTCTTGTTTTTTCTTTTCTTCTTCAGCTTTTTTAAGGTTTTCTTGTCTTTCAATCTCTTTCATTGCTTTTTCAGAATCTATCTTTTCCTTAAGTTTATCAAAACCTTCATTTAATAATAAATCAAATTCTTCACCATTTAAAGTCTCATATTCTAAAAGAGCTTTTGCAATTGCATGTAATTTATCTTGATTGCTTTCTAATAAATTATATGCATTATCAAACGCATTATCAACAATGCCTCTTATTTCTCTATCTATATCAGCTGCAACTTGTTCAGAATATTCACGTTTTGAAGTCATATCATTTCCTAAGAAAACTTCTTGACCTGTAGAATATGACATTGAACTTAAATTATCACTCATTGCATACTCAACAACCATTGATCTTGCGATTTTTGTAACTCTACTTAAATCGTTACTAGCTCCAGTTGAAACATCACCTAAAATAATTTTTTCAGCTACTCTTCCACCCAATAAAATTATTAATTCAGTTTCTAAACTTTTTTTAGTTTGATAACTTCTATCTTCTCTTGGAAGTTGAAGCGTAAATCCGCCAGCACGACCACGTGGTATTATAGTTACTTGATGAACAGGATCAGTATCAGGAAGTAATTTAGCTAATAATGCATGTCCACCTTCATGATATGCAGTAAGTTTTCTTTCTTTTTCACTAATTACTCTACTTTTCTTTTCAACACCTGCAATAACTTTAATTTTTGCTTCTTCAACAGTTTCCATTCTAATTTTTTTATCACTTCTTCTTGCAGATAAAAGTGCAGCTTCATTTAATAAATTTTCTAAATCAGCAGGAGTAAATCCCGGAGTTCCTTTTGCAACTACTTCTAAATCAACATCATCACCAATTGGTTTATTTTTAGAATGAACTTCTAATATTTGCTCACGTTCTCTTACATCAGGAATTCCAACCATAACTTGACGATCAAATCTTCCCGCTCTTAAAAGTGCTGGGTCTAAAATATCAGGTCTATTTGTTGCAGCAATTAAAATTATGCCTTGATTTTCTTCAAATCCATCCATTTCAACTAATAATTGATTTAATGTTTGTTCTCTTTCATCATGCCCGCCACCTAGACCAGCACCTCTTTTTCTGCCAACTGCATCTATTTCATCAATAAATATTAAACATGGAGAATTTTCTTTTGCTTCTTTAAATAAATCTCTAACTCTTGATGCACCAACACCAACAAACATTTCAACAAAATCAGATCCAGAAATACTGTAAAATGGAACATCCGCTTCACCAGCAACAGCTTTTGTTAAATAAGTTTTACCAGTTCCTGGAGGACCCACCATTAAAATACCTTTTGGTATTCTAGCACCTAAATCAATATATTTTTTAGGATTTCTTAAAAAATCGACAAGTTCAGCCATTTCCTCTTTTTCTTCTTTTAATCCTGCAACATCGGCAAATGTAATTCTTTTACCTTCATCTTGTTTATTAAGTCTAGCTTTAGACTTACCAAACTTCATAACTTTTGAACCGCCACCTTGAGAATTTTGCATAAATACAAACCAAAATCCAACAAGAATTAATATTAAAAATACTGTAGGAAGCATCTCCAAATACCATGGGTTTTGAATTGAAGTTTCACCTTCTAATTTCAGCTCACCGCTATCAATCAACTCATAAATTTGATCTCCCATATTATCACTAATTACTCCAGGAATATTTGATGTAAATTGACTACCATTTTTTAAAGTTCCAGTAACTTTATTTTCAGTATCTATTTTTGCATAACTTATTTCGTTTGCTTTTAACATCTCGTTTAACTGAGTAACATCCAACTTTACAATTTCTGTTTGGGCTCCTCCATAAAATTTAACAATAAATAATATTGCAATAAATATTATTAAATATATAGTAGCTCCCTTAAAGAACTTCTTCATATATCGTTTCCTCCTTATTTGCAAATCTATAACTATTCTAACATAAAATTATCACTACAACAACTATTCATATGTTAAATGTAACGCATTTTTAGTACTTTTTGTTATTTTATATTTATTACTCATTCTAAAGCCAACTATCCAAATAATATTTTCCTCATCACATACAAGCGAAATAGAATTTCTTAATTCTGAATCAATTTTTTCATCAATAAAATAATCTTTAATTTTCTTACTTCCATACATTCCAAGAGGGCTAAATCTATCTCCAGGTTTTCTTGTTCTAACATAGATTTCACCAATTACTTTATCAGCATCAATATATATATCGTTTTTAGATGGTGAAATTTTTATTTCATCAAGTTTTGTAATTGATTCGATTTTTATTTTCTCATTATCCTTCTTAACCTCATTATTTTCTTTTTTTAAAATAATAAGTTCATTATAATTTATTTTGAATTTAACATCATGTTGAACTTTAAACTTACCTGTATTTTTTTCATTTATTAATTCAATAATTTCATTTACATGATTATAAGTAAGCCCTTCGATTGTTCCATTCATTTCAAATAGTATTTTTCTTATTAATCTGCTTTTTAAAGAAAAAAGTTCATTATTGAATTTATCAATATTTAAAATGTAATGCTCTTTTTTTAATACTACGTTATTTTTAAAATAATCATTTACTATTTTATCAATAAGAAGTTTATCTTCTCTTAATATATTTGCAGTTCTTGATAGCGTTTCATCAATTTTATCATTAAACTTTTCTCTTACATACGGAAGTATTTCCAATCTTATTTTATTCCTTGAATAAATTGGTTCAAAATTAGTATGATCTCTTCTAGTTATTAAATTATTGTCTTCACAATACTTTTCGATTTCTTTTCTACTTAAATCTAAAATTGGTCTAATAATATTGTCTTCTCTTTTATATTCAATTCCAGTAAGCCCATCAAGTCCCGTACCTCTGAAAAGTCTAAACAATATAGTTTCACCTTGATCATTTAAATTCTGTCCAAGAGCAACTTTATTAGAATTTGTTTTTTTCATTACTTCTTTAAAAATTCTATACCTTTCAAGTCTTCCTGCTTCTTCAAATGATATATTTAATTCTTTTGCCATTTTAGAAACATCTTTTGTATATATAAAACTTTCAATGCCGTTTTCACTTAAAAATTTCTCTACAAACTTTCTATCTTCAGTTGATTTTCCATTTCTAGTTAAATGGTCTAAATGAACACCAAAAAGTTTTAACCCATATTCTTCTTTAATTGACATAAGAAGATGCGTCATTGCAACTGAATCAGGCCCTCCTGATATTGCAATTACAATTGAATCCCCATATTTAATAATATTTTTTTCATTAATTGACTTTTTAAATTTTTCAATTATCATTTTCTCACCAACTTATATTAATTCCCAGATACTGTTAATTTATCAACTCTTAAACTTGGAGAACCAACAAGACTACTTCCGCTAGGCATTGTAAAATCTAAATCATTTCCAACTGTTTTAACATTTTTTAAAAGCTCTAAAAAATTTCCAGATACTGTGATTTGATTTACAGGTCTAATAATTTTACCATTTTCAATTAAAAACCCTTTTGCTGATAATGAAAAATCACCAGATACAGAATTAAGTCCTGCATGAAGTCCTTCTAAACTCACTATTAATAAACCTTTTTCAATTTCACTTATCATATCATCTTTTGTTACATTTCCATTTTCAACATAAAAATTTGAAGGTGATATGCCAATACTTGATTTATAAGAGCCTCTAGTAGCATTTCCTGTTGGCTTTACATTTCCGATATATGCAGTTTTCATGTTGTGAAGATATGTTGTAAGCACACCATTTTTAATAACTTCTTTATATTTTGTAGGAACACCCTCAGCATCAAATGATGCACTTGCAATTTTCCCTTTCATATGCGGATTGTCAATAATACTAATATTACTAGCAGCAATTTTACAATTAATTTTATCTTTTAAAAGTGATGTTCCTTTTTGAACTTGCTCAGCTGAAAAAATCGGCGAAAAAGCTTGTAAAAGTGACGCAAATGTTTTATTTTCAATTATCACTGGATAATTATCACTTTCAATAGTTTCAGCACCTATTAGTTTAATAGCTTTATCGGCAGCTTCATAAGCAAGTTCCTTTTCATTTAAAAAGTTAATATCATTCCCTACAAAAATACTATGAGCACTCTGCATTTCACCATTTTCTTCAACACCCACATTTAAAAAACAAAATGATAAATTTGATTTTTCATACAAATCAAGACCTAATGTATTTTTAATTCTATGGCTTGTTTCTCCGTTTTCAAATAAACAATAATTAATAGACTTTACTCTTTTATCATATTCAAATGCTGTTTTTTCCATTTTCTTTAATATTTCAATTTTTCTTTCATTCGAAACTTCATTTAGTTTCTCATTATATTGATTTATTTTTACATATTCTAGATTCTCTTCATTACCAAATAGAAATTCTTGATCTTTTGAATCAATATTTTTTAAATTATTCATAGCATTTTCAAGAAGCATTTCAACTGAATTTTCATCAAGTTTTTCAGTATATGAATAACCCATAATATTATTTTTTATACCTCTAAATGATAAACCAAAATTTTCAGAAATACTATAATTATCAATTTCTCCCTTATATACTGTAGTTTCAAAATTTTTATCATCCTTAATCATTACTTCGGCTTCATCAAAACCAAATTTTTTACTTTTCACTAAAAGCTCATTTATTATTTCATTCATATTTACCATTATTTTGCCTCCTTAACTCCACCTACAGTGATATCTTTAACTCTAATTGTAGGTTGACCGACATTAACAGGAATTGAACCACTAATAGAACCACACATACCTTGTCCAAATTTAAAATTATTTCCTACCATATCAATTCTATTAAGAACTTCGCTACCTTTTCCAATCAAAGAAGCTCCTCTAACAGGTCTCTCAATTTTTCCGTTTTTAATAATATATCCTTCCATGACACTAAAATTAAATTCTCCTGTCATTGGATTAACAGATCCACCACCCATTTTTCTTGCAAACAATCCATTTTCAGTATTTTTAATTATTTCTTCTTTAGTAGATTTTCCGTTTGCAATATATGTATTTGTCATTCTAGAAGTTGGTGCATATTTATAACTCTGTCTTCTAGAAGAACCCGTTGCCCTCATTTCCATTCGTCGACCATTAAATTTATCTACCATGTAATTTTTTAATATTCCATTCTCAATCAATATATTTTTAGTAGTAGGATTTCCTTCATCATCTATATTTGATGAACCCCATTCATTTTTTAATGTTCCATCATCAATAGCTGTTACAATCTCAGAAGCTACTTTTTCTCCTAGTTTTCCTGCAAAAACAGAATTTCCTTTAGCAACAGATGTAGCCTCAAGTCCATGTCCACAAGCTTCATGAAAAATTACACCTCCGAAGCCATTATCAATTACAACATCCATTTTACCACTTGGACATTTATCAGCCAAAATCATTGCTTTTGCTACTCTAGATGCTTCAATAGCAACATCATCCACTACTTCCCCATCATAAAGTTCAAATCCTTTATGTGCTCCAATACTATCAGAACCAGTTTGCATTTCGCCATCTTTTTCTGCTATTGAAGTCACAAAAATTCTAGATCTAGTTCTTCTATCAGTTTTATTTAATCCTTCACTATTAACAATCATTATTTTTTTATCATAATCCATATAATTAACTTTCACTTGTTTTATCAACTCATCATATTGATTAGCTTTATTATATGCACGTTTCATTAATTCGATTTTTTCACTAGATAATACAGACGCAGGATATTTTCTAATAATATGATTATTTTTAACTTCTATTTTCATAAGTTCAATCTTTTTATTAACATCCTCTTTTTTTAAACCTAAAGCCGCTTCTTTTGCAAGTTTAATTAAATTTTCTTCTTCTACATTATTTGTATACACATAAATGCTTTTTAATCCTTTAAAAATTCTAATTCCAACACCAAAATCTCTTCCGGATAAGCTTTTTTCAATATCACCAGAAGATAATGAAATTGCAGTATTAAATCTATCTTCAATAAATATTTCTGCAAAATCTCCACCTCTTGACATTGCAGCATCAAGTACATTATTTATAATATTTCTTTTTATCATTTCTTCACCGCCTATATAATATACACAAAAAAACTACGCAAAGCGCAGCACTCTAAATAATTTCACTAAAAATTATACCTTCTAAATTATCAAAATCACTGACTATAATTTCAGTAAAATTAAACTTATTAAACAATCTTTCTAAAATAATACTACCAGCAATGATAATATCAGCTCTCCCTTTTTGTAACCCTACAATTTCACATCTTTTATTAAAATCAACACTAATAAACTTTTTAATTATTTTGCTTAATTCGTAATAATTAAATTTACTTCCTTGAATTAAATTCAAATCATATTTATCCATTTTTAAATTAATCGCACTTAAAGTAGTTATAGTACCACCAATACCTATAACATTATCAAAACTGCTAATATCATTATTTATTATAAATTCATCTATAATAATATCAATTTCATTTCTTAAATAATCTAATTCATCTTCTGTTGGAATTTCATTTTTTACACATCTATCTGTCATTCTTACTGCACCAATATTAAGACTATCAATTAAATCAATATTATTATTCCCAAATATTAATTCAGTCGAACCTCCTCCAATATCAATAACTAGATTTTTTCCAGTTGATTCAATACTGTTAACAACACCTTCATAACCGAATTTTGCTTCCGCTTTTCCACTAATAATATCAATATCATAACCCGTCTCTGTTTTTATATCATCAACAACATGATAGCTATTTTCAGCATCACGAAGAGCACTTGTTCCAATTATTTTATAAATACTATAATTTTTATTAGTAGCTTCATCAACAAATTCTTTTACAGCTTTTACAGTATCATTAATTGCTCTATCAGTTATTTTTTTGTTTTTATCAACACCTTCTCCAAGTCGTGTTGTAATCAGTTTCTTATTTCTATTAATAATTTTCCCATTATTAAATTCGCATAATAAAAGTCTAACTGAATTAGTCCCCATATCAATAACTGATATTTTTCTCATTATACTCACCTATTTTCTGTTATATCCATTACCTTTTCTTCTATTACCTTTTGCCGGTTTTTGAAAAGAATCATCTGCATTATCTATAAAACTAGATAACATTTTTTCAAAATCTTTTTTCACACCATATGATTTACTCGAAGTCTTCTTAATTTCAGGTCGCTTTTTTTCAACTTTTTCTTCACATGCTTTAATTGATAAACTAAGCTTATTAGAATCAGCCTTTATTACCTTAACATCTACTTTTTGTCCGATTTCCAAGTGTTTTTTTACATCTTTAACATATTCTGAAGAAACTTCTGAAATATGGCATAATCCCGTTTCACCATTTTCTAATTTAATAAATGCTCCAAAATTTGTAATTCCTGTTACTTCACCTTTATGAATTTCACCAGCTACAGTTGCCATTAAAGCCGTTCCTCCTTATAAACATTAAACACAATAACAATCACTATTAATCTTCAATAATATATAAAATCTCATCTGGATAAATCATTTTTAATTTTTCTCTAGCCACTCTACTAATGTTTTCATTACTCTTAATATCTTTTAAATCATTCTCCAAATTTTCTATTCTATTATCAATTTTCTGAATTTCTACTTTTTTCTGACAATTTTCATTATATAATTCTTGAAGCTTCATTTCTTGCTTAAAGTAATTATATGAAAAATAAATAAATACTACAACAAAAACCATCATAATTAATCTATGTCTTTTTAATGTTTTCATTATCATATAATCACATCCACTTTTTTATATATAATCAATTAATTCAGAAACATCTTCTTTCTTAATATGTCCACTAATAGCATTTACTTTTACAGTTACAACATTTTCGCCAAACTCTATTCTAATTATATCACCAACTGAAACTTTTGTACCGGGTTTTGCAACTTTTTCATTTATAAATACATTCCCATCTTTACATGCTTTAGTTGCAATCGTCCTTCTCTTAATTAATCGCGTAATTTTTAAATATTTATCTATTCTCATATCTTCCATAACATACCACCTCGTATAATAATTTCGTCATTTTAATATATTAATTTAGCATTAATTGATTTTTTTTAGTTTTATTTTTCATACCTTTGTCTGTACTATATAAACCACTTGTACAATTCTTCGATTAATGAAATCAATCTAAATATAAATTCATCTCATGTCTTAAGACACGAGTGTTCTCTACTAAAGAAATAAAAAAGCAGCTATAAAGCCGCTTTAATTTATTTATTAACTTTATCTTTTAAAGTTTTTCCTGCTTTAAATACAGGAGCTTTTGATGCTGGTATTTCAATAACTTGCTCTGGATTACGAGGATTTCTTCCTTTTCTAGCTTTTCTGTGCTTTACAGCAAAAGATCCAAAACCAACTAATTGAATTTTTTCCTCAGCTATTAAAGCTTCTTCAATAGTTTCTAAAAATGCAGTCATTGCCTTTTCAGCATCTTTTTTTGATAAACCTGATTTTTCAGATATATTTGCAATTATTTCCGGTTTGTTCATTGTATCCCTCCTTGATATTATCAACTATACACCTATAATACCGACTTCTTCGAAGTTTTTCAAGGTTTTTTTTATTTTTTTGCTTTTTCCCACAATTTTTCCATTTCATTTAGCGAAAGTGAGGAAAACTCTTTAGAAGTCGCTGAATTTGAATATTCCATTTTTTTAAATCTTGAAACGAACTTTTTATTAGTACTTTCTAGTGCGACTTCAGGTCTTACCTGTAAAATTCTTGCAACATTTACAATTGAAAACAATACATCGCCGAGTTCATCAATTATTAAATTAACATTACCTGAATCTTTAACTTCCATTAACTCATCAATTTCCTCAAACAGTTTTTCAATCGCCCCTTCAACAGAATCCCAATCAAATCCAACTTTTGCAGCTTTTTCTTGAATTTTATAAGCTTTCATTAAAGACGGTAATTTTGCCGGTATTCTTTGCATTGATTCATAAATGTAATTTTCATCATACTCTTCTTTTTTTATCTGTTCCCAATGAATATTATCATCTTCATTATCATATTCTGCGTCCGAAAAAATGTGAGGATGCCTTCTAATCATTTTTTTTACTATACCATCAATTACATCGTAAATGTCAAAATAACCTTCTTCTGAATTAATCTGAGCATAAAAAACCACTTGTAACAATAAATCTCCTAATTCTTCTTTTAAATGATCATAATCTTCATCTTCTATAGCAGAAACAACTTCATATACCTCTTCAATAGTATGAGCTGCTAAAGATTTATTTGTTTGTTTTCTATCCCATGCGCATCCATCCTCAGAACGCAAAAAGTCCATAATTTCTATAAAATCAGAAAAGTTTTTCTTATCATTATTCTTAGGAATAAAAATACAAGTCAAATGGTTATATTTATCAAGTCGATCGATATCTTCCAAATGAATTTTTTCAATATATTCTTCTTCTGTTTTAGCTCCATAAATAAAATAAACAATATGTTCTAAATCATAATTTACAAGTAAATCAATTTTTATATTTGAAGCTATATATTGATTAAATACCCCAATAATTAAATTATCTTTTCTATAATCAATATTATGTTTCTTAATTTCAAGAGCGCTTGAAATTGAAATTACATCAGTTACCGGCATATCTATCGAAGCCATTGCTACATCATGCAAACTAGCTCCATAAATAACTTCAATTTCTAAATTTTCATCTTTTATATCAAATAAATATCTTACTGTATCGTCATACATCAAAGGATTTCCAGGAACTGCATAAATAACTTCTTCGCCTTCATTAATATTAGCTATTAAATCTTCTCCAATTGCCTCATGCAAATCATCAAAATCATCGTATTTATCATAAAACGAATCATACGATTTAAAACTGACACCATTACTAATTAATTTTTCAGCCACCGGATGAGAAATGGTACGGAAAAATACTTTTTTTGCATTTTCAAGTATTTCATTCGCTTCCAATGTTAATAATTTTTCAGCTCCTGGTCCCATTCCAACAATTATAATTTTTTTCAATTTGTCACCTTCTTAATGGATTAAATTCATTATTTTTTTTAATTTACTTCCATATGGCATCAATTTAAGATCATCATCATCAATTACTTTAAAAACAAAAAGAAGTACTGTATATGATACCACTCCCACCAGCACAGCAGCAAGCGTTGCTGTACGTGGAGAAATATACATTGAGCCAAAATAATAAGTACTCTTTACTAAAGCCCCCATAATTGCTACAACTATTACAGGTTTAACAAACATTTTTCTTAAATCTGGTTTAATTTTACTATATTTAAATACATCTTTTAAATTTAATACCGCCGCAATAGAATATGCTATTACAGTAGATATTGCCGCTCCAAGAATATTTATTTCAGGAATCCCAATTAACACATAACTAAATACTAATTTAGCAATTGCACCAGTAAATAAATTTCTTGCAGGCAAAGTTTGCTTATCAAGTCCTTGTAATATTCCAGTAGAAATCTGGAAAACAGCAAGTGAAGCTACTCCCCAACCAAGAACACTTAATATTCTTGAAACCGAACTCACTATTTCTAATTGAGAAGGATACAATAACATCATTATTCCTTCACTTAAAGTTACAAGACCAACAGCTGCAGGCAATCCGATAATCAAAGAAATTCTAATTGCAGTTTCTATTGTTGTTTTTAATTGTTCTTTATTTGTAATTTTCAAACTTGTAATTGCAGGCACTAAACTTATCTGAAACGCAACAGTAATTATTGCTGGTAGATTCGTTAGTGCATTTGCATATCCTGTAAGCTGTCCGTATAAATCATTTGCCTGGTCTATAATTCCTATTGAATTTAATCTTCTCATAACAATTCCAAGATCAATAATGTTCATCACAGGAATTACAGCCGCTCCCATAGTGATTGGAATTGATATTAAAACTAATTTTTTTAAAACTTCACCGTATGACTCATCATTTTCATGTATAGACTCTACGCCTTCAAAAATATTATTTCTACTTCTTAAATAATAAATAACCATGAATATTAAACCAAAAAAACCACCTACAGCAGCACCAAATGTTGCACCAGCTGCAGCGTATGCAATACCTTTATCTATTAATAAAACCGCTAATCCCAATCCTATTATTACTCTAAAAAACTGTTCAACAATTTGAGAAATTGCATATGGTTTTAAATCTTGTAGACCTTGAAAAAAGCCTCTAAAAACAGACATCATTGAAACAAACAATAATGCTGGCGCCATTGCTTTCATCGCAAATACAGATTCTGGATCGTTTTTCACTAACTTAACAATAGTTTCAGATCCAAAATATAAAACTATAAAACTAATAAATCCCATTACAGTCATCAAATAAAAAGATGTTTTAAATATTTTTCTGATTCCATCATAATCGGAAACTGCTCTTTTTTCTGAAATCGTTTTAGCAATTGCAGTTGGAAAACCTGCAGTAGATATAGTAATAAGCAATAAATACATCGGATAAGCCGTTTGATAATAACTCATTCCTTCATCACCAAGCATATTGCCTAATGGTATTCTAAATATTGCTCCTAATATCTTTATAACAATTCCTGCAGCTCCTAGAATTGCAGCTCCTCTTAAAAATGTTTTTTTTGTAGACATTTTCCCACCTTTATCTATTAGTTATTTTCAGTTTCAGTAGCTTCATTAAATTCTTTATATTTTTCAATTTCAGCATTAGCTATTAAAGTCTCAATTTTCTCAGTATATTTATTTTGAATAGCACTCATAACAATTTGATCTTTATAATTCTTAATACTTTCTTCACTTTCTTTATCATTAATTAAATCTGCAACAGTTTTCTTATCGTTTAATTTAATAATATGATATCCAAATTGAGTTTGAACTGGTTCACTCATTTCACCAATTTCTAAATTAAAAGCTGCTTCTTCAAATTCAGGAACCATTTTATTTCTATCAAAATAACCAAGTTCTCCTCCATTTGTTGCAGATCCTGGATCTTTCGAATATTCTTTAGCTACTTCAGCAAAATCTTCTCCCGCTTTAAGCTTTTCTTGAACTACTTTTAATTGTGCTTCATCATCTACTAAAATATGACTTGCATCAACTTTTACAACATAATTTTTATATCGCTCTTCTAAGAAAGCAGTATCTTTTTCAATTTCATTTTTTAAAATATCTTGAAATTCTTGTAAAACCATAGCATCTTCAATTTGTTTCACTACAAACTCATCATTTATACCATTATCAGAATAATATGTCTTTCTTTCTTCATCATTACTAATTTCTTCTTTAAACGACTCTAAAGCTTTCGTAGTTTCTTCGTTATCAATTACATAATCAGAATTTTCATTCACATAATTTTTAATCAGTTGAACTCTTACAAGTTTATCTAAAGTCTGCTCTTCAGCAATGGAACCAATTTTTCTTCCATTATAATCTTGCTCCCATACATCCGCTCCATAGTTTTTCTCATAAACATATTTTACAAGAGCAATATTTTTATTATATTCTTCTTCTGTTATAAAAGTTTTATCTATTCTTGCAACAGAACCTTCTGGCACAACTATATCATTACTTTCAGTATTAACATCTTTCTCTTCATTTGTTGGCTCACTACTTGAACATCCTATTGCAAATATTGATATCACTATTAAAACAACTACCATCATTTTTTTGAAATTCATTTTACCACTCCTATTTTATATTCATCATTATCAAGCAAAACTTATTATATCATTAAATAAATTCTTTATAAACCTTTTTAATGACATTGTTAATCTCTTGTAATTTTTCTTTTTCTGTAACAATTTTATTACTAAAATAATATTCAAAATAAGGCTTTAACTGATCCGGTATTCTAATCTTTCTTTTATAATTTTTTACCAAACTCGATAAAACATCTAAGTTAAATGTTCCATCATCAGTAAAAGAAAACCCTATTCTATTATTTTTATCAACCATATCGCAAATACAAAGTTTTTCTAACATTGATTTCATTAATGATATATCAATAAGTGATTCAACTTCAGTCGGTATATCACCAAATCTATCAATAAACTCATCTTGAATATCAAAAACATCATCTTCTGATTGAATAACAGATACCTTTTTATACATCTCTAATTTAAAATTAGAATTAGAAATATAACTATCAGGAATAAATGCATTGATTTTTAAATTAATATTAGTATCAATTTTATAATCGACTTTTTCTCCTCTTGCTTTTTTTACACTTTCTTCTAATAATTTTGTATATAATTCATATCCTATTGATTCCATTTCACCATGCTGACTTGCACCTAAAAGGTTACCTGCACCACGAATTTCTAAATCACGCATTGCAATTTTAAAACCAGCGCCTAGTTCTGTAAAATTCTTAATAGCTTTCAATCTTTTTTCCGCTACCTCTGACAACACTTTTTTTTCTTTATAAAGCAAATATGCATATGCAATTTTATTAGATCTGCCAACTCTTCCTCGAAGTTGATACAATTGAGACAACCCAAAATTATCTGCATCATTTATCAAAATTGTATTTACTCGTGGAATATCAAGACCCGTTTCTATAATTGTTGTAGAAATCAAAACATCAAATTCATAATTTAAAAAATCTATCATAATCTTTTCTAATTTTCTACTACTCATTTGTCCATGTGCATACCTTATTCTTAAATTTGGCACAAGTTTTTGAATCTTTAAACTAAATTCTTCAATATCTTTTACTCTATTATGAACAAAATAGACTTGTCCTTCTCTTGCTGCTTCTCTTAAGATTGCTTCCCTAACTAACACTTCATCAAATTCAGTTACATAAGTTTGAACTGGATATCTATTTTCAGGTGGATCTTCAATAACTGACATATCTCTAATTCCTATTAAAGACATATGAAGAGTTCTAGGTATTGGTGTTGCTGTCAATGTCAATATATCCACATTTTCTTTAATAAATTTAATTTTTTCCTTGTCTTTCACTCCAAATCTCTGTTCTTCATCAATTACAAGTAATCCTAAATTATTATATTTAACATCCTTTGATAAAACTCTATGAGTCCCAATAACTATATCAACTAATCCGATTTTTAATCTTTTTACAATATCATCTTGTTCTTTTTTTGTTTTAAATCTACTTAAAACCTCAATATTAATAGGATATTTAGAAAATCTTTCTTTTAAATTTTTATAATGTTGTTGAGCTAAAATAGTAGTTGGAACTAAAAAAACAACTTGCTTACCATTATCAACAGCTTTAAATATAGCTCTTATAGCAACTTCAGTTTTACCGTATCCAACATCACCACAAAGAAGTCTTTCCATAGGTTGACTCTTTTCCATATCTTTTTTTATATCTTCAGTACAGCTCAATTGATCATCAGTTTCTTTATACGGAAATAAATCTTCAAATTCTTTTTGCCACGAAGAATCTTTATCAAATTGAAAACCTTTTGCTTTCTTACGTTTTGAATACAATTCAATTAATTCATCAGTCATCTCTGAAATTGCTTTTTTAACTTTTGCTTTCTTTTTCTTCCAAACATCACTATTTAAATTACTTAATTTTGTTGTTTCTTTTTTCTTTCCAATATATTTTTGAATTATATCCATTTGATTAACAGGGACATATAAAACTCCAGAACTTGCATAATTTATTTTTAAATAATCATTATCATTATTCATAATATTTAATTTAAATACGCCAACAAATTTCCCAATACCATGTTCTTCATGAACGACTAAATCACCCACTGATAATTCCTCATAAGTTTTAATTATTTTTGATTTATCAGTCCTAAATTTATTTTTTTTGAATTTTCTAACACCGTATAACTCATTTTCAGTTACAACCACTGTTTTTAATGCATCTAAAATATACCCGTCTTTCACAATGCCCTGGGTAATAACAATTTCTCCACTTTTTATATTTTTAGAATTTATTTTAGGATATATTTCATTTTCAATTAAAAAAGATTTTAATGAATTTATCTTCTCCATATTTTCCAGAATAACTACTATTTTATACCCTTTATTTTTAAACATTTTAATATCTATCACAAATTCAGTCAATTTTTTAAAATATCTAGGTGTTTCCCTAGTTGGAAAACTAACGCTATTATCATAGTTAAAATCAAAAAGTTTCTTTTTTAAATCATCAAATAATATTACTTGATTATTACTAATAAGTTTCTTGAATTCTAAAAATGAAAATAACACATCATATTGTTCACTTAATACTTCTTTACTTTTTAAATACGTACTAAACCGTTCATTTACATCACTAATAAAGAAATTAATTTTTTCACTAATAATATTAGGCGATAATATGGTAACAAGCGGATTATCAAAATATTCTAAAAAATTATTTGAATTATTATAAATCAATGAAAAATAGTTATTAAGTCCATCAATATAAATATTTTCATTAAGCATCTCAACATATTTTCTATAAATTTCAAGCTGATTTTCTTTTACACTTTTATTTTCAATTGCATCTAATAATTTATCGACTAATCTTTTTTTAAGTATATCATCTAAAACAATTTCTCTACATGGACCAAATTCGAATTCCTCTACTTCAAAAATTGTTCTTTGAGTACTTATATCAAATTTTCTTATTGAATCGACTTCATCACCAAATAATTCAATCCTATAAGGCGAATCACTTATAATCGGAAAAATATCAACTATTCCACCACGGATACTAAAACTACCTTTAAATTGAACCATATTATTTCTTTCATATCCCAATTTAATAAGTTTATTTTCAAATTCTTCTAAATTAATAATTGAATCCATATTAATGACTTCATATTTATCATACCATATATCTTTATCAATCATTTTAATAAGAAGACTGTTAATTACTGTAACAACAATATGTTTTTTTTCGGATTTTATCAAATTTAAGACATTTATTCTATTATCTCTTAATTCATTTGAATGTGCATATGAATCAAAAAAAACAATATCCTTTGTTGGAAAATAAACAACTTCATCCGTAAATGATTTTAATTCATCCACCAATTCAATAGCTGTCTTTTCATCTTTTACTACAACAACCATATCTCTGTTATGCATAATAAAACTTTCATATAAAACTATAGCTCTTGATTGATCATTAAGACCATCTAAAAGCACATCTTTCTTTTTATTTATTAATTCGTTAAAATAATCATATCTATCATTATTTTTAAAAATATTATTAAATAGTGTTTTCATTTTATCAACCTAACCGTTATAATCATTCATTGCTTTATCTAACCCATCAGTAATAAAAGTCTTTAAAGCTTTTACGCTTCTTCTAATAGTATCATTTATTTCCTCTATATTTTTCTTATCAAAATTACTTAAAACATAATCTCTTAATGGAACGGTCTCACTTCTTTCTATCCCAAATCTAAGCCTTGGAATATCGTCTGAGTTTAATAAATAAATAATATTATTCATTCCATTATGACTTCCACCAGAACCTTTTCTTCTAATTCTAATGCTTCCAATTTTTGTATCGACATCATCATAAACAACAATTACATTTTCTAATGGCACATCATAATAATTAATAATTTCTCTAACAGCTTCGCCACTATTATTCATATAAGTTTGTGGTTTAACTAGCATTACCTTTTCACCATCAACAAAAAAAGTCCCTATCAACGATTTATGTTTAATTTTATTAATTTTCACTGAATACTCTGAAGCAAGTACATTGATAACATTAAAACCAATATTATGTCTTGTATTCTCATATTCTCTTCCCGGATTTCCCAATCCAATAATAACAAACATCTTACACCTTTTCCTTTTTCTTAAATCTTCATCAAAAAAAGTCTAAGTAAAACTTAGACTCAATTTATACATATTGTTAGGTTAAAATAATACACTAATCGACTCATTACTATAAATTCTCTTAATTGCTTCAGCAAATATAGGAGCAACAGATAACGATGTAATTTTATCAACCTTACTTATTTTAGGATTATATATTGTATCTAATGTAACTAACTCTTCAATAACTGAATTTTCAATTCTTTCAAATGCAGGACCCGAAAAAACGCCATGTGTACAGCAAGCAAAAACTCTTTTTGCACCCAAGTCTTTTAATGCATTTGCACCACTAGTAATTGTTCCAGCTGTGTCAATCATATCGTCAACTAACAATACATTTTTGCCTTCAATATCACCAATTACATTCATTACTTCAACTTCATTTGCTTTAGGTCTTCTTTTATCAATAATTGCTAAAGGTACACCTAATCTTTCGGCAAAATTTCTTGTTCTTGTTACTGAACCTAAATCTGGTGAAACAAGTACTAAATTTTCAAGTTTTTTTCTTGTAAAATACTCAGTCAAAATTGGAACTCCAATTAAATGATCTACAGGAATATCAAAATATCCTTGAATCTGTGGAGCATGCAAATCCATCGTTAACATTCTATCAGCACCAGCTTCAGTAATTAAATTAGCAATTAATTTTGCACTAATCGGATCTCTAGCCTTAGCTTTTCTATCCTGTCTAGCATATCCATAATATGGAATTACTGCAGTAATTCTACCAGCAGAAGCTCTTTTTAATGCATCAATCATAATTAACAATTCCATTAAATTTGTATTTACTTTTGGTGGAGCTACAGATTGAATAATATACACATCTCTACCTCTTACAGTTTCATTAATATTTACCGATATTTCACCATCACTAAATGTAGAAACATTATTATCACCTAATTCCAAACCCAGTTGATTACAAACTTTTCTTGCAAGCCTTACATTAGAGTTCCCAGCAAAAACTTTAATTTTTTGACCTTTTGTATGCATACATCCTCCTAAATACTATTTTTTTAATAGTCCTTTTTCATTTACCCAACTTAATTTATTTAATTGCCTTTGTCTAGCAATTGCTAATGCTCCGTTTGGTACCAATTCAGTAATAGTTGATCCTGCAGCAACATAAGCATTTTCTTCAATTGTCACCGGAGCCACTAAATTTGAATTGCAACCTACAAAAGCATTATCTTTAACAATTGTACGATTTTTGTCTCTTCCATTATAATTAACAAAAACAACACCACAACCAATGTTAACATTTTTACCAATTTCACCATCACCAATATACGATAAATGCGAAACTTTTGATCCGTCTCCAACTAAAGAATTTTTAACTTCTACAAAATCACCAATTTTTACATTTTTACCAATTTTTGAATTTGGTCTTAAATATGCATAAGGGCCAATTTTTGATAAGTTATCAACTTCGCTATCTATAACTGTGGAATCTCTAACTTCAACAAAATCTTTTATTATTGAATTTTCAATTCTACAATTCGGACCAATTATACAATCATCACCAATTACACTATTACCAACAATATATGCTCCAGTTAATATAACCGTATCCATTCCAATTTTAACATCTTTACCTATATAAACAGATGAATCTGTAATTGTAACTCCATTTTCCATATGCTTATCAAAAATTCTTTCCTTAAATATTTCTTCTACTTCTAGTAATTGCTTCCTAGAATTCACTCCAAGTATTTCATTATTATCTTCGATTATATATGTACCAATTTTTTCGTTTTCATTTTTTAAAATTTCAACTATATCAGTTAAATAATATTCATTTTGACTATTCTTATTATTTAATTTTTTTAAACTCTCTTTTAATAGTTTTGCATTAACTAAATAAATCCCAGAATTAATTTCTTTAATTTCTATTTCTTTATTATTTGCATCTTTCTGTTCAACTATTTTTAACAGATTTCCATTTTCATCTTTAACAATTCTTCCATAACCAAAAGGATTATTAAACAATGCTGTTAATACAGTAATAGAATTTTCTTCTTCGCTATGATAATTTAATAATTTATTTAATGTCTCGCCTTTCAAAAGAGGTGTATCACCATATAATATTAAGACATTACCTTCCTCAGGTATATATTCATCACAAACCATTACAGCATGGCCCGTACCTAATTGTTTATCTTGAACTACAAAATTGACATTTTTATATACGGATTTTTTTACAATTTCTCTTCCATGACCTATTACAATATTTATATTTAAGCAATTTACCTCTTCAATTGCATCTATTACATGATTTAACATTCCTTTTCCAGCCACTTTATGAACAACTTTTGGATATTTAGATTTCATTCTTGTTCCTTTTCCAGCTGCTAAAATTATACCCGTTAACATATCCTATCACCTTCCGTCACAAATTATATCATCGTTTATATAAATTTTCAAAATTATAATAATATATTTTTTAATAGAGTAGAGAAGCAATTGCTAAGAATTACCTCCCTCTCATTGAACCGTACATACGGGTCTCGTATACGGCTCTACAATTTATATTCCAACATTTCTTAGATAATAATTTAAAGGATTGACCA